>MDTA01221848.1_pt1 | contig 19084 bp, 17 predicted proteins | sample 811151 | NCBI WGS metagenome assembly MDTA01 (sample SAMN05326648, study PRJNA326480) | marine metagenome | isolation source: seawater | place: Indian Ocean: South | collected 2010 | reverse complement strand
TCTCCAATGATCGCACTTCTTAAAAAATTTTTTTTCTCATCATAGAAAATAAATTGAACATTACCTACCGGTACAACTAGATTCATTGTCATTCTGTTATGTTTTTTCCATGCTTTTATTTTGTTTTTTTTAATTGTGGAAAAGTATGCCTCTTCGAACCCATTAAATTCGTTTTCTGAGCATTTCAAAGCATGAAGCACATCTCCATCTTCTAAATTAAACTTTTTGAGCGACTTAATTATTATTTTTTGTTTTTTTGAGAATTCCACCTTTTTTAAAGTGTATTTATATTTTTTTGATTAAATTCTTTTATTTGTTCTTCACATTTTTTTAAAGCATTGAAATTACTTTCTTTATAAAAATCATAATACCACTCACTTGTTAGGTGGATTGTACTTTCCAAATTTAATCTAGGTTCCCAACTAATCAAAGACAATGCTTTATCACAATTAAGTTTAAGAAGTTTAGTTTCCTTATAGTTATTTTTATCTTTATTTATTGTAACTTTTGACTTTTCCCATTTCTGCGAAAGTTCATTAACAATATCAATAACTTTGTGATTAGAATTGCTTGGTGGACCAAAGTTAAAAGATTGGCCTGATAGTTTTTTATTAGAACTTAGATTTTTGGCTAAAGAAAGATATCCACTTAATGGTTCTAATACATGTTGAAACGGTCTTGTAGAGTTTGGCGATTTAATTTCAACAGGGACTTCTTTTGACCATGCCCTTATGCAATCAGGAACTATTCTGCTTTGCGCCCAATCTCCTCCTCCAATAACATTCCCTGCTCTTGCAGAAGCAATTCTAATTTCAGAATTGGAAAAATCATTGAAATATGATCTGAAATAAGAACTAAAAGCTAATTCTGCAGAAGCCTTTGAAGCACTATAAGGATCACTTCCACCAAGTCTATCTGATTCTCTATATCCCCATTCCCATTCCTGATTCTCGTAACATTTGTCACTTGTTATGATTATGCCAATACACTTTTTATTTAAAAATCTAAGAGAATCTAAAATATTAACTGTACCCAAAACATTTGTTTTCCAAGTATCAATTGGATGTAAGTAAGAATTTCTAACTAGTGGCTGAGCTGCTAAATGAAATATATAGTCAGGCTTAATTTCATTTATTAAACACAAAACCTTTTTTGAGTCACTAACATCAAATATTTTATTTTTTACTATTTTGTTTAACTTTGCTTCATTAAAGAGTGAAGGATTAGTAGGAGGTTCAAGAGATATTCCATAAAGTTCTGCTCCCAATAAATTTAACCATATGCTTAACCAAGACCCCTTAAAACCTGTAGTGCCAGTTATAAGAACTTTTTTATTAAGAAAAAACTGGCTATCAAACATATTTGGCTCAAGTAATTAAGTCAACTTATTATACACTTTTATATTTTCTAAGATACTTTTTTAAATTGAATAAATTGATCGCTATTTGGCCTGAAATATAGAGACTTATTCATAAATATTTTCATATTTTTGTTTTTGTTTAATTAGAAAGAAATTAGTTGGTTATTAAATCAAAAACATATTCTGCAATACTTAAAGACGAAGTTGCTGCTGGACTTGGGGCATTTAATACAGAAATTAGACTTCCTTTTATTCTTATATCAAAATCTTGTTCTAGACCTCCATATTTATTCATTAATTGCGCTCTAACACCGGCAGGGCCAGGTATTAACATTTCAGATTTTATGTCCGGCATCAGTTTGCGTAAACTTTCAACAAAAATAGTTTTAGATAAAGACCTTAATAATTCACCTGCTGTTATTAAAGGGTAATTTAAAATAAATTTCTGAAACCCAGGATAAGATATAGATTCATATAATTCGCGGAAATTCCAAGTTTTCCAGTTATAACCCTCTCTCGCACAAGATAGGACTGCATTAGGACCTGCCTCTACAGATCCATCTATAAGTCTCGTAAAATGAACTCCTAAAAATGGCAAATTAGGATTTGGAACTGGATATATAAGGCCTTTAACTAAATATTGGAATTCAGGTTTTAAAAGATAATATTCACCTCTAAAAGGAAGAATTTGTTTTTTTTCAATATTTATTTTGAGGATCTTAGCTAAAACATCTCCATAGAGTCCCGCTACAGATATTATTATGTCACCTGCAATAGAATCTCCGTTTTCAAATATTAATTTCTTGGAGTCTAATAAATTTTGAAAATCAACAACTTTGGAATTATATTTTATAGAACCTCCTAATGATATGATTTCTTCTTTATATTTAGTTGCTACTTCTTTAAAATCAACAACGCTTTCTTCAGGCACAAAAATCCCAGCTTTTGCTCTTACGTATGGTTCTATTTTGTTTACCTCTATTTGATTTATTTTATTAATACCTTTTAGACCATTAGTTATTCCTCTTTGAAATAGATTTTCAAGAACATTTAGATTGTCTTTTTCTGAAGCAATTACGACCTTCCCACATTCTACCCAATTTATATTGTTTTTATTACAATATTCCTTCAATAAAAATATTCCTTTTCGACATAAAAAAGCCTTAAGACTTTTGGGATTATAATATAAACCTGCATGCATAACTCCACTATTTTTACTTGATTGGTGTTTGGCAATAGATTCCTCTTTTTCTAAAATAGTAAGATTTTTATATCCTTCAATTAAAAATTTTCTCGCAATTGATAAACCTAAAATACCACCACCAACGATAATAATTTTTTTGTATTTAGTTATCATTAGCTTATTTTTAATTCACTATTTTAAATTGAGTTTTTTTTATTATCTTTTCAAGAAATATTAAATAAGGCACTTTTTATTAGACTAGAAATTATTATAGATATATTATATGCTAATAGGTTAAAAAATATTTATGGGGAAAGGATATTTACTTGAGAAATTTTTTAAATCATTTTTAAAATTAAAAAAAATAAAAATAAAAACTTTATCAGAAATCAATAAAATTTTAGACAAAAGATTAAATAAAACAATAAAAGTTAGAGATAAAAATGGAAAAAAAATTTTTGAAATATATGATTTTGGAGAATTAATCAGGTTTAGAGCCTTAACAATCTTTTCTAAAGAGCCTGAAACTATTGAATGGATTGAAAGTTTTAAAAATGAGGAGGTTTTTCTTGATGTAGGAGCTAATATTGGAATCTATTCTCTTTATGCAGCATATAAAGGTATACATACAATTGCGGTAGAACCTGATTCGCTTAATAATGCAATGCTTAATTTAAATATTAATCTGAATTCCTTTGGTGATAATATAATTGCGTTTGCTTTGGCACTTCATGAAAAACCTAAGTATTCATATCTGAATATTCAAAAAATGCAATGGGGTGGGGCTTTGAATTCTTTTGATAATTGTCTTGATCAATTTAATCAAGCTTATTATCCGACTCACAAACAAGGAGTATTTGGAGAATCACTAGATAATTTTTTGAAACATATTAATACAAATATTAATCATTTAAAGATAGATGTAGATGGTAATGAAAGTTATGTTCTGAAAGGATCTAAAAATACATTAGATTCTAAATTTTTAAAAACAATTCTTATCGAATTAGATATTAATCATAAAGAATATGAAGAAAATATATCTTTAATTCAATCGTATGGTTTTAATTTAGTATCCAAGAAAAATTCTATAAAGGATAAAAGCAGCAGGTTTAAAACAACTTTTAATCATATTTTTTCGAGATAAGAAAATGAGTGCTTATTTCCCTTTGCCTCCAACAATTAAAATTGAGGAATGCAATAATAAGATATCCGGTTCAATTACTTTTTTAAATTGTCCAAATAATAGATTGAAGAGAAAATTTTTTTGGAGAGAATATGGACAAATCGTATTCTTAGGTATTTATGTCTTAAGGAATTATATGTGGACTTTATTAGCTGTTCAAAAATGTAATCCTTATGAATTTATAGAAATTAATCGCGATCATTTGGATGTTGATGATCATGAAATGGTTGTGGCTGTTGGGAAAAAATCAAATTCATTTAATGAAAATACCCTCAATCTTCCTAAGCCTGATTCTCTTAAGGTTGATAATTCAATTGTTGCTCAAAGGGCATCCTTGAATTTTTCATACTTAAAATCAACTACCTCGTACCAAGGTGAATATCCCTTTTCTATGAGTAATTTAGATAATGGTTCATTATTAACATTTGACACATTAAAATCTCGAAAAAATTCTTACCAAAAAAGCTTTCTAATTTTAATGAATATATCTCGAAGATCTACTGCAAAAGAACTTGTTAAAATTAAAATTTTTGATCCAAAAAATAAGTCTGATCATATTGTTTTAGACGCAAAAAAGAATTATTTCTCTATCTTCGAAACTGATCTCTATGAAAAAAAATTAAAGTATTCTTCAACTTATTTTATTACCTCAGAATCATGCCTTTTTATTCCTATTATGCTTAGTTTTAACTATAAGAATAATTGCTTGTCGGTTGAACATACTCATCCCCCAACCGAATACTTTTTTGGAGCTCAAAAGCTTAAGATTGCCAATTTGATTAAGAAAGAATGGTTATGATAAGAAGAATAATTAATAAATTTTTCCCAGTTGAGGTAAAGATTGCATTATCTTATTTGCAAAATTATAATACCAGTCCTTATAATTTAAATTTTTCATTATTTCCTGAAAAAAGTATATCTGACTTCTTTGTGTTTGATAAAGATTGTTTAAGAATTGGATTTATAGCAGAAAATATTAGAGCTATGATACTTGGTCAAGAAATCCCTATTACCCACAACTTCAAGTTTTTTTCTATGAATGGGGTTTTTTTAGGTACTCAATCTTATCAAACTAAAGAATTTTTTAAAGAAATAATTCTAAAACCACTAAAAACTAATGATAAATATTATTCATTTATTCATTATGTTGAATCTGAAATTGATTTAGATCATATCTTAAGGGATAAAGGAATAAGTAGGTCTTTAAAATTTTCTGAACAGAATAGAGGTTATTCTATTTATTATCATTCAAACTCTGAATTTGGATCCGTCGTTCATGGGAATTTTGGAGGAATTACAAAAGATTTAAAGAAAACCGCAAGAAAAACTCTTTTAAGTCATGTTTATACTCCAATTTATAAGTTTGAAAAACTTTCAAATTATGATCTTGTTTTTAATAATCCAACTTCCTCTTCAATAATTATTAAAATATTTTTTAATAATTCATCTCGAATAATAGATTTAATTATTCCCTCTTTGGGAACAAGATTTTTAAGAATAAAAAACTATTCAGGTAGTTGTAGTTTTGAATCAAGACTTCCTATCTGTAGAGCGTTGGTTTTTAAAAATCCAACTCCTAATTTTTCTGGCACATTTGATATATTTCATTCTTAAATTTGGATAGTAAATTTTTCTATTTAAATTTCAAAATCTATTTCTCTATTAGTTGAAGACTTATAAACAAAATTTTTACCAAGTGCTTTTTCAATAATCTCAAGATTTAATCTATTTTTATCTTTTAATTTTTTTTTGTTATATTTTTCATAATTAACTAAATGATTATATTTGCTTAGCCCAAAACACATTACAGGTTTATTCATAAAAAGCCCTTCCTCTAATGTAGTTGATGAGAATGAAATTAAACAATCACATTCTTTTATCTCTTGATAAATATTTATTGAAGTTCCTATTGTTATTAATTCTCTTTTTCTTTCCAAAAAATTATTTAAAACATCTTGGTTAATCTCATTCTTTACATCTCTTATTCTTAATCTAATTTCAAAATAATCTTTATAATTTTTAAGTTTTTTATAAATTATTGATACGCTTTCTAGAAACTCAGCAGAAGATTCAAAATAATATCTTCTAGCTCCTAAAGCCTTTACCGTTCCAACTAGTAATATCTTTATTTTATTAATTTTTGAACCTTTTTTATAGTCTTTATCAATGAATGAATTCTGATTAATTATCCTATTGATTTTGAAATAATTAAATTTCAAAGAATCTAAAAATTGATCGCAGTAAATTGATTGGCTTAATAAATTAATACTGCTTTTCTTAGTATATGCAAGACCCATCCCAATTGACTTTGAAGCAATTATATCTGCTTCATTTGAATTTTGAAAAGTATGTGATCCATGGCTTATCAAAGAAACATTATTTTTTAGATCATTTATTACCCTTGAAAAAGTAAAAAGATCAGGAAATCTAACTGAATGAAAATAAGCATTTTCAAATTTTATATCTTTAAAAAGATCATGTATATATTCTTTATTACTTATTGTATTAAGTATATAAGCCAATATTTGATTTTTTAAATATGATGAAAATTTATGATTTAAATCTTGAAAATATAAATTTTTGAAGAAATTTATTATTTTTAAATTTCTATAATTAGTTTTAATTTTCGGAATTAGAAATATACCAACATTTTTATTCTCCTTCTTTGGTAAATATTCAAGAAATTGATCTAATAATAATTTAATAATTTTAAAATATGATCTTGAAGGGCAATAATATATTATTTTATTATTTTTGTGAATAATTTTTGACTTTATAGACTTAAGAAAGTAAGCTTCTTTATCTGAAAAAAAATAAAGATTTATTTTTTTTCTTTCGAATATATTTTGAATAAAAAACTTTTGGATGTTTAATAAAATATCATCTAATAAATTTGGTTTAAAGGTTGAGTATTTATTAAAGAAATCATTGTGATTTTTTTTATCTTTAAGATATATTTCTTCAATCTTTATTATTAATTCAGTTTTAGATCTTGTCTTGAAGTTACAATTTTTATCCAATAAAACATAATGTTGATATTCAGGAATAATACTTTCTAAATAAAAGTATCGAGATAATTTTACCTCTATAAATGGACTAAGTAGTTCTTCTAGGTCGTTTATTTGATTTAAGAGTCCTGATGTGATTAATTTTTTGATTATTTTTGATCTTAATCTATCAATTTTTAAAGTAAGAGATTCAGACTCTAAAGCAGTTTTAAATGGATCAGGAGATATATTATTAATATTAATTTTTTCAGATTCTGAGAAAATATATTTATTTAAGGTAAGGATATCTATCTTATAGTCTAAATTTACTTTCAAATATTTTTTATTTAATAATACAAATAGGGTTTTTTTCATAAAATCATGATTTTATATAATCCAATATTTTTTCTAAGTATTCTTCAAAATAATTTCCTTTGTAAATAAAATTTAGACAAAATATTTATTAATGATTTTAGTTCATATTTCAACAGTATTTTAAATATTTTTAATATTGAAACTTTCCCAATTTATATATATGGTTTTAATAATCTATTTAGTTAGATTAAATTTTTTTTAAGATCAGGAAAATCACTTCAAAATCTTAATATGTGGCAAAAAATTGATCAAAATAATGTGTTAAGGTAAATCAATAACATCTCAAAAGGGATTTAGAAATTGAAATTACTCATTTTAGGTGCATCTGGATTATTGGGTAATACATTAATAAAGTATTTTTTAAAAAAGTCAAATTTTCAAACTTTTGGAACGATAAGATATAATTCACAAGTTGAGTTTTTTAATAAAAAATATCATAAAAATTTCACGATATTAAAAGATATTTTAAATTTTGCAGAGCTTGAAAACATAGTAGGTAATATCAGACCAAATGTTGTTATAAACTGTATAGGATTAAATAATAAAATCAAAAAAAATGACTTCTTTACAATAGAAAAGTACATATTAATTAATTCTTTATATCCACATAAATTACAATCAATATGTTCTCGTTTTGGAATTAGATTGATTCAATTAAGTTCTGATTGCGTTTTTTCTGGGATAAAGGGTAATTATTCTGAAAAAGATTTACCAGATCCATTAGATATTTATGGCAAAAGCAAATTAATGGGCGAGCTGGACCATGATAATTGTCTTACAATAAGAAAGTCAGTAATTGGTCATGAGTTGATTACAAAGGAAGGTTTGTTAGATTGGTTTTTGAGTAGAAATGATAAGGTGGATGGTTATGAGAAAGCAATCTTTTCTGGATTAACTGTTCTTGAACTTGCAAGGATAATAGATAATTTTATTCTTCCAAGAACTAAATTAAAAGGAATTCTTCATATTGCTGGTTTTCCTATATCTAAGTATGATTTATTAAGGATAATTTCATCAGAATATAAAAAATCTATAGAGTTAATACCAAATGATTCATTAAAAGTTAATAGATCGTTGGATTCAACATACTTTACTAGATTAACAGGATACCAAATTAAACCATGGCCATTATTAATTAAATCAATGCGTGAATTCAACTTATTAAATCAATGAATTTAGAAAATAAAAGTTTCCTTATTACCGGTGGTACAGGCTCATTTGGAGGAACAGTATGTAATTATCTCTTAAAAAATAATGTCAAAGAAATTCGAATATTAAGTAGAGATGAGAATAAGCAATATCAAATGCGTAGAGAAATTAATGATTCAAGAGTTACTTTTTGTATTGGTGATGTAAGGGACTACAATTCTGTTCTTGATGCATGTGATGGAATTAATTACGTATTCCATGCAGCAGCTTTAAAGCAAGTTCCTTCATGCGAGTTTTATCCTATTGAAGCCGTTAAGACTAATATTATTGGGACTGAAAATATTTTAAAAGCATCAATATTAAAAAGAATAGAAAAAGTAGTTTTACTAAGTACTGATAAGGCAGTTTATCCTATTAATGCGATGGGTATATCTAAGGCAATGATGGAGAAGTTAATGCTTGCGAAATCAATGCAAGAAACAGCTAATACAAAATTATGTGCCACAAGATATGGAAACGTTATGTGTTCTAGAGGATCTGTTATTCCATTATTCGTAAAGCAAATTAAGAGCAATAATCCAATAACAATAACAGATCCAGAAATGACAAGATATCTAATGACATTGGATGAGTCTGTTGATTTGGTAATGCATGCATTTAGCAAAGGACTAACCGGTGATATTTTTGTTCAAAAGTCGCCCGCTTGTAGTTTATTAGATCTGGCAAATGCATTAAAAAAAATATTTAATTACAAAAAAGATAACGTAATAATAGGTACAAGGCATGGAGAAAAACTTTATGAGTCCCTTTTATCAAGAGAGGAGATGGCTAGAGTTCATGATCATGGTAAATTTTTCAGATTACCGGCAGACAATAGATCATTGAACTATAGTAAATTTTATGAAGAGGGAAAAGAAATTTCTAATGAATATAAAGAATATACATCTCACAATACAATTAGGTTAGATGTTCCACAAATTGAGAAGCTATTATTGAGTCTGGATTTTATTAAAAAAGAGTTAAAAAAATAGAAAAATTTTTCAACTAATTAAAAGTAAGTTTTCTTAAACCAATCTATCGTGAGGTTTATCCCTTTTTCAAAATTTATTTTTGGCTCCCATCCTAACTCTATCATTGCTTTAGTTATATCTGGCCTCCTCTGTAATGGGTCATCTTCTGGCAAGGGTTCATAAAGAAGTTTTAATTCGGGATTAATAATGTTTTTTATCTTATTAGCTAATTCTAAGATCGTAAATTCTTCAGGATTACCAATATTTATTGGAGTATTTATTTTTGAATTCATTAATTTTATCATTGCTTTAATTAAATCATCAACATAACAAAATGAACGTGTTTGACTCCCATCTCCATATACTGTTAAAGGTTTACCTTGTAATGATTGGAAAATAAAATTACTTACAACTCTTCCATCATTTGATTTCATTTTGGGCCCATATGTATTGAAAATTCGCATAATTTTAATATTTAGATTATGCATTCTTTTATAATCTGAACAAAGAGTTTCAGCCATTCTTTTACCTTCGTTATAACAGCTTCTCATTCCAGTTGTATTCACTGAACCTTTGTAACTTTCTTTCTGGGGATTAACTTCAGGGTCCCCATATATTTCACTAGTACTTGCAAATAGAAAACTTGCCCCTTCCTTTTTTGCTAATTCGAGCATGTTATAGGTACCCAATAAGATAGTTTTAGATGTACCAATAGGATTAGATTTATAGTGATTTGGCGAGGCTGGACTCGCTAAATGCCAAATCCTATCAATTTTTAATTCTATTGGAAAAGTAACATCGTGTTTTATAAGTTCAAAATTAGGATGATTTATCCATTTTTGAATATTTGATTTTTTACCTGTAATGTAATTATCTAAACATATAACTTTTTCATTGTTTTGCATTAATTTATCAATAATATGTGAGCCCAGAAATCCTGCCCCCCCTGATACAAGATTTTTAAGATTTTTGGAGTATCCTATTTCATCAACCATAATTATTAATAAAAATTTTTATCAAATTAATTAAGAATTTCCCCCAAATCTTTTGTTATCTTTAATATGTTAACAATTACTTTATAAGTTTTCTAACTAAGTAAATAAGTATTTTGAAAACTTAAAAAGTGGTATAGTCTTAACTAAGAAAAGTTTAAAAACTTTATTGTGAAAATTAATTTACTTATATTTTTAGTTTTAAATTATATTAATTATGGTTAAGTCCAAAATAAAAAAAATTTGCTGTATAGGTGCAGGGTATGTTGGTGGACCAACAATGGCAGTATTTGCAAGTCATTGCCCTACTATACAAATAAAAGTTGTTGATATTAATCAAGAAAGAATTGATGCTTGGAATAGTTTAAATACAAATCAATTGCCAATTTTTGAGCCAGGACTTGATAATTTAATATTAAATCATAGGAATAAAAATCTTTTTTTCACTACAGAAATAGAGGATTCAATCTCTGAAGCAGATATGATTTTTATATCTGTTAATACCCCTACTAAGACAAATGGTGTAGGAGCCGGTAAAGCAATAGATCTTAAATGGGTTGAATCATCTGCAAGGTTAATAGCAAAATACTCTAAATCTCATACAATTGTTGTTGAGAAGAGTACTCTCCCTGTAAGGACAGCAGAGACGATCAAGAAAATATTAGTAAATTCACAAGATTTAGACTATAAAGAAAAAAAATCTTTTTCAGTATTATCTAATCCTGAATTTCTGTCTGAAGGGAATGCTATAAACAATCTCCAGTATCCAGATAGAGTTTTGATAGGTGGGGATGATGAAGATGCTATTGAATCCTTATCAAATATTTATTTGAATTGGGTTCCAGAAAATAAAGTCTTAAAAACTAATATTTGGAGTTCAGAACTTTCTAAATTAACAGCTAATGCTTTTTTAGCTCAAAGAATTTCTTCCGTAAATTCAATTTCCTCTTTATGCGAAATTACAGGAGCTGATATTAATCAAGTATGCAAAGCTGTAGGAATGGATAGTAGGATAGGGCATAAATTCCTAAATCCAGGACCTGGTTTTGGTGGAAGTTGTTTCCAAAAAGATATTTTAAATCTTGTATATTTGTGTAATTTCTATAATCTAGAAGAAGTTGCAAATTACTGGCAAAGTGTACTTGATATTAATAATTGGCAAAAAGCGAGAATATCGAAAATAATTGTTAACTATTTGTTTGGTAATGTATCGGGGAAAAAAATTACAATATTAGGTTTCGCTTTTAAAGCCAATACAAACGATACTAGAGAATTACCATGTATTTATATCTGTAAGGATTTACTAGAAGAAGGAGCAAATCTTTCAATATATGATCCAAAAGTTGAAAGTTATAAAATCGAAAAAGATTTACTAGATAAAAAAAATAATATGGTTGATAATTCAGAATATGGTACTTGGGAGATTTGTTCTTCAATAAATGATGCAGCATTCAAAAGCGATGCAATAGTTTTATTAACTGAATGGCAAGAGTTTCATAATATAGATTGGAATAATTTATATAAATCAATGCGAAAACCTTGTTGGATATTTGATACAAGGTCATGCATTGATTATAAAAAAGCAAAAAAAGCTGGCTTTAATATCTGGGAAATAGGTAATTCTACATTGGCAAACAATTAATTATTAGTAGAAATTAATGATTGATATGATTCAATCATTTTAAATTGAATGTCAATTTAAATTACTAAATAAATTTCTAAATTTGTTTATTATTTGATGTTTTTATTAAAATTCTATTTAATTTATTTATCAATCTAGTCTTTGAAAATTCTTTATCAGCATACTTCTTACCGTTCAACCCAATATTCTGTAAGTCCTTTTTATCAACTTGTAGAATCTCTTCAATTATTTTAGAAAGACTTAAATAGTCTCCAGAGTCACATACAAATCCTGCTTTTGATTCTCTTATGACTTTTGCTCCTTCACCACAAATCATTCCAATTATAGGAATTCCCGATGATAGATAAAATTGAACCTTTCCAGGAATAGTCATATTAAAGACCTTTTTGTTTAATAAACTAACCAACAAAATATCGGCATGTTGAAAAAAAGATCCCATTCTTTTAAAAGGATAGCTTTTATGTATTTCAAAGTATTTTTCTATATCTAATCTCTTAATTTCTTTTTTTAACCATTCTTTCTTACTACCCTCGCCTATGATTACTAATCTAAAAGAATCAATATTTCGAAGGCTTAAGTGCTTTACTGCTTTAATTATATTAGGGAAATCTTGAGCTTCTCCAATATTTCCTGCAAACATTATTGTAAAGATATTTTTTGATTTAACTTCAGGAGCTGGAGCCTTACTTTTGAAGAATAAATCTGATTCACCCCATGAAGGAAAATAGTAGTTATTTTTTTTTATAGATGAATAATTATTGACCTCTTTTAATATACTTTTTGATTGTGCAAGAATAATATCACACCTACTGTAAATCCAATTAACTAAAACTTTAAGGATCTTTATTTGCCATTTTCTTTTAAGTATGTTTAGAGCTACTAATGTATCTGGCCATAGATCTAATATCCATAAAATATTTGGACAATTTTTTATAAAAGAGAAGAATGCAGAAGTAATACCTACTGTTACTGGAGATAATTGATATGTAATAATTGCATCAAAATCTTTACCTCGCAGTTTGAAATATCCTAAAAATATAGAATTTGATAAAAAACTAAAGTAATTTAGAAGTAAATTAAGTTTATCTTTTTTTCTTGGCAATATTGGAACTCTAATAATTTCTGCACCTTTAAAATTTTTAAAATTCAACTTATTTTTCCTGAATTCCTTATAAATTTCTCCTTTAGGATAATTGGGGTAACCAGTAAGGATGGTTAGTTTATGACCAAGTTTAGTTAACTCTTCAGCTAGTTCATTAACTCGAAAATTCTCGGGCCAAAAGTATTGAGATATTATTAGTATTTTCAAATTATTTTAATATTCTTTCCATATGTTTTTCTTTACGTAATCTGTATAACTAATAATAATTCTGAGTATTTTTTCTGAGACATTATCAATATCATAGTCTTGAACAATATTTAATGTTCTATTTTCATTCCTTTTCTGAGACAATAAAACTTCCATAGCTTGAATTATCCTATCTTGACTAATCCCAGTCATCATAACAGAAGTTTCTTCCATGGCTTCAGGTCTCTCATGAGCCTCTCGTATATTTAAAGCAGGAAAGTTCAGGATAGAGGACTCTTCGTTTATAGTTCCACTATCAGAAAGCACTGTCTTAGAATTTACTTGTAAATTTAGATAGTTTGAAAAACTTTGAGGCTTCAAAAAAATTATATTTTGGTTGATAGTATATTCTGAGTTTTCTAACTTTTTTCTTGTTCTTGGATGAGTCGAAAATATTATTGGGATTTTGTATTTATCCACTAAGAAATTAAGAATATTAATAAACTTTTTAAGATTGATGGACTCTATATTTTCTTCTCTATGAAAGCTGGCTAAAAAGAAATTATTTTTTTGAATTTTCAAATCAGCAAGTATTGATGAATTTTCTATTTTTTGTTTATAAAAGTTGATTACTTCCATCATTGGACTTCCAACTTTTATTATACGGTCTTTAGAAATGCCTTCATTCACAAGATACTCTCTCGCAATGGAACTATAAGTAATATTGATATCTGCAGTGTGATCAACTATTTTCCTGTTTATTTCTTCTGGAACTCTCATGTCGAAACATCTATTTCCTGCTTCATAATGAAAAGTAGGTATTTTCCTTTTCTTAGCTGCAATTATTGCAATACAGCTGTTCGTATCTCCAAGAACTAATAAAGCTTCTGGATTTATTTTTTCTAAAATTTCATCTACGGAAATCAGAATTCTGCCTATTGTTCTTGTTGCAGTTGAGTCAGATGCATTTAAATAATAATCTGGCTCTCTAATACCTAAGTCTTCAAAGAATATTTGATTCAATTCATAATCATAATTTTGACCAGTATGAATAAGAGTATGTTCTGTATATTCATCTAATTTTGAAATTATTCTAGATAATCTTATTATCTCAGGCCTTGTCCCAACAATAGTCATTACTTTTAATTTATTTTTCATTTATTTTTTATGAATTTGAAAATACTTTTAATAAATTATAAATTGCTAATAGTCAAAATAAAAAATGTATCTGATATTTAACTTTTTTTCAGTATAAAAAATCAGCTTTTCTTATAAAAATTTGCATATTTATTTTTACTCTTATATCTATTCATAAGCTTTAAATTTTCTATATGATTTGTAACTTAAATAAGTTTTATATAAATTATTTTTTAGTTGATCTTTTGATTTTAATAATTCAATGTCAGAAGGATTATTCTGAAAGCTTTTTATAGTTGAAGCTAGTTTTCTGATGCTAATTTTTTGAATATTTTTCAGCTTAATAAATTGCTCAGAGGATCCTTGATTAATTAGACTTTTTAGTTGCATAAATAAATCTTCATTAAATAGTAAGTCTATTTCTTTCTCTGGATTAATTATATTAAGTTCAATATTCATAATTGTGTTGTAGCAAAATGTTGCAACGACAGAATTATAATTTGGTTTACACCCAATACCAAAGATTCCTGGCAAACGAAGTATGTAAACTTTGTTATTAAATTGCTTATTCAAATCTAAACAAACTTTTTCTGCTTTTTTTTTACTTTTCCCATAATCACTATTCAATAAAGCTTGAATAGAGGATGAATAAAATAAGGATGTATTAGGATTCAATTTAATAACCTCACATATTTTTCGTGTAAGATCTACATTGATTTTTTCAAACTCATTTTTCCCTTTGGCTTTATTGATGCCTGCAAAATGAAAAACTATATCAATTTTATTTATTAATTTCTCAAGGTCTTTTATACAGTCACCTTTTGAAAATTCATAGATATTATGATTAGTTTGACTCTTAAAAAATTTGATTAAACTTTTCCCTAGAAAACCTTTAGAACCAGTAATTAATATATCCATTTTTGAATTAAATTTAATAATTATCTTTTAACTCAATATTCTCATCAGTAATATTTTTCAATCCAGCTAATAATAACGAAAATAAAATGCTTATCTTCCCGTCATAGTAAGTAATATCAGTTAAATGAGCCATCAAGAAAATAGATAAAGAGGCTATAAAAGGTTTATATAGATGAGAATTAGATAAAGATTTAGTCAATGCGTTAATTTTTTTTTGTGCATTTAAAAATAAACAAAGTATTGAAGATGTTGTAAAAAGCGCTATCGGGATTCCAAAGTTATAGGCAATCTCAATGATTAAATTATGAGTATGTTGATATTTTGTTAGAGGTATTTCAAGATTGGCATTTTCATAGAATATATGTGGGAAAGAACCAGATCCCCATCCTAAAAATGGTCTCATTGAGATGAAATCTATCGCGTTAGACCATATTGCTATTCTGGGATTATTCATATTTAACTCCAGTGAAGCAAACTTTTGAATTGGATTTGCTTCCGATAGATCTAGAAAACTCAGCTGTAAAATGTTAGTGAAACTTGGTAAAACAAAAACAATAACTAAAAAACTCGTAAAAAATAAAATACAAAAAAGGATTAATTTTTTTCTATCTAAAATAAATAATAAAGCAATAATAACTCCTAAAAGTGCATTCCTGGAAAAAGTTGCGAAGGCAAAATAAATTGTAAGAAAGTTTATTAAATAAAGAATTATTGAATTAAGAGAATTGTTTTTTTGTAACTGCAGTTCTGAAATCGCGAATGGTAAACATAATGTGAGCCACATTCCTAAATAATTTGGATTATTGAATAAACCTGAAACCTGATCTGAAGAAAAATAGTAGTTAAACCAAACAATTGTTCCAAATAAGGTTTCAAATGGTCCATAGATATTAAAAAATTTTTGCATAATGCAACTTATTAAGACTGGAATTGTTCCCGCTATAAAAAACTTTTGAAATAATGATCTTTGCCTCTCACTTTTTAAATAAATTTGGAATCCTATGAATGCAAAATATATTGGTATCCAATTAAATAAATTTAGCCAAATTATTGATTTTTGAAAATTTAATAAACTTTCAGAGGGGTTTATAAATGTACTGTAAATTGTACTTATTAAGAAAGAAATCAAAATAATAAAGAAAATTAAATTCCATCTTTGTTTAAGGAAATTTTCTTTAAAATTACAAAATGAAATAATTATTGAAATTAATAAAAAGAAACCACCAATTGGCAATGCCGTAGGAAGAAAAAATATGCCTAAAAGGAATATTGTATTTCCTGAATTCGAATAATTTTTAAAGTTATATTTAAAATCTAATTTGTTTAAAACATTCATAATTTTTTTATCAATTATTAAAAATTTTATAATTAGGTAAATCGAATTGAATCTTTTGAAATTGTAAGAAATTTATTCACCTTTAGATTAAAAACTAAAATTTATATTGACGCTCCCTTCAGGATTCGAACCTGAGGCCCACTGCTTAGAAGGCAGTTGCTCTATCCAGCTGAGCTAAGGGAGCTTATCTTAATTATTATATCTGAATGTTAGTAATCAACAAATTAAAAATATATTTATTAAATTTGAAATTAAAAGCTAATTTTCTTCTAATTACCTATAATTAATATAGTCATGTAAAGATACTTCTTAATAAGATTTTGCCCAAAAGATTATCAGATACTCAAAAACAAGAAATCATTAAAGGTTTTATCAGTGGGAAAAGTCTAAATGATTTATCTGAGGAATTTGGTTATTCAAAATTAACAATTTCTCGAAATCTGAAGAAACATCTTGGTGATGTATTATATTCAAAATCTTTAGAGAAAAATTCGCTTTTAAAGAATTCAAAAAGATTTGATATTGATTCCCATAAAAACCTAGAAGATATATCTGAAAACGAAAAATCAAATAAAAATCTGGACAAAGAAAATACTAATGAATCAAGTTTTGATAGTGATTTATTTCAAAGTGCATCTTTCACAGAAATAGTACCTTTGGATTTAGATATTGATGATGAAAATAGAAAAGAATTATCATCTGTTCCTATTGATGAAATAGATTTCCCTAAAGTAGTCTTTATGATAGTCGATAAAAAAATTGAATTAGAAATTAAGGTTTTAAAAGATTTCCCTGAATGGCATTTTTTACCGGAAGAGGATCTAAAACACAAAACTGTTCAGATTTATTCAGAATTAAGAGATGCTAAAAGAAATTGTAAAAAAGATCAAAAGGTCATAAAAGTCCCAAATCCCAATGTTTTTAAAATTGCCTCAAAAATTATGATTTCCAAAGGCATAACAAGAATTGTTAGCGATAATAAGCTTATTTCCTTATAAGATTCATTTTTCTTTAACTTTAGTTTTACTAAGAAGGTTTGCAGTAAGAGATCCACTTATAAAACTTATCCCAATGATAAAACTTATGGGCAATTTAATTGTTTCATCTATGCCTAAGTTTACTTTGCTTTTATTATGACTATTTTGAATTCCAATAATAAGCATAAATAACAATGAACCGTTAAATAATAATTGAACAAAAAATTGTTTTATTGAATAAATCATTTAGCAGGTTAATTAAATTAATAATTAATATAAATTATAAATTATTCTTTTCGATAGATTATTTTTCTTTGCAATGTATTTTGATGCTGCTTTTATGCTTAGACCTAAATCAACTAGCTCATTCAGTTCTTCTTTTAATTTGATAAGGTCGAACTCAATTTCTTCTTTATTGTGAATTCCATCTAGTACGATAGTAAATTCACCAATTGGTTTTTTACCCTCAAAAAAAGCAATTGCCTCATTGATGTCTTGACCAATATGCTCTTCAAATTTCTTCGTTAGTTCCCTTACTACCTGTATTTTTCTATAACCACCGCAATATTTTTTTAATTCTCTAAGAAGCCTATTTAATCTATGAGGAGACTCATAAATTATTGTAGTCTTTGAGTACTTACTAATATCATATAAAATCCTTTCTCTATCGACTTTCTTTTTAGGAAGAAAACCTTCAAAAATAAACTTGGAAGAAGGTAAACCACTTGAGACTAGTGCTGTGGTAGCAGCACAAGGTCCTGGAATGCAAATAACATCATGTCCTTCAAATCTTGTATGTTTTACTAATTCTTCTCCAGGGTCACATATTCCTGGCATGCCTGCATCGCTTACTAAGGCAATTGACTTATCAGATTTGAGGTAATTAATTATTTTAGGAATTTTTGTTAAACCATTGTGCTCATTAAAGCTTTCCATTTTATTGGAGATATTGAATTTATTCATTATCTTTTTCGTTTGACGGGTATCTTCACAAGCTATTAAGAAGACGTTCTCTAGTATATTTAATGCTCTTTTAGAAATATCAGAGAGATTCCCAATAGGAGTCCCAACTAAATATAAGACACCATTTTCAGGTTCAATATTTCTATGCGATAATGATGTTTTGCTTTTCATATCGTGGTTTCTTTACCAGATGGCGTTAATATAAATAATCTTATCGAGGATTTGAGAATTTACAGTTGGCAAGCTGCGGATATATTGCTTAATTATTCTGAAAAAATTAAAGATGTCAATTCGAAAAATCAGGTTTTAAAGTCACTAGATCTAAGCAACCCAGTTACAGAGGCCGATCTTGAAGTCAATGAGATGATAATAAATGCGATTACTGGGAAGTATTCTGATATAGATTGGGATATTCTTAGTGAAGAGAATGTTAAGAAAAATTCTAAATTTGAAGATTTTAAATCCGATTGGTTGTGGATTCTTGATCCGCTTGATGGAACAAAAGACTTTTTACAAGAAACGGGAGAATATGCAATGCATTTGGCTTTGAATTATCAAGGCCGTCCATATATAGGGATTGTGCT
>MDTA01156697.1_pt1 | contig 19084 bp, 20 predicted proteins | sample 811151 | NCBI WGS metagenome assembly MDTA01 (sample SAMN05326648, study PRJNA326480) | marine metagenome | isolation source: seawater | place: Indian Ocean: South | collected 2010 | reverse complement strand
CGACAAACGCACCTGAATAAATACACTAGATGACACAGGACAACAAACCAACAGAATCAAAAGAAGAGAACAAAAAGCCTCAAGATAACACAGGCGTTATGATGACGGGGCATATCAAAATATTTGACCCAGAGACTGGCGAAGTTATTGTAGACAAAAGAAATGCAATACATTACGAAAACATGTCTCAGGCACTTGCTAATTCATTGGCAAATAAAACTACAGGCTTTGTCCATGAAATGGCGTTTGGAAATGGAGGCACATCAGTAGATCCAACTGGTATCATTACATACCTTACACCAAATTCAACAGGTACAAATGCCACATTGTACAACCAAACATATTACAAAGTAATTGATGACAACTCTGCAACAAATAAAGACACAACAAGAAATAAAATGGAGGTCAGACATACGGCAGGAAACAAATACACAGACATTGTCTGCACTTGCACACTAGACTATGGTGAACCTACAGGGCAAGAGGCCTTTGATAATACAACAGATTTCAATGGAGATTTTGTATTTGACGAACTAGGATTGAAATCTTATGAAGGTACAGAAAATGGTTCCACGAATAAACTTTTGACACATGTGATATTTCATCCGGTGCAAAAATCTTTGAATAGGTTAATTCAAATTGATTACACTCTCAGAATACAAAGTTTAACAACATTCACTGAAACAAGTTCGACTGCTTTATCAACCAGTAACACAGTGAGTGGTACAACATCAGGTGCTAACACAGGATACTAATGGCATATACTGTAAACAAAACAAATAGCTCTGCATCACCTAACTTGTACACTGTGCAAGATGGGGTGTTGAACACGCAAACAGATTTAAATTTTGTTGGAAAGGGTTACGCAGGATATGGAGAAGTAATTGCAGAAAACTTTTTGCACTTACTAGAAAATTTTGCTGGTACGTCTGAACCTACAAAACCTATACAAGGACAACTTTACTATGACAGCACTAACAACAGATTAAAAGTTTATTCAGGTTCGGCTTTCGTACCTGCAGGCGGTAATGTTCCTTATCAATCATTAGCACCATCAAATTTAACACAGGGTGACTTATGGATTGACTCTGACACCGGACAACTTTATTATTATAATGGTACGACAAGCGTATTAGTAGGTCCGCCAAGTTCAACGGGAAACACAAACGGATTTACTTTCGACTCTATACTTGATTCATCCGATGTAACACAAAATATAACAAAATTATTCAATGACGGTAATCTGATTGCAATTATATCAGAGGACACTTTCACACCTAAAACAACTTTATCTGGATTTGCTTCTGTTAAGAAAGGGATCACACTTTCAACTGCAATATCAGATTTGAAGTTTCAAGGCACTGCGGATGACAGTGACAAACTAGGTGGAGTGACAGCGGCAAACTATCTAAGGGCAAACGCAAACGACACAACTTCAGGAACACTTGGTGTAATTAATGATTCAGGTTTACAGGTTGGAGTTGACAGTGACTTATCAATTACTGTTGACAGCACTGGAGTTATATTTTCAAACGTAGTGTCTGACACTGACTTTACTTTCAAAGTAAACGATGGCGGCGTCACAACTACAGTTATGACGATAGATGGATCAGCGGCACGTGTTGGTATTGGCACTACCACACCTTCTTCAGAATTACAGGTTTCTGGCACAGTGACAGCCACTGGTTTCACTGGCGCATTGACAGGAAACGTTACAGGTGATGTAACAGGAAACATATCAGGCTCAGGATCAAGCAGTCTTGGCGCAACAACATTAGGTGGCACGTTGACAACAAAAGCAATTTTGCCAGACACTGACGCATCTTATGATATAGGATCTAGTAGTCTTGGATATAACACGGTCCACGCAAAAGCAACTTCGGCTCAATATGCTGACTTGGCTGAGATTTATGAATCTGATTCAGATTATGAAGTTGGCACAGTGGTCATATTTGGCGGAGAAAAAGAAATAACAGTATCTAGCATGGGATCGGATCCAAGAGTAGCAGGAGTCATCTCTGAAAATCCAGCATACCTAATGAACAATACAGCAAAAGGTCAAGCAGTGGCATTGCAAGGTAAGGTTCCGTGTAAAGTAGTAGGACAGATTAGCAAAGGCGATATGTTAGTTACGCATTCTCAACATCCTGGTGTTGCTAGGAAAGGCACTAATCCTACAATTGGCACAGTGATAGGCAAAGCACTGGAGGAGTATAATTCAACAGATATAGGCACAATTAATATTGTGGCTGGAAGACAATAAATACAAGCAAATGGCGTACACAATTAACAAAACAGACGGCTCGGTAGTAACAACCATAACAGATGGAACAGTAGATAATACTACTTCTATACAACTTTTTGGAAAAAGTTTTTCAGGATTTGGTGAAGGACTTAACGAAAATCTCGTAAAACTTTTAGAGAATGCCGCATCGACATCAGCACCATCATCACCATTAACAGGTGAGCTATGGTTTGACACAAACACTTCACAATTGAAAGTATATGATGGATCATCTTTCAAACCAACAGGCGCCGCAAAATCACAGGCATCGGCACCAACGTCACCATCTGCAGGTGACCTTTGGCATGATTCTACTAACGATCAACTTTACGTGTATACTGGCTCAGCATTTTTATTAGTAGGCACAATTTTCACAGCAGGACAAACGTTATCAGGTTTCCAAATAGAAACACTTGCAAGTTCTGGAGGTAACAAAGTTGTTGCTTCGATGTATGCAGGCAACACAAGAGTAGCAATATTATCAAAAGAAACATTCACACCAACTGTAACGCAGACAGGTTTCGCTTCTATTAAAGCAGGGTTTACACTAAACTCAACTTTAGGAGCAGTGTTCGAAGGTACAAACACTCAAGCATCATCTATAGATGTATCAGGAACAACAAATAGTTCAAGCACATTGATTGCAGGTGGAAACTTTTTAAGATCAGATCAGGCAGACACTACAACAGGTGCACTTACAGTTGATACTGACTCTGGAGTGATCATAGGTGACTCGCAAGAATTAACTTTGACAGTGTCAAGCAACGACGTAACAATAGCACAAACTTCGCAAGATAAGGATCTAAAATTCACAGTTAATGATGGCGGAACTACTAAAACTCCTTTACAACTTACAGGAGCAGATGGCGGCGTTGACATAGTAGGAGATGTAACCATTACAGGTAATCTTAATGTCAGTGGTGCCTATGATTTTACTTCATCAAACATTGTAAAACACACAGACACTTTTTTAAAAGTAAATGCAGACCAAACCGAAGCAGATGCTGGACTTATTGTTGAAACAACTGACACGGATGACGCTAGATTATTTTACGATGTGTCTGAGAATCAATGGGTTGCAGGAGAAAATCAAAGTTACAGTGCTTTGATTAGAGAAACAAATGCAATCACTGACGGACATGCTACTAAAAATTCAGGATTTTTAAGAACAAATGCTTCAGGAAATTTAAAAGTAACCACATTGACATTAGCGGCGACAGGAACAATTTCCGAAGGTGATACATCAAATACAAACGTTCCTACCATTGGTGCGTGTGTTACGTTTGGTGACCTTTGGGGCGGATCTGCAAAAACAGTATCAACATCTGATCCAAGTGGCGGCGATGATGGTGACTTCTGGTTTAAATATGAGGCATAACCATGCCTACAGTAATTAAAAAATTCCAATACACAGGAACACTTCAACAAACAACCATACCGGCAGGTACAACATCTGTTGACATGTATCTATGGGGTGGTGGAGGTGGTGCAGGTGGTTCAGATGCAGGAGGACCTGGCGGTAACGGTGCCGCAGGACACCATGTATCAAAGACAGGTTACTCATTGACGTCCAATGTCGGAGATGTTTTAGAAGTTGCCGTTGGCGGCGGTGGCGCAGGTGGAGGCTCTGGTGGTGGTGCACCTGGTGGAACTAACGGAAAGGGCAAAACAGATTTTTCAGGCGGTAGAGGCGGTAACGCTGGACCAAGACCATACTCAGGTGGAGGTGGTGGAGGTGGCGGTGCCACGACAGTATTTGTAGACGGCTCGGCAGTTGCAGTTGCAGGCGGTGGCGGCGGAGGCGGCAGAGCAGGACAATTTTCAAACGGTACAGCAGGTATCAATTCTAATTCAGCAACATCGGCCACACCAGGCACACTTGGAGAGAATGGTAAAGATCACTCTGGAGACGGAGGTGGTGGTGGTGCCGGCGGTGGTGGAGCCGATGGCGGAAAATCAGGTAATGGTGGATCAGGAGACCGAGGTGGTACGGGTGGATTTGCAGGTTCAAACACAGTGCCGTCTAGTGGCTCAGCAAGTGATGGTTCGGGACAAACACCTGGTGTTGTAAGTTTAACTATAAACAGTGTTGAGCAATATGATGCTGGTGTTGCCGTAGGAGCAACTGCATCTGGTGGAGTTGGAGGTAATGGACTTTGCGTTTTAGTGTTCACTGTGGGTGTCCAGGCCAGCACAAAAATAAGTGGCACATGGACAGATATTACAAACATATTCACAAAGGTTTCTGGCGCATGGAAACAGGTTACAGCAGGTTATGTAAAGATATCTGGTGCCTGGAAGCCACTATTTAATTCAGGAATAACGTTTACTTCTACATCAGCAGGATTCGGGAACTCAGAAGGAAACAGCAGTTCAGGATCAGGTGGAACTGGAGGAGGTGGTTGTTTCATAGCAGGCACAATGATTTCAATGGCTGATGGTACATTGAAACCAGTAGAACAAGTTGACATAGGCGATACAGTATCAGTTGGTGGCAAGGTGTTTGCAACAGGAAAATTCTTGATAGATAATTTATATGACTACAATGGCATAAAAGTTTCTGGAACACACATGGTGAAAGAAGACGGCAAATGGACAAGAGTCGAGGATAGCAGAATGGGAGTATCACTGGGCGACGACGAAGTTATTGTTTATGTGTTTGGTAACGAGAATAGAAGAATAATAATAAATGGAACAGAGTTCACAGACTACTTTGAATTAAGTGAACAGCAAGAATTAATCAATCACGGCGAAGAAATTTTTAGTAATTGGCAGGATCATGATAGACAGATACATGATAAAAATGTTAATATACTGAATGCTTGATAAATCTTTTTACCACGGCCAGCAAGGAGAATGTTTTCTACAGTTAGAAAAACATTGGAAAAACATCAAGCATGAATTCGACTCCCAATCAAACAAAGTATTTTTAGATCCAGAAGACTTTTCTGATAGTGTCAGAGGACTACCTAACGATTTTGACGATAAGTCAGGAGATTACGTACACGGTCAGTGGAAGGCCCTAGGCATACAATCTGGGAATCATGAAGGGCAGTCGTTTAATGACTATCCCATTTTGTATTCCATTTTACGGAAGTTCCCATACAAAACAAACGTTGCTATAATGACAGTTGGACCAAATACAAAAATTGGTAATCACACAGACAACGAGGGTGGATGGAGATACCAACTGTGTTTAGATGACGGTGGTGGTGATCAAAGTGGTATGCATGTGATGAATTTGGAGACAAAACAACAGGACCTGATGCTTTGGAAGACCGGCGAAGCATATGTGTTTCAACCAGACAAGCAATTACATAATGGATTCAACAACAATCCAGGCGAAAGAACAACGTTATTAATTGACTTTTTCAAAGAATCAGAGTATACTAAAGATAAGTTTGAAAAATATTACCAGCACTATTCGGAATGTTTCGAAGGTCTGGAAAATTTGGTTGATACATATGAGTCAAGAAAGCAAAAAGCCTAGGATATTCATTACAGGACACACCAGAGGTATAGGCAAAGCAATTTTCGAATTGTACAAATCAAAAGGTTTCATGTGTCATGGAGTTTCAAAATCACAAGGGCTTGATGTAGACAAAGACTGTGAACTAATAGCACAACAAATGGCTAATTTTAAGTACATCGTTCTCAATGCCTACGCCAAAGACAGCCAATTACGGATGTTGAAAGAAATTATTAAATTATACCAAGATGACGACAAACACATTGCCGTTATCACAAGTACATCAGGGACACCTGCCGGCATGGATAGCAGTCTAAAAGAGCAAGAATACAATTGGTATTGTAAAAACAAAAAAGAACTTATAGAATTTATTGAAAAGTCGCAACAAGACCTATATGAAAAGCCTATACAGATCTACGATATATGTCCTGATACTGTTAAGACAGATATGAGTAAAGGATTATGGGACGAATATCCAAAACTAGATGTGAAAGATGTAGCGGAGTGTGTAGATATGTGCTTTTCAAAAAAGTTTAACATAAACAAAATAGTGATACAGAAACATGCAAGATAGATTATGGGACAGAGACAAGGATTATGATACACTTGTCAAATGGTGGACCGATTGGGAATTTGGCACGGTGCCAAAAGAGTGCCTACCACCTGACGGTATCATGGTCGAAATAGACAACAAGCCTGTGTGTGCCGGTGGACTTTACATTGGGCAAGGCACACAATTTGGTTTCATGGAATGGATTGTGACAGATAAGAAAGCAGATCAAAGAAACGTGCATAAATGCCTCAAATTATGTATTGACAGCATTATGAAATTGGCAAAATTTAGAGGAATAAAGTTGGTTTACACAGCAACCAAGGAACAAGCACTACACAAAAGATATCAAAAATACCACGATATGGTACTTACGGAAAGCAACGTAAAGACTTTTTTACGAGATCTTGACGGTTCATATTCTGAGGATTTAACTTGGATATCCGACGATGAGCAGATTGAAATGCATAATAAATAAGCATAAGGAGACATTTAAATGGCAACAAAACAAGAAGTAGCAGATTACATCAACGCAAATAACGAAACAGTTTGGTCCACAGAAGAGCAAACTAAGATCGAGCAGATGCTAACACCTGAGACTGCGGCAATTTTGATCAAGTTAGTTGGTGATGTCAGTTTTTTGTGCGAAGTCAGAGACAACGCATCAAACTAGTAAGATATGGCATACAAAATTAACAACACATTCGGGACCTTATTGGTCACATTACCAGATGGCACTATAGATGTAACAACGACCGATCTTGCACTTATCGGAAAAGGCTATGCTGGATTTGGTGAAAAACTAAACGAAAACCTTGTTAAACTTTTAGAAAATTTTAATAATACGTCTGCGCCAGACAACAAAATCACAGGTCAACTTTGGTATGACCAGACAAACAAACAACTTAATGTGTATACAGGTGACAAGTTCAAACCTGTAGGCTCAACAACAAATTCAACATCAGCACCTAGCAACGCTGTTCAAGGTGACTTATGGTTTGACACTACCAATACACAATTATATGTATACAGTGGCACAGCCTGGACATTGATTGGACCAACAACAGTAGCAGGTTCTGGTGTCACACAATTTATAAGCGAAGTATTAGAAGATAATACTGGTGTAAACAGATCCATATTGAAGATGGTAGCCAACGATACGGTTGTTGCAGTGGTATCCAATATTGCATTCACTCCAAGTTCTACAGAAACAAATGGCGCGGCACTTGTAGCGGCAGGCTTTTCAACTGTTGCACAGGGTATTCAACTTTCGTCAACGGTATCTAGTGTCAAATTTAGAGGGACAGCGACAGATTCAGATTCTCTTGGCGGAGTTGCGGCGGCAAATTATCTAAGAGCCAATGCAAATGACACAACATCTGGCACATTAGGAGTTTTAAATGATGGTGGACTAACAATAGGTGCTGGTTCAGACATCACTATGACAATGAGTAGTGACAATCTTACTATTGCCAATGTAACCCAAGACAAGGATATAATATTCACAGTCAACGATGGCGGTGTGACGACAACACTAATGACATTAGATGGAGACACTGGCAGACTCGAACTTCCGTCGGTAGGTGATTTGAGAGTAAAAGGCAATTTGACTGTCGATGGTACACAAACGATATTCAATACATCAACACTTACAGTCGAGGATAACATAATTGAATTAAACAGAAACATATCATCCAATAGTGGTATGCCAAATTTTACTGGACTGAAAGTAAACAGAGGTGAAACATCAACTGCCACTGAACAAGACTTGTATTGGGTATGGGACGAAACTTTTGCAGATGATGGAACAACAATTCATGGAAATGCAGGTGGTGCCTGGACAGCCTTCAAGTCAGGCGGCGGTGACGATGAACTATCTGCACCAACTTTGGTTGATATAAGAGCAAATGTTGTACACGCAACAGCCACTTCGGCCCAATATGCTGACTTGGCAGAAAGATATGCAACAGACACACCAGTATCGGTCGGAGAAGTCGTGATGTTAGGTGGTAAAGAAGAGATAACAAAATGCTGGGACGAGAAATCAGACGCAGTTTTTGGTGTAGTATCTGAAGCACCAGCGTATTTGATGAATTCAGAGGCGGGAAATAACGACACACATCCTCCTATTGCACTAAAAGGACGTGTTCCAGTGGCTGTAATTGGAAAAGGAAAAGCAGGTGATCGTTTGATATCAGCAGGAAATGGAGTGGCAAGAGTGGCTCTTGAGGGCGAAGCAACCACATTTAACACACTAGGCAGGTTAATCAAGGATAAATATAATAATAACACAGAACTAACAGAATGTGTAATAGGAGTTAAATAGGTTTATGGCATATCAAGCAGGTGACACGATTAAAGATGACGAATACAATACGTTTGTAGGCAGTTCAACTTCCCCGTTTGGGTACAACCACTTTGCGGGCACAGGTGCAACGGTGTATGGACTAGGGCAAACAGAGATACCAGAAGTAACAGGCGGAACAGATAATGCCACAACTATTACAGCGGCACAATTTAACCTTTTGATTAACGGATTAACAAACATAGGAAACCACACCAACGATTCTCTTACGGCTAGAACAACTGTTACAGCAGGTGACACGATATCAATCAAATCAGCGATTGCGGCGGACCTAGCAACATTGGCGGCTTCAGTAGCGGCAGGTTGCCCAAATGCAACAGCACTTACAACTTCATCGGCATTACAGACAGTTACAACAAGTTCAGAGGGTTGGGATACTTCAGCAACACAAGAAGTGTCGGCAACTTTTGCAAATGCCAACAACATGAGATTCTTTTTTAATGGTGGAGGCAAAATTAGAATTACAGTTGGAACTACTCAATCGGCAACATCTAATAAAGATCAAGCATTTATTGACCTAGGTAATGCATTAGGTAACCTTGACATAGCATCGTTGGCAACTACAAGGTCAGGATCTGGTGAAACATTGACAACAAACGGTCTTTCTTTGGGATTCCAAGATTTGACAACCTCTTATCAAACAATTATCAAACTTACTTCAGACAACAGCAACTATACCAGTAACGCCATAGAGATATCTGCCAAGACAACAGGTGGCAATGGGGACAGTGGTGATGCAACTGCAATAGTTGTTAAGATGGTGGCAACTGATCCAGCCGGTGACACACAATACACAAGTGGTAACACCAGTGGTGTTGCGGCGGCGGCCAAAGACACACCAAAAATGGTAACGACACTGATTAGCATAACTCCTAACACTACACAAGGACTTGGCACAGCATACGGCTTGTCAGCGAACGCGACTGTAAGTAACTCAACATCATAGTAATAATTTTAGCCAGGTTGCTGAAACCACATAATTATTGTATAATTGTGTTATGGATATTGGCAACCTTAAAAAACAATCAGATCTTTCTTACGATATCGCTATTGCAAAGCGAAACGAATTGGAGAAGGCACACTCGCGACAAATCTTAGTTTACAACGAGCACATCTTTCACGCAGATGCAGACACTATATGTCTTGTTAAAACACTTAAAGACATAAAAGAAAAGTTTTTTGTACTAGACACTAATAAAAACCCTGTTGAAATTTCTGATCCTGACAATTTTCTAACTAAACTTATAGAAAGAAACCAAGAGAGCCTTTATTCATATCACCAGATGTACCAAACATTTGGAAAGAAAGGTGATTAATGAATCGAGGGGTATTACTATTCTGTTTTGACACAGAACACACAAAGTATCACAAGATACTCGAAAAGTGTGTCCATCTCATCAAGAAAAATTTAAAACTTGAAATCACAGTTGTTACCGATTTCAAAACATATAAAATGATGAAGCCATTAGGATTTATCAATTACAAGTTTATCGAACCTGAAATTGGCAACACTAAAGACGGAAAGGAATGGAACAATAAAGATAGGCACATGGCCTATGAACTTTCACCTTATGATACAACGTTGGTTATAGACATAGACTATTTTTGTTTCACTGATAACCTTTTGCAGTTTATGGATACAGCGTATGACTTTTTGGTTCCGACCCAGGCACATGATTTGACCCAACGTAACACTTTTCATCAACGTGTGTGGAGCATGATACCCATGGTATGGGCCACGGTGTTTGTCTTTAAAAAGACAAAGAAGGCAAAAATGATATTTGATATGATCAAGTATGTTAAGGAATATTATCCTCACTTCAATCAATTGTATAGAATTTGGGCACAGAACTTGCGAAATGATTATGTGTTTGCAATCGCATTACAGCAACTACATGGATTTGTCGATTATGACAGTCTTCCTGTTACACTATCAACCTTGCCACCAGACTGTAAGGTAATAAAAATGACAGATAATGGATTGGCATGGAGTTACAACGACCAAATTAATTGGATTGAACACCAAGACGTACACGTTTTGAACAAGGAGGTTGCAGATGTCTAATAGCAGAGGTTTTATGTGGTTTGCACAAAATAACAACACCACGGACTATGTTGAACTGTCAGTAAAACTTGCAAAAAGTATCAAACAACACAGTCGTAATAAGAATGCCAACATTTGTGTGATTACAGATGAAAAAAGCAAATTTACAAACGATAATATTGATTTGGTAAAAGTACTGAACGAGGATGAAAGTGCAGAGCATGAAATAAAATGGGCAAATGAATACAAGTCATTTGCATTGTCACCGTTCACCCACACTATCAAACTGGAGGCCGACATGTTATGGACCATAAACACAGATTGGTGGTGGTACCATCTATGGCAACATGATCTAGTGTTCAGTGTAGATTGTAAAGATTATAGAGACGGGGTCGTCAAGGATACAAAATATAGGCAACTGTTTATAAAAAATAATTTGCCAAATATCTATAATGGCCTGATGTATTTTAGAAGAAGCAAAAGGGCTCATGAATTTTTCACACTAGCAGAGCACATTGTAAAAAATTGGAAACAGGTCAAAAATAATATGTTGTTGGCATGTCATGATCCATATCCTAGCACTGATGTGGTGTTTGCATTAGCATATAGAATAATGGATCCAACAATGCAACACTTGATAGACTATGAATGGTTTAAGTTTATACATCACAAGCCAGGCATACACAATTTAGAACGAGTACAAGATCACAACCAATATCTTTATCCAAATACTTCAGGGAACGCATTATTTCTCGGAGAAAAGCGTGTCAGTAGGGTTTGGCACTATCATGACAAGGAGATAAATGTTAGATCTTCGTAAACTTTTAGAGGACTTGCCACCCATACCAAAAAAAAAGCACCATGTCACCATACAAGGAAAGACAGTGGAAGTAAGTCTTGGAAAAAGTATTGAAGTTAGAAAACATGGCGAGGACGCTTACATGTGGAAGGGAGATCAATTTGTGCTTAAACCAAAGACAACAATCAAAACCACTTGGAGGGTATTGCAAAAAGATGAAAGAGGATATGATTTTTTGGATGGTGATATACACTGGCCAACAGGAATAATAGAAGGAGGTTACACGTGGCAAAGAAAGTCCGAGTAAATGATCTTGATTTTGTTTATATCAGTTACAAGGAGCCAAACAAAGAACTGAACTGGGCTGATCTTAAGAACAAAGTGCCATGGGCAAAACGTGTTGATGGTGTAAAAGGTTTCGACTCGGCACACAAAGCCGCGGCTAAAATTGCGGAGACAGATTTTTTCATAAGCGTTGATGGTGACAACATCATAGATGAATCTTTTTTATTGGAGACACTGGATTTTGAAAAAACTGATCAAAACGCGGTGCATCGTTGGCGAGCTAGAAACAATATAAATGGCCTGGTGTACGGCAACGGTGGATTGGTTGGATGGCCAAAAGACACCTGCTTAAAAATGCAAACACATGAAAATTCAGTATCGGAAGAAAACAACATCGACTTCTGTTGGGGTATACCACACGAAAATTTACACAACTGTTATTCCACCACATTTATAAATGCTACGCCACAGCAGGCCTTTGTGGCAGGGTATAGAGAAGGTGTAAAAATGAGCACCGAAAAAGGCAAGCCTATATCGGCAAAGAATTATAACAAGTCTATAGTACGCAACAATCTTAATATTTTAAGTACATGGTGCACCATAGGTGCAGATGTTGACAATGGCAAGTATGCCATGTTGGGTGCAAGGATGGGGTGTTTCTATACTGTGATCGAACCAAACAATGAATTTTTCAAGATAAGAGATCTCACAGAACTAGAAAAATATTTTGCAGAGTTGGCAGTTGAGAACGGTAACATCGACGAGGAACTTCGGCTATTCGGAAACAGTCTAAGGCAACAACTGGACATACCAATTGCAGAATATGATGCCGACGACAGCAAGTTCTATAGGTTTATCATGCCACAACACAAGAACAAAGGAGTGCAAGATCGTGAGTACCAGTAACTATAAGGCCGACGCTCTCAAGGCCAAGCAGAAACTTGCAACTGTTTCGCCAACCATGTGCCTGGCCAAATGGAATCAGACGTCATTGCACCTGCCAACAGGACTTACAAATAGTTGTTATCATCCACCATTACACAATATAGACAGTGAACAACTTGCCAAAAATCCTGCGGCACTACACAACACCGCTGAAAAATTAGATCAAAGATTTAAAATGTTACAAGGTGAACGTCCTGATGGATGTTCTTACTGCTGGAAACTTGAAGACACCGGCGAGATGTCGGACAGACACTATAGGTCAGGTGAACCATGGGCCATGCAGGACTTTGAGCAGATTAGAAAGAATCCAATGACGACCAGTTGGACACCGAGGTATGTGGAGGTTAATTTTAACAACGCTTGTAATTTCAAGTGTAGTTACTGTTCTCCACAATTCTCAACAACGTGGGGCAAGGAGATTGACAGGTATGGCCAATATCCCACGTCTCCGCCCCACAATGCACCAGAACACTTTCAGGGTAGGCGTAGGCCAATTCCCAACAGGGAGGACAATCCGTATGTTACTGCGTTCTGGAAATGGTGGCCAACATTATATAAAAATTTAAAACACTTCCGTATGACCGGTGGTGAACCAATGATGGACAAGAATACCTACAAGGTGTTTCAATATATTATTGACAATCCAAAAGATGATCTACACCTCAATGTTACAAGCAACATGTGTCCTCCTGAGAAAAAATTGAAAGAAAAATACTTCAACATGGTACAGGAAATATGTATGCAGGAGAAAGTGGAACACATGATGCAGTTTGTAAGTGTTGATGCCTACGGAAAACGTGCAGAATATATCCGTGATGGCCTAGATTTCAATTACATGATGGACAACGTTGAGGAGTTTCTGGACCGGATCCCTTCTCGTAATTCTATTACTTTCATATGCACTTACAACAATCTCAGTGTGACCAGCATGGACAAACTTCTGGAGAAGATATTGGAACTACGTACGAAATACAGCAAGACCTATCAAAGGGTATGGTTCGACGTGCCGCTCTTACGCCAACCAGCCTGGCAACAGATCACACTATTGCCCGAGTCATATCAAAGCGTCCATGAGGCGAACATTAGATATATGCAGGCCAACTCCGGCGAGGACAACGGCCTACACATATTCAAGGACTTTGAGATTCAAAAGATGCAACGTAATCTCGCATACTGGAAAGAAAACGCGGACGCAAATACGCAAAACAAAAAAAACTTTTACGCTTTTTTTAACGAACATGATCGAAGACGTCTAACAAGATTCTTGAACACTTTTCCTGAAATGGAGGATTTTTTTATGGAGTGCAAAAATGCGTAAAACAATAGCACATGGATGTAGTTTTACAAGATACAAATGGCCATGTTGGCCTGCTTATGTGCCATGGTTCAATGGTGGTATAAGCATGTTGAATCAAGGGCGATCCGGGTCAGGAAATGAAACAATAGCACGTGGTGTTGTCAATAGTGCGATGAAACATAAAGACATACAGCATTTATATATAATGTGGTCAGGCACTGACAGATACGAAGTTGTAACGAAAGAAAAAGGCCCAGACGATAGAGGAGAGATGACGTATCGTGTGTGGGATGAAGACTTCAATTGGAGTGTGTATTACGGTGGACATTTTGATAAAAATAAACACGAATTGTATAGAAAACATTTTTGGGACGAAGAACATCAATACTATAGAACACTAGAACACATCAACAGGACCCAATTGTTTTTGAATAAAAAATCTATTCCTTACACGATGATGCTGTTTAGAAAGAATGTAATAAAGGAAAATTTTTATAGTGAAAGCGAACGTGCATTGTACAATGAAATTGATTGGACAAAATTTTTATTCTACAAGGACAAAGCAGGACTATGGGAGTTTGCCAAAGATAATTACAGCGAATATTATGAGTTGGGTGAATCACATCCACCACCAATAGCACACTATCATTGGGTAAAAGATATAATGTTTAAGAGCGATGTGCCCTGCCCAGCAGACGAATATAAAAAATTAAAAAATTATTTACAAGGTTACGATGGACGATCTGGAATTTAAAAAACAAAAATTAGACACAAAGTCGGCAAGTTTTTGTGCGGCAAAATGGTATAATGCTACTATATGGCTAGGTAGCGGAATGACTACAAGTTGCCATCATCCATTGCCACACAAAATTGATTTAGAAGAAATAAAGAAAAATCCAAGTGCTATCCATAATACACGACAAAAGAAAGAACAACGTAGACAGATGCAGTGTGGAGATAGACCTGCAGGTTGTGAGTATTGTTGGAAGATAGAGGATATAGGCAGAGATGCAATTAGTGACAGAGTTTACAAATCAAAAATTTACACAGATAAAGAATTAGATGATGCTTATAAATCAGATCACCAAAAAGATTTTAATTTAAGAACTTTGGAAATTGCTTTTGATAGGGTGTGTCAATTCGCCTGCACATATTGTAATCCTGCTTTTAGTACAACATGGGCAAACAATATAAAAAATCAAGGACCATACATGAACTTAATGTCTGATGGACGTAATCACTTTACTCATGCACATGATTCGGCGGAGCCATATAAAAAAGACGAGACTAATCCTTATGTGGAGGCGTTTTACAAATGGTGGGAGAGCGATCTGCACAAGACACTCGACGAATTACGTATAACAGGAGGAGAACCAATGATGTCTCCCAACCTATGGAGACTCCTAGATTGGATAGAGACGCAGGGTGACAAGATGAGACCTGGTATGCGTATTGCAATTAATTCTAATCTTGGTGCAAAGCAAAGTATTATTGATAGATTCAAAAAAAAATTGAAAGGATTTAAAAACTTTCATTTATATACAAGTTGTGAAGCAACATTTAGGCAAGCAGAATATATCAGAGATGGATTAAATTATGGCGAATGGCATTCCAATCTATTACACATGATGGTTGACAAAATTCCATCTGAAATTCATAACATGTGTACTATTAATGCATTATGTTTAGAGTCATTGCCAGAGTTTTTAGAAAAAATGGTTTGGTTTAAAACAGCAAGTGCAGTATATGGACCAACAATGAATTTTACATTGAACATTCTAAGGTTTCCTAGTTTCCAATCACCGCTGGTACTACCGGATGACTTAAGAAATAAATTTAAAGGTGACTTGGTTAAATTTTTAAATAATAATGAAAAGTTTTTAGAACAAATGGAAGTTAATCATACACAAAGGTTGATTGACTATCTAGATGTTGTAAAAACACCACACGCAGGTGCGGCCGAACAAAGTAAACTTCAAAAGGACTTCAAAGCATTTTACAGTCAGTATGACAAACGACAAGGTAAAGACTTTGAAAAAACTTTTCCAACAATAGGAGAATGGTATCGTGGCATATGATTATGGGGCCAAAGAGCCTGAAAAACTAAAAATTAAAGATATGACTCCTAAGCAAAAGGAGTTATTGATCGAAAGTGACACGTTCTGTATGATGCCATGGTTACACATACATGCATTTCCAGATGGAAGGGCATACCCATGCTGTTTTGCCCTAGACAAATATCCAGTTGGAGACTTGAATAAAAATTCCATGGCAGAAGTTTTCAATAACGATGAGATGAAGGGCATAAGGAAAAACATGCTGGCAAACAAAACTAGCAAACATTGTACTAAATGTTATGATCAGGAGAAGTCTGGATTTTTTAGTTTAAGGTTAAGCTCAAACAAACATTTTGGACACAACATAGGAATGGTGGACAATACAAAATCTGACGGAGAAGCAGATTTTGTTATCAAATATTGGGATATAAGATTCAGTAATCTTTGCAACCTAGCATGTAGAAGTTGTGGCACATGGTTTAGTTCGAACTGGTATGAGGATCATAAAAAGTTGACAGGCGCACCGCCAAACCATGCCAAGATAATGAAGGTTGGTAGAAGTAGTGATGACATATGGAACCAAATGCTAGAACAATTTGAACATGTTGAACAATTTTACTTTGCTGGTGGTGAACCAATTATCATGGAAGAGCACTATAGAATCCTAAAAGAATTAGACAAACGTAAAATGTATCACGTTAGATTAATTTATAATACAAATTTTACAAGAACAACATACAAAGACATTGATGTATTGGAACTATGGAACAAATTTGATTCTGTATCCGTAGGCGCTAGTTTAGATGCCGAAGGTAAACGTGGTGAATTGATGCGTAAAGGAACTGTATGGAAAGATGTTGTAGCCAACCGAAAGAGAATGTTAGAAGTGTGCCCACAGGTTGATTTTTATATAAGTTCAACTGTTGGATTGATTAATGCTTTACACATTACAGACTTTCATAGGAATTGGGTTGATCAAGGACTACTTAAACCTCAGGACTTTAATTTTAACTTACTTCAATATCCTTATCCACAAAGAATTGACTTATTGCCAGACTCTTACAAACAAAAAGTAAAAGAAAAGTATGAAAAACATTTGGAATGGTTACGTCCTTTAGATCATCTGACCAGGGCAACCAAAGGTTTCGAATCTGGACTGGACTATATGATGAGAAGAAATAATTCTAAAGATTTACAACAATTCAAAGATACAATGAAAAAATTAGATGTGATAAGGAATGAAAATATGCTAGAAGTATTTCCAGAGCTTAAGGAGTTGTATGCCTGACAGATTTCCTACGGCTGAGGAGAGATGGCCCAGACAAGGTGAAGTTGCAAACGTGAATAAGCGTATTAGACCGAGCGAAGGCAACAAAACATTTTGCATGGCGCCATGGACTCACACCTTTATTTCACCACAGTTGGAAAGAAGATTGTGTTGTGCGTCTCGGGAGAAATCAACAAATTTTAAGCAGTATATAGATACGGAAGGACCTAGGGACAAAGATGGCCTCCATATGCTTCCACTAAAGGAACACTGGAATTCGAAATACATGAAGGATGTGAGAGTAAAGTTAATGGCAGGCGAAGAGATACCACAGTGTGCCACTTGTAATCATAAACTTTTGAACGCACAAGTTTATAGACAGCATTTCAATCGATTCTATAAAGATCAAATCGAGGAAGCATTTAACAAGACTAATGCTGACGGCGAGACCACAATGGAAGTTTCTAGTTGGGATTACAGGTTCAGTAATCTTTGTAATTTTACATGTAGGATGTGTGGCCCACCTTTAAGTTCAAGTTGGGAAACAGAGAATAGAAAAGCAGGCAAGATTGAACCTTGGATGGAAAAAGATGTAAAAGAACAATTACAGAAGTTTCATGATCAACATGTTGTCAAAGAGTTTTTGGAAGCAGTGGAAAATAAAACTGTAAAAGAATTTTACTGGTGTGGAGGAGAACCATTGATGTGGAAAATACACTGGACGGCAATGCAAAGAGTAGTAGAACTAGGTTATGCAAATGAAGTCTTTGCTAGATATAATTCAAACATGAGTAGAATTGTTTTCTTTGGAAAAAATTTATTTGATGACCTACTATCAAAGTTTCAAGATTGGCAAATTAATGCGTCTATAGACGGCACTGGTGAAATTGGTGAATACATAAGAACTGGCCTAAAATATGACGAATGGCTAGAAAATATGAGGTATGCTAGGAAATGGATAAGACACCCTAGACAACTTCAACTTGACCTAACTATAACTTTGCCTGGATTATTTGATTTAGAAAACATGTACGAATTACAAAAGGATCTTAAGATTCCTTTATTATGTAAAAAAGTTTTTACGTTTGCACCAGACACATATATGAGTCCATTGTTTTTGCCTAGAAAACTGTTAAACAACATTGTTCACAGAGTCAAAAAAAAATATGTAAATGAAAAGAGGAACGTGTTTAACCTTGCGTTTCTTGAAGGCCTAGACGATCTTATAAGTCATCCAACCAATGACGAAAGGTATGACAAAGAAACTTGCGAACAAGGATGGCGAGATGGAAAATCACAATGTGAAATGATTGATAAAAGAAGAGGGACCGATATTAAAAAGATATTGGCCAAAGAACCAGAGGTATTAGAGTGGTGGACAAGTATATAAAATCAAACGTTTGCCCTTTGCCATGGACACATCTCGAAGTCGATGTCAACGGCGGTGCATCTCCTTGCTGTTTATATAAGGGGAGTATACCAGATGTTAAGGTATACAGGCAGAGTTTAAGTTCAATACAGAAACATCAGTATATGGACAAATTACGTAATCAATTTAAGAATGGCGAAAGACCATTAGGTTGCCAAAGTTGTTGGCAGGAGGAGGACGCAGGTAAAACAAGTAAAAGACAAAATTCTTTACATAAAATGAAACAAAGTCTACAGCAGTGGACACCAGATAGCGAGCCAACGCTGAAGTTCATTGACTTTAAGTTAGGCAAT
>MDTA01125228.1_pt1 | contig 19088 bp, 17 predicted proteins | sample 811151 | NCBI WGS metagenome assembly MDTA01 (sample SAMN05326648, study PRJNA326480) | marine metagenome | isolation source: seawater | place: Indian Ocean: South | collected 2010 | reverse complement strand
CTAAAAGGATATGAATACATTAATTTTGAAAATTTATCTGTAATCTCTTTAAAATTAAAATTCCCAACCTCTTTGCCAAGTGAATCTCCAAGAACTTCTTTTAATGGATTAACAAGTAATTTAAGATCTTGATCTTCACTCAGAAAACCTAATTTTTGAAAGTCCTTTGCCAACAATAAAAATTCATTATTTATAAGATGAACTATTGCTTTAATAAGCGTTAATCTGTCATAGTCAGAGATTGAATCCATCATTCCAAAATCAACATATGCTATGTTCCCATTTTTCTCATCTCCACCTTTGAGGGCAAACATATTTCCAGGATGAGGGTCTGCGTGAAAATATCCATGTTCAAATAGCTGTTGAAGTCCACTAATGACACCGGTTCTAATAAAAGATGAAGGGATTAAATCATTTTTTTCTATTTCATTTCGATCTTTTAATTTAACTCCTTCAATCCATGAAGTTGTTATGACTTTTTTAGATGAAAAAGATTTCTCAACTTTCGGTATAAACACTTGCGAATTATTTTTAAATAAATTTGCAAATCTTATCGCATTACTCGCTTCCATCTCATAGTTAATTTCTTCAAATAATGCTCTTCCAAATTCATCTATTATTTCTCCAATACCAACACCTATATTTAATGGCAAAAATGGAGATAGAAAGTTTGCTAGTATTTTTAAAATAACAACATCTCTTTTTATAATAAATTCTAAATTAGGTCTTTGTACTTTAACTGCAACATAATAATTTTTATTTACTCTTGCTTTATAAACTTGTCCAAGGCTTGCAGAGGCAACTGGTTCGTTTGGGAAGTCTTCAAAAATAATATTAGCGGGGGAACCAAGTTCTCTTTCTATAATTTTCAAGGCAGTCTTATGATCAAATGGCGGCAAATTATCCTGTAAATTTGTTAATTCTGCAAGCCAATCTTGTCTTACTAAGTCTGGCCTTGTGGATAAAGCCTGACCTAATTTTATGAAGCATGGACCTAAATCAGTGATTACGTTGAATAGATACTTAGCAAGATCTTTTTGAACCTTTTCATTTCTACTAGAACCTTGAAATATTAACCTCAATATAAAGAAAAAAATGGTAAGTAGGATATAAACAATTCTTGGGAATAAAACCCAAGGCCTAATTAAAAGCCAAATAAGATTCTTAGTAGGTGTATATTCCATTTCTAAATCATTGTTTGATAAACGATAGCGAAAAGAGCAAATAATCTTTACATCAATTGTATAAGAGTCAAAATTAGTTTATGAGTATTTCATCTTTTCTAAAAAAGAAATTTTCAAGGTCACTTTTTTTTCCTTCCCATAATAGAGGTCAAGCTTTACCAAAAAAATTAATTCAATTGCTTAAAGAGGAGCCTGGACTTTGGGACTTACCTGAATTGCCTGAGTTAGGTTCTCCCTTATCTAGCGTTGGCATTATTAGAGAGTCTCAGGATTATTTTGCAAAATTGTTCTCTATGGATGGTTGTTGGTTTGGAGTTAATGGAGCATCAGGTTTAATACAATCAGCAATCTTATCGATGGCAAATCCAGGAGACTATATCCTAATGCCAAGAAATATTCATATTTGTGTTATTAAGATTTGTATAGTAGCGAATATCATACCAGTTTTATTTGATCTTGAATTCTCTGAAATTTCAGGCCAATATTTACCAATAACAAGTGAATGGTTAAGCAAAATACTTGATGATAGTGCTATTAAAAGCAGAAAAATCTCTGGAATTATTTTAGTAAATCCATATTATCAAGGACATTCGGCGGATATTAGATCACTTATTGAACTTTGCCATTTAAAAAAAATCCCTGTTCTCGTTGATGAAGCTCACGGATCTTATTTTTTGTTTTGTGAGAATTTTGGGTTGCCTGTCTCTGCTGTAAGAGCAAAGGCAGATTTAGTAGTACATTCTTTGCATAAATCATTAAATGGATTAACTCAAACAGCAATGTTATGGCATTATGGCAATATCATTGATAGAGAAAGGTTAGAAAGGAATATAAATTTCCTCCAAACCACAAGTCCTAGCTCCCTATTATTAGCCTCTTGTGAAGAATCTCTCCGAGATTGGCTCCAGAAAGATAGCATTTTGCAATATAAAAAAAGGATAAAGGAAGCAAGGGTTATTTTTGATGAACTGACCCGTAGAAATGTTCCCTTAATACAAACAGATGATCCATTAAAAATTATTTTAAATACAGGTGCCTACGGAATTAATGGTTTTACTGCTGATAATTATTTTTACAAAAAAGGTTTTATTGCTGAATTACCTACAATGATGACTCTGACTTTTTGTTTAGGATTTGTAAAACAGAAAAATTTCGTTGATTTATTTGAATCTCATTGGAAAGGACTTATCTTTAAAGTTAAAAAAGAAGAGGCTCTAGAACCAATTAAACCTCCATTTAAACTTATTCAAATCCCTGAAATTTCTCCTACGGAATCCCTATTAAGGAATTCTTATAAAACTTCTCTTAAGGAATCTATCGGTAAAATATCTGCAGATATTATTTGTCCCTATCCTCCAGGAATACCTCTTGCGATTCCAGGAGAAAGAATAGAAAAAGAGAGAGTTGATTGGTTAACTGAACAAGGGTTAATGGGAGAGGATCTGTTAAATTTTTACATAAAAGTACTAATTCACTAACACACTTTATGAGATTTAAAAGCGGTTTAATTATTGGTATTTTCGGATTGGTTGTAGTACTTCTAGGAGGTTTCTATTTTACTATTGGTGTTACAGTGCTTAGTTATTTTGCTTTGTTAGAACTATTTCGCATGGCTGAATTTACTGGTATTAAGCCTGCAACAAAAACTACATTATTTTCATGTGCGATAATAATTATTTCTACTTATTTGGAGTTAAACGGCATACTTGAAAAGGAAATTTCAAATTCGATTTTACCAATATCTTCAATTATAATTTGTACTTGGTTATTGTTTCAGCCTAAGCCAGGTAAAATTTCTGATATCGCGACATCAATCTTTGGATTATTTTATTTGGGGTTATTACCAAGTTATTGGATAAGATTGCGAGAATTAAATTCTATATTTGCAAGTTCTAATTATATTGGAAATGGATTTAAAGAATTAAATTATGTTTCTGGATTAAATGTTACTTTGATAACTTGCCTGATTATTGTTTCGAGTGATATTGGTTCTTATTTTATTGGCAGAAAATTTGGTAAAAGGTCCCTTTCCCCCATATCTCCTGGTAAAACTATTGAAGGCTTGATAGGGGGAATATTCTGCGCAATTGCAACGGGTATTTTATTTACTTATTTATTTAATTGGAATAACTATATATTTATTGGATTTGTTTTTGGGATAATAATTTCGTTAATGGCTTTAGTCGGGGACTTAATTGAATCCATGATGAAAAGGGATGCAAAACTAAAAGATTCAGGTGATTTATTACCTGGCCATGGAGGAATGCTTGATAGAATAGATAGTTATATCTTTATACCTTCATTGATATATTATTTAATTATTATAGTTGATTATTTTAATATTCTTAGGCCTTAAATATTAGTTTGGTATATAAATCTATTTCAATATAATCTTTGCAAATTAATAATTCTTTTATGTTGATATTTTTATCGATAGGAATTTCCAGAATATTTTTATTAATATTATTTTGTAATAAAATATTATTTTTGCGAGATTTAAGTGAATAATTATTCTCTATTGAATTGAAAAAAATATAGTTATCTTTAAAACCGACATTATTAATATTTTTAATTGAAGAAAAGGTCTCAATTGTAGCTCTTAATTTACTCCATTTATTGCTTAACAATATATTTTTAATATCTTCTTTTCTTAGTCTTAATTTTATTTCTGCAAAACAATTATTTAATACTAAGTTTCTAGTAATTAAATCAATATTAATGATTATATTTTGTATATAAATAATTAATTCATTTACGTATATTTTGTTGTATATAATATTTTCAGCCTTTATAAATAGCTTATCTATCTCGCCAGAAAATTTGTTATTTTTATTAAATATTTGAATACTTTTAATATTAATATCTTCACAAATAGTTTTTAATAAAGCTTTGATTCCAAATTTAATTAAATTAAGAATCATTATTTATTAATTAAGAAAAAAATCCATTATTATTTTTTCTGTTAATTGTGGTAAATCTAAATGAGGCAGGTGCCCGCAATTCTTAAGTTTTACTAAATTTAAATTTTTAATTTTTTGTAATTTTTCTAATTCTTGAATCCCCAAAATCCTATCATTTTCCCCACAAACTGTTTTGGTTTTAATGTTCTTTATATTTGTATATGTACCCCCAAATCCACCGCTTCTAGCAAAAGATGCTAAGGAGTTTCTCCATCCTTTACATCCTAGATGTAATGATGCTATCTGTTCTTCTTCTTTTCCGACGCTTAAATTAGGGAAAGCAAATGCTTGTCGACATAAATTTTTTCTTACTATAGGTAAACCCAGAAAAGCAGCACCAATTTGATTAAATGGCCTGGGAATCCTTTTTGGTGTTCCAAATAACCCCGCCGGAGATAAAAGCATTATTTTATCAATGTCATTCTGAATCTCTTTACAAAGAGATAATGCAACAGATCCACCCATGGAGGCACCTAAAATATTGATCTTTTTACTAATTTTTAAACTATTTAGTAAGTCAACTAGATTTAAAATAATATTATCAGGACTATAGTGATAATTCTTTATTCTAGGAGAGAATCCAAACCCTAATAGGTCTGGGATTATTAATGTAAATTGATTTTTTAATAATGGATATATTCTTCTGAATTCAAGAAAACTACTATCAAATCCATGAAGACATAATAAAGGAGGACCCTCTCCATATGAAACTATTGGAAATTCTGCTGAACCCCATTTCCCTTGCAATGTTAACCATTTCAAATCCTCAGCAATATTTTTACCTAATGGATCGATTATTGAGTCCTTTAAATTCATCAGATAATTATTATTTGAAATATTAAAATCTTCTTTAATTGGAGTATTCACAATAATTAAATCGTTATTTTTTGTGATTCAAATTTAGAAATAACATCAACGATGTCTTCTTTTTCCACTTTAAAAGGTAGAAAATGTATTTCTGATTCTTTTCGACAGGTAAATGTGGCTATTTTTCTCAAGTTATCATTCTCAAAAACATTTATACCAAGTTCATATATTGTCGTGGGCAGCTTAAGCAATTTCATAAATTCAACTAATTGTTTAGCAGATTGGTTGGCTAATTTACTGTTATTTTTAATTTCTTCTAATTTTAATTGAATCAAAATTCCAACTCCTACAATTTCTCCATGCAAAGATTCATTTCTAGTATTAATCTGTGTGATTGCATTATGTAAAGCATGCGCAGCAGCTGTTCTACATTTTTCTCCTCCAATACCTCCAATAAGACCTGCTGTTAGAGTGTTGGCTTCGATTACATTACACCAGGATAAATTACTCTCTAATGAATTATTAAAAGCATCTTCACCATCAATAAATAACTGATCCCTAAGAACCCTTGAAATTTGAATGGCTTGCTGAACAATTCCATCATTATTTGATGAACTTGTTATGGATGATTCATACCACTTTGCTAATGAGTCAGCTATGCCACTTGATAATGTTTTTTTAGGAGCTGTCTCTATAAATGAATGATCACAAACTAACAGATTTGGGCAGGACTTGAGATTTACATCTTTGATAAATTGACCTTTTGGAGAATAAATATTGGCGAGAGCGGTCCAACCTGCACATGTTGATGCACTTAAAGGTATTGTTATACATGGAATAGATAGAAAATCTGCTAATAACTTACCTGCATCAAGAACTTTTCCCCCTCCAGCAGCAATTATTGAATCACAATTTTTTTTTACCGCCAATTCACATATTTTGGAGAGATCTTTTTCGCAACAATCAAATTCTAATTCAGTGTGATAAACATCTAAATTTACCTCGTTAAGATCATTTAGAATTTTTAATCTTAAATTTCTAGTATTAATACTTCTTCCTAAAAGTAAGGGAGACTTTGTTAATTTAACGATTTCTGAAATGGAATTTTGCCAAGCATTTTTTCCTTTTATTACCTTTTTAGGGGATATCAAGTACATCGTTTAGTACTTATTTAGAAATTAGCACCGGCTAATTTTTGAGGTGTTTCTTCAGTAGATATTTTTACAGTAACCTTTTTATTCTCATCAATATCAACTAAAGCTGTATCGCCATCTTTTATACGACCTGAAAGCACTTCTTCTGCAAGACTATCCTCTAGAAGCCTCATAACCGCTCTTCTTAATGGTCTTGCCCCATATGCAGGGTTATACCCCTCTTCTACAAGCCTTTCTTTAAAAGCATCTGTTACATTTAATTTAATTCCTTTTTCATTAATTCTAGAAAAGACTTCCTTAAGCATAATTTCTGCAATATCTTTTACTTCATCTTTAGTTAATTGTCTAAATACAATAATTTCATCTAACCTGTTTAAGAATTCAGGTCTAAAGTATTGTTTAAGTTCTTCATTCACAAGAGACTTGATTCGATTATATTGACTATCTTCAATTGATTCACCAGAGAATTCGAAGCCAAGACCTCCACCACCTTTCTCAATGACTTTTGATCCAATATTGGAAGTCATAATCAATAAAGTATTTTTAAAATCTACAGTTCTTCCTTTGGAGTCAGTAAGTCTTCCTTCCTCAAGAAGTTGGAGTAATAAGTTAAATACATCCGGATGAGCTTTCTCAACTTCATCAAAAAGAACAACTGTATATGGTCTTCTCCTTACTGCTTCTGTCAGTTGACCTCCCTCATTAAAACCAACATACCCAGGAGGCGAACCAATTAATTTACTAACAGTATGTCTTTCCATAAATTCTGACATATCAAGTCTTATCATGGCTTCTTCGCTTCCAAAGAAGTAAGAAGCGAGTGCCTTAGTTAATTCAGTTTTTCCTACACCTGTGGGACCAGAAAATATAAAACTAGCAATAGGTCTATTGGGGTTCTTTAAACCAACTCTTGCTCTTCTTATAGCTCTTGAAACAGCTTTAACAGCCTCATCTTGTCCAATTAATCTTTTATGGAGTGTATCTTCCATATTTAATAATTTCACTGACTCAGTTTCTGTCAATTTTTGAACAGGAACTCCTGTCCATGAAGCAACAATATGAGCAACATCTTCTTCATTGACCACTGGATTTTGTGAGATACTTATTTTATTTTCATTAGACGTTTCATCAGTTGAATCGGTGTTATTATTTTGGGATTCTTTATTGTTCTCAAGTAATTCCTTGATCTTAGAAGAGAGTTGGAGCTCTTTTTCACGTAATTGACCAGCTTGGTCAAAGTTTTGATCTCTTACAGATTCTTCCTTTTGTTTCTGAACTTCTCTCAATTCTTTATCAATTTGTTTCGCTTCTGGAGGAAGTTTTGAATTTATTAATCTAACTCTACTGCCAGCTTCATCAATTAAATCTATAGCTTTATCAGGGAGAAATCTATCAGAAATATATCTATCACCTAAATGTGCAGCAGCATCAAGAGCTTCATCCGTAATTTTTAATCTATGGTGTTGTTCATATCTTTCTCTAAGACCCTTCAAAATCTCTATAGTATCCTCAATAGAAGGCTCTCCAACCATTACGGGTTGAAATCTTCTTTCTAAAGCAGCGTCACGTTCGATATGTTTTCTATATTCGTCAAGTGTTGTAGCGCCTATACATTGAAGCTCTCCCCTCGCTAAGGCTGGTTTTAAAATGTTAGCAGCATCAATAGCTCCTTCAGCTGCACCGGCCCCAATAAGTGTATGGACTTCATCTATGACTAAAATTACATTGCCTGCTGATTTAATTTCTTCCATTATTTTTTTTAAACGCTCTTCAAATTCGCCTCTATATTTTGTTCCAGCCACCAAAAGTCCAATATCAAGAGTAAGAACTCTCTTTTCTTCAAGAATATCAGGAATATCTCCTTGTTGAATTCGCTGAGCAAGTCCCTCTGCTATTGCCGTCTTGCCAACCCCAGGTTCTCCTATAAGAACAGGATTGTTTTTGGTTCTTCTTCCTAGAATTTGAACAACCCTATCAATTTCTGCATGTCTACCAACAACTGGATCGAGCTTGGACTCACTCGCTAATTTTGTTAAATTTGTACCGAATTCATCTAAGGTTGCTGTTTTTACATTGCCTTTACTAGAACCCGCACCTGTTCCAACTTCCGCAGTCTCACCAAGCATTCTTATTACTTGAGTTCTAACTTTTGTTAAATCTATACCTAAGTTCTCCAGTACTCTTGCGGCAACACCTTCACCTTCTCTAATCAGACCTAACAATAGATGTTCAGTTCCAATATAATTATGTCCAAGTTGACGAGCTTCTTCCAAAGATAATTCTAAAACCCTTTTTGCTCTGGGAGTAAAAGGTATCTCAACTGCAACAAACCCTGAACCTCTTCCTATTATTTTTTCTACCTCAATTCTTGAATCTTTAAGATTTACACCAAGTGATTTTAAAACTTTCGCAGCAACACCTGTTCCTTCACCAATCAATCCTAAAAGTATTTGTTCTGTTCCAACAAAATTATGACCTAGTCTTCTAGCTTCTTCTTGGGCAAGCATGATGACTTTAATCGCTTTTTCAGTGAATCTTTCAAACATTAGAGTTTAAATGGCCTACTAATAACCTACCAGCATTGAACGTATTTTGTGTTCAGAATGAGCTTTTGTGAATACCTAATGTATTCTTTACTTTGACCAAATACTACATTATCACCGGGATTGGGCTTATTCACTAGTATTTCTCGGATTCTGGTTATCCGCACAATAATAAAAATTAATTATTTTTTTAACATTTTTTTCTTCATTAATATTGCATCAGAACCGTCTCTGTAATAATTTTTTCGAATTCCAATTGTTTCAAATCCTAGGTATTTGTAAAAACCTATAGCCTCATTATTTGTGATAGATACCTCTAAAAAAACTTTATCAATATTTTCTTTATTGCAACTCCTAGTTAATTCATTAAATAATTTTTTACCTAACCCTTTTCTTTTAAATTTTGGAACTATAGAAAAATACCTTAATTCCGCTTCATCGAATATTTTGAGAAATATACACAAACCAATAATTGATTTATTTGAATAAATTCCTAGGCCATTAATATTATTTTTTTTTAGTTCATTTTCCCACTGTTTTTGACTCCATAAATTCAATGAAATCAGATCAATATCGTAACAAATTCTTGCATCTTTTAATTTAATTTCTTTGATAAAGAACATATTCAAGAAAATTAAAATTTAAAATTTTTTAATTATAATAAGCTGTAAAATGTTATTGCAAAAAGGTTAGCAAATGAAAGAGAAGACCATCTTTACTAATAACGAAATTGACTTTGAAAGCCCCAACAGAAATATAGTACCTCTAACAACTAAAATTGATGATGGAAAATTATCTATAGGTGGATGCTCCTTGAATGAGTTGATAGACAACTTTGGTTCCCCTCTTTATATTTTAGATGAATTGACATTGAGAAATTCTTGCAGAGCCTATAAGAGAGCATTAGAAAAATATTATCCTGGAGTGTCTCTTCCTATTTATGCCTCTAAAGCTAATAGCTCGTTATTTATGAGTAAATTGATATCTTCTGAGGGATTTGGACTTGATGCTGTTTCTGAAGGGGAATTATTAACTGCGCTTAAAGGAGGTGTGCCCTCTGAAAAAATTATTTTTCATGGTAATAATAAATCCGATAGAGAATTAGAATTTGCAGTAAAAAATAAAATAAAAGTTGTAGTTGATAATGATTATGACTTGGAAAGAATGATATATTTCTCCGAAGATTTAGATGAGGTCATTAAAATAATGATTAGATTTACCCCTGGTATAGAGTGTCATACTCATGAATACATTAGAACTGGATCTTTCGATAGTAAATTTGGATTTGGTTTAGAAAATTTAAGAAATATATTTAAAGAAATAAAAAATGTACAAAATTTAGATTTGGTTGGTTTGCATGCACATATAGGCTCTCAGATTTTCGAATTAGAACCTCATAGTGATTTAGGAGAGATATTAGTAAATACGGCAATAGATTCAAAAAAATTTAATCATGAGATAAGAGAATTAAATGTAGGTGGAGGATTAGGAATCAAATACACCCATGACGATGACCCTCCCTCAATTGAAGATTGGGTCAAAACAGTATCTCAATCTATTTTAAAATCATGTGAAAAAAATAATTTTAAATTGCCAACGATTATGTGTGAGCCAGGAAGGTCTATTGTCTCAACAGCAGGAGTTACAATTTACAAATTAGGTTCTTTTAAGGAAATTCCTGGTTTAAAAACATATATTTCAGTAGATGGAGGGATGAGCGATAATCCTAGGCCAATAACTTATCAATCTAATTATTCTGCATGTCTAGTAAATGACCCTCTTAACTTGAAAGAAACTTGTAAGTACACTGTCGCAGGAAAACATTGTGAATCTGGGGATGTCTTATTTAAGGAAATAGAAATTGGAACATGTTCTACAGGTGATTTATTATGTGTTTTTGGTACAGGTGCATATAACCTATCGATGAGTTCAAACTATAATAGAATTCCTAGGCCTGCTGCACTTTTAGTATCTAATGGAATTCCAGAATTAATTCAAAAAAGAGAAACACCTGAAGATCTATTGAAATTTGATGTTTTACCAGATCGCTTTCTTAGGTAATTTTAGGTAAGTTTAAAATAAGTATTTAAATTTAATGTGAATTTTTGGGGGTTTTTAAATTTAAAACTATTACTAGATGTTTTTTTTGCAGCAGGTTTTGGGATGCTGCTCTTTTCAAGAGTTAAAGAACAAAGAACATTATGGCTTCTTAGGGGATATTTATTTTTAGTATCTTTAGCTTGGTTTGTTCAAAGATATGCGACACTTCCTCTTACTTCTAAATTAATTGATGCTCTTGTATTGGCTTGCTCTTTATCTTTAGCAATTCTATGGCAGGGAGAACTCAGAAGGTTAATGGAATTATTGGGTACAGGTAGACTAACAGTGTTATTGGGTAATCCACCTAAAGAGTTCAGGGCAAATTCAAATGCAGTTAATCAACTTGTAGAGGCGGCAGGAAGACTTTCTCAAAATAGAAGGGGAGCTCTTATAGTTGTTGATTTAGGAAGTGATTTAAGACCTGAAGATTTCTTATATTCTGGAATTAATATAGATGCTCTTCTTTCAACTGATCTTTTGATAAATTTATTTGCTACTGATACTCCTTTGCATGATGGAGCTATTTTAGTCAAAGGTAATAAAATTATTTCGGCGGGTGTAATCCTTCCTTTATCTCGTCAAGGCATAAGTAGATATGGGACAAGACATTTAGCGGCTTTGGGTATTACTGAACGGTTTGATAGATGTATTTGTATTGTTGTCTCAGAGGAAACAGGAACTTTATCTTTGGCTAATCAAGGGAAACTTGAGAGGCCCATTACAAGTAGCAGATTACAAGAGTTACTTAATGATTTTGTTGATGGATCAACTAATCAATCCATTTCAAAAGCATCTACAAATAAAAATGTTTCAGTGCAAAAAAAACAGACAGCTGATATCATTTCCAGTATTGGCGTAGATAAATCTGTAAAAAATTATGAGTAAAATCAAACACTAAATATTTATTATGAAACTAAAAAATTCTACAAAGAAAATTACTGAATTATCTTTAGAAATAGATAAATTAAAAATACCAAATCATGTAGCAGTAATAATGGATGGGAATGGTAGATGGGGAGTTAAAAAGGGGTTGTCAAGATCTCATGGTCATAATAAAGGTGTTTCAGTTTTAAAGGACATTATAAAATTTTCAAAACAGTTAGGTGTTAAGGTCCTAACTGTTTATGCTTTTTCTACTGAGAATTGGTCTAGGCCAGCAGGGGAAGTTGATTTTCTTTTGGATTTATTTGGAAAAGTTTTAGAAAATGAGATTGATAATTTGCATAGAGAGCTTATAAGAATAAAATTTATTGGAGACTTATCCCCTTTCTCTGAAAAATTAAGAAATAAATTTATAGAAGCAGAAAATATCACTAAAAATAATAATAAATTCACCTTAAATGTATGTACTAATTATGGAGGAAGACAGGAAATGATCAAAGTTGCTAAAGAGTTAGCAAATAAATCACTTTCTGGAGAAATTAATCCTGAGCAAATTAATGAAGAATTGTTTGAATCTCTTTTGCTAACAAGTGAATTTAAAGAACCTGACTTATTAATACGAACTAGTGGCGAAAAACGAGTCAGTAATTTTTTACTTTGGCAGTTAGCTTATTCTGAAATTTATTTCACCGATGTTTTATGGCCAGACTTTGATGAGACAGAATTTTTAAAAGCCATTATTGACTATCAATCTAGAAATAGGAGATTTGGTGGAATTGAGTCTATCTCTAAACAATCTTTAAAAAGTGCTCTTTATTACGGTTAATTAAACATGATTAAATTTGATAATGATTCAACTTTAAATATTAGAAATGACTGGGCAAGGGAAGAAATTTTAGAAATTCTAAATCTTCCTCTAATCGATTTAATGTGGAAGTCACAGATTGTTCATCGTAAGTTTAATAATTACAGAGTACAATTATCAACTTTACTTAGTGTGAAGACTGGTGGATGTACAGAAAATTGTTCATATTGTAGTCAATCTATCTATAGCTCGAGTCAATTAAAAAGTAATCCTATTGAAGAGGTGGAATCTGTTTTAAGAAAAGCCGAAATAGCTAAGGAGCAAGGTGCAGAAAGATTTTGTATGGGGTGGGCATGGAGAGAGATAAGAGATGGTAGTGCTTTTAATTCAATGCTTGAAATGGTAAAAGGGGTAAGAAATTTAGGTATGGAAGCATGTGTTACTGCAGGTATGCTTAATGAAAATCAGGCTGCAAAGTTAGCTGAAGCTGGTTTGACGGCCTATAATCACAACCTAGATACTAGTCCTGAATACTATGAGAAAATAATTACGACCAGAACATATCAAGATAGGTTGGATACCCTTAAAAGAGTAAGAAAAGCAGGAATTAATATATGTTGTGGAGGAATAATTGGATTAGGTGAGACAAATAATGATAGAGCCTCATTATTACAGGTACTTTCTAATATGAATCCACATCCTGAAAGTGTTCCAATAAACGCATTAGTCGCTATCGAAGGAACTCAATTAGAGAACTCTAAAGAAGTTGATTCTATTGACATGATTAGGATGGTTGCCACAGCAAGAATCCTTATGCCAAGGAGTAAGGTTAGATTAAGTGCAGGAAGAGAGAATCTCTCAAAAGAAGCTCAAATTCTATGTTTTCAATGTGGAGCTAATTCTATATTTTATGGAGATGAATTGCTTACTACATCAAATCCTGCTTGTGAGACTGATAGAAAACTTTTAGAAGAGGTAGGAGTATCTTTTAATAAAAACTTTATTTTGGATAACAAAGCTGTCTCTGCGCAATGAATAAATCTTATAAAATCATATCTCTTTATTGTTTTAGCCAAATTAAAAAGGATTTGATTTTAAATTTGAGACAAGAATTATTAGCATACGATGATCATGGACTTTGTGGTTTAATAATTTTGGCAGAGGAAGGAATAAATGGAACAATTTGTGGAAATGAGCAAATCGTAAATAAGTGTTATGAAAAAATTAAGAAGTTCTTTAAAAATTATGATTTGAATGAAAAAATAAGTTTTTCAAAAAAAAGAGTTTTTAAGAAATTAAAAATCAAGATAAAGCCAGAAATTGTGACTATGGGGATGAGTAATATTAATCCAGAAAGTAAATCTGGTATTTATTTAGATCCCAATCAATGGAATAGCTTATTAAGGGATGAACAAACAATTATTATTGATACTAGAAACCACTACGAAGTTTCTTTAGGTACTTTTGCTAATTCTATCAATCCAAATATAAATAATTTTAGGGAATTTCCTAACTGGCTTGATAAAAACATGAATAAATTAATTAAAAATAATCAGAATACTAATATTGCTATGTTTTGTACTGGAGGAATTAGATGTGAGAAGGCAACTTCTTTGCTCAGAATAAAAGGATTTGAAAATGTTTATCACCTTAAAGGTGGAATTCTTAAATATTTAGAAAATATTTCATCAGATAAAAACTTGTATGAAGGAGAATGTTATGTATTTGATGAAAGAGTAGCTTTAGATAATAAATTAGAGAGGGGTTCATATTCAATTTGTCATGCTTGCGGGATGCCATTATCTTCTGAAGATAAAAAAAAGATGCATTTTATCGAGGGAATTCAGTGCCATTTATGTGTAGATAAATTTACTGATTCTGATAGAGCAAGATTTGCTGAGAGACAAAAGTTTATCGAAGATAAAACTAAGAAACTTGACTTTCCAATAAATAAAAATTCTTAATATGCAAATTAATGAATTGCAAAATATTGCTGAATCGCTTGGCTTGACAATTAAAATTCAAGTTAGAGAAGTATTCTCATTAAAAATATTTAGGATTATAGTGGCAACTGTTGACGAAAATTCAGTGAAGATTTGGGGTGAAATCAAAGGTTGGACTTTACCCTTAAGGGATGGTCTTCAATTGGATACATTGAGGATTTTAAAAGATTCTCCAAAGTTTGTTTCAGAATTAATCTGGGCTACTACTATGACTTGGGCTCTAGAAAAAACTGAATGCAAATTTGCAAGATTGTTAGCAATTTATGATTATGAAGGATACAGCAAGATATTAATTAGATATTTTAGATTTATTGGATTTGAAGTTATTAAAGAAGTAGGTTCTTCTCCTTCAGATCTTTTTCTAAGATTAATATGGGGAGGTGCTGGAACTTTAATGAAGGGTGATTGTTCAAATATTCAAAAGAAATTTGAAAAAAAATTTATTAATAAAAATATACTTCATCCTGCATGATAACTACTTCTTATTAAAGGACCACATGAAACTTTTTTAAACCCTAATTGGACTGAAAAGTTTTTTATATATTCAAATTCCTTTGGCTCCCAATATTTTTTAACTGGTAAATGGTTCAAAGATGGACGCAGATATTGGCCTATTGTGATTTGATCACAATTTATTTTCCTTAAATCTAAAATTGTGTTTTTTATCTCTTCTAAATTTTCTCCAAGACCAATCATTATCCCTGACTTTGTTTCAATATTTGGGTTAATATATTTAGCTGTTTTAAGCAGGTTTATTGAGCTTTTATAGTTAGCTCCTCTTCTGACTTCTCTCTGAAGTCTCTCAACTGTTTCTAAATTATGATTAAAACAAACAGGTTTTTTTTCTAATATTTTTTGTAGACGTTCTTTTTGAAGATCTTCCCTCTCTTTTAAATTTTTTCCTCCTCCCCATAAATCTGGTGTTAATACTTCAATTTTTATTAAAGGATCTAATTTCCTAATTTCATCAATAGTAGATGTAAATAAAATTGCACCATGATCATTTAAATCGTCCCTGGCTACAGAGGTAAGGACAACATATTTTAAATTTAGATATTTAACTGCCTTTGCAACTTTAATACTTTCGAACGGGTTGAGATCAGCAGGTTTCCCTTTGTTAACTTGGCAGAAAGCACAGGCCCTTGAACAGATTGAACCTCCTAATAAAAACGTTGCTGTTCCAGACGCATAACATTCAGCTCTATTGGGGCACCTACCTTCTTCACAAATAGTATGGATATTACCTTCTTTAATAAGTTTCTGAATTCTTTCAAATTCAGAAGCCCTACTTATTGGGAATTTTATCCAAGTAGGTAATCTTAATATGTGTTCTTTCTTTTTGTATTTAAAACCTTTCATACTTAAAGAATATCTCTTCTCCCTTCAAGTGCCCTTGCAAGTGTTACATCATCCACATACTCCAATTCACTCCCCATTGGAAGTCCATAAGCAATTCTTGTGACTTTGGTAAATGGTGTAAGTAATTTACCTATATATAAACTTGTTGTATCCCCTTCTACGCTTGGAGTTAGTGCGAGTATTATTTCTTCGACCTCAGTCTTACTGACCCTCTCTACTAAACTTTTGATTTCAAGTAATTCTGGTCCAATCGAATCCATTGGTGATATTAAACCTCCAATAACATGATAAAGCCCTTTAAATTCTCTAGCTCTTTCCATAGCTAATAAATCTTTAGTTTCTGCAACTACGCATATAATCTTTTGATTTCTATCAGGATTTCTACATATTTCACATTCTTTTTCAGAGGTAAGATTAAAGCATATATTACAGTGACCAACATTATTATGTGCTTCTAAAAGTGCTTTAGAAAAATCTTTTATATTTTGTTCAGGTTGTTTTAATATATAAAGAGCTAGCCTTTGAGCTGTTCTAGGACCTATTCCAGGAAACTTTTCGAAATGCTCTATTAATTTTGCAAGTGGTTTAGTAAAAGTTATCAAAATTGAATATTTTCTATGACTAATGTAGTCGGATAATTAGTAATTGGCTCTTTTTGTTTGCTTTAAATGTCTTATTATATTTAATGAGAATAAATTTATTAAAAATATGAAAAAGAATCTACTTAAGAATTTTCTTGTTTTATCATTATGCTTCTTGATGAGTGCCTGTGGAGGAGGTTTAAATGCAGGTTTAGAGGCTTATCAAAGCCCTGATGGTAGATATGGTTTTTTCTATCCAACTGGATGGACAAGAGTCAAAGTTGATGGAGGTCCAGAAATTATTTATCATGATTTAATTAACAGTAATGAGACTTTAAGTTTAGTGGTCTCAGAAGTTAATAAAGATATTGAGCTAGACCAGCTTGGAACTCCACTTGAAGTTGGCCAAACCTTAATTGATAAAGTAATTGCTCCTGAAGGATCTGGGAGATCTGTAAAGTTGATAGATGCGAATCAACGTGGAGATGGAAAACATATATTTTATGATTTGGAATATGAATTAAATTTAAATGATCAAGATCGCCATGAATTAGCAACTGTGGTAATTGATAGGGGAAGTTTATATACTTTTGCTGTAGGTACTAATGAAAACAGGTGGAATAAGGTTGAAAAAATGTTTAAAAATGTAATTGAGTCTTTTAATTTCTTAATTTAATAATATTAAAAGCCTACTTGTACATTCCACAAATCTGAATACATTCCTTTCATCTCCAATAATTTTTTGTGATTCCCTTCCTCTAGTATTTTTCCTTTTTCTATAACAATAATATTATCTGCTTTTTTAATTGTGCTTAATCTGTGCGCAATGACTATAGTTGTTTTTTCTTTTGTTATGTACGATAAGGATTTCTGAATTAAGACTTCTGTTTCATTATCTACAGAAGCAGTTGCTTCATCAAGTACCAAGATTGGTGCATTTTTTAAAACTGCTCTTGATAATGCAATCCTTTGCCTTTGACCTCCTGAAAGGATTTGTCCTCTTTCTCCAACAACCGTATTATATCCTTGAGGTAATTGTTCAATAAAATTGTGGGCTTCAGCAATTTTTGCTGCTTTAATAATTTCATTGAAACTGACATTATTTGATCCGTAAGATATATTCTCTTTTACAGTTCCATCAAATAAATAAGTTTCTTGACTTACTAATGAAATACATTTTCTCAATTCTTTTAATTTAATATCTTTAATTGGAATACCATCAATGGTTATTTGTCCTTTATTTGTGTCGTAAATTCTTAAAAGTAATTTAATTAAAGTACTTTTGCCTGAGCCGGTAAGTCCAACAATACCAATTGTTGTTTTATTAGGTATTTTTAAATTTATCCCTGATATGGTTGATTTCCTGCCAGGATAATTGAAAAATATATTTTTAAAGATTATTTCTCCCTTAATATTCTTTAAATTTATTTTTTTATTTCCATCTTTTATCCTAATAGGGGTATCGATAAGATCGATTACCCTATTTATTGAGGCAAGTGATCTTTGAAAGTCATCTAAAACATGTCCAAGAGATGTTAATGGCCAAAGAAGTCTTTGAGTTATAAAGACAAGAAAACTATATGTTCCAACATTTAAATTTTTATTCCAAACTTGAAAACCACCAATTAGCAATATTGCTATAAATGCAAATAAAATTGCGAATCTTATCAACGGGATAAATGCTGAAGAAAGCTTTATCGCAGATTTATTACTCTTTTGATAATTTAAACTCTCTTCATTTAATCTCTTTAGTTCCCATTTCTCTGTTGTAAAACTCTTAATAGTGAGTATTCCACCTAAGTTATTATTTAATCTGGAGGCTAATAATCCAGCTTTTGATCTAACATCCTTGTATTTTGGAGCAAGTCTCCTTTGAAATTTTATTGAGCCAAATAATATAAAAGGTATTGGTATGAAAGCGAATATTGCTATTTGAGGTGCGACAAACAGCATAGTTCCTCCAATTATTATTACTGATACAAATAATTGAATTATTTCATTTGCTCCATGATCTAGGAATCTTTCAAGTTGATTTATGTCATCATTCAAAATAGAAAGTAATCTACCTGTGTTGTCTTTATCGAAAAATTGCATATCCAACTTCTGGATATGATCATAAGCTTTGATCCTTAATTTATGCTGTGTAATTTGAGCAAGATTTCTCCATAAGACTGAATATAAATATTGAAAAATAGATTCTGCACTCCAAATAAATCCTGAAAAAATAGATAGGAAAATTAATTGTGAAGGTACTTTGTTGAATCCAAAATTTGAAATCCATGAATTTTCCTCTTTAACAACTATATCTACAGCCAGACCTATAATTACTGGAGGTGCTAAGTCAAGGATTCTATTTATTATTGAACTGCAGAATGCAAAAATTATTAAAGATCTTTCTTTTTTTAAATTGATGTAAAGCCTAATAATTGGATTTTTATTTTTAGATACGGTCATTAAATTTTAATAAAGAATTTACGGTAGATTAAATTTTTCTTTATTTTCTAATTTGCAATTTGAAATTGATTCTTCATGACTAGTATTACCTGAAATGTTTTTCATATAGCAATTACAAATCTCCTCTCCCAAAATGTCGCTATATTCAACATTACTTATTTTGAATTCAGACTTTACATTTTTAATACAAAAATATTTGATAATTGAATTATTATTATTATTATTTTCTTTGGCAAAATTACTCTCAATAAACCTT
>MDTA01113936.1_pt1 | contig 19088 bp, 19 predicted proteins | sample 811151 | NCBI WGS metagenome assembly MDTA01 (sample SAMN05326648, study PRJNA326480) | marine metagenome | isolation source: seawater | place: Indian Ocean: South | collected 2010 | reverse complement strand
TGAGCTAAAAAAACAAAATATTGACGTATTGTTAGATGATGTTGATGAAAATATGTCTAATAAATTTAAAAAACATGACTTAATTGGTGTTCCTTATCAAATTATCATTGGCTCAAAGTCCGAGGGAGATAATCTTGAATTTAAAGAATTAAATTCAAAAAGTGAAATTTTAAGTCTCGAAAATATTAAATCTAAACTTAAAAATTAATATATTGTTTACAAAAGCTGAGAGACTCATTTCTATAAGAAATTTAAGACCTAAAAAAAAAGAGGGTTTCCTCAAAATTATATCTATATTTTCATTTTTAGGGATAATGTTAGGTGTAGCAATTTTAATAATTGTTATGTCAGTAATGAATGGGTTTAAAACTGATTTAACAAAAAAAATTTTAGGATTGAACCCTCACGTGGTAATTCAACCAAATAATCATGAAATAGATGAGAACTTTATAACAAAATTAAAAATAAATTTTCGAAGTATTAACTTAAGTAAATCATTTTCTGGTGAAGGTATAATCTTAAGTAATAATAATGCAAAGGGTGTAATCTTAAAAGGTGTTAATAAAAATGAAAAAAATATTGTTGAATTTTTCAAAAATTTTTCAATTGAGGGAAATATTGATAATCTTTCACTTAATCATGTATTCATAGGATCAGAGACAGCATATAATTTAGATTTAGGTATAGGCGACAAAATAACTTTAATGTCATCTACTTTCATCACAACTCCATTAGGAAGCTTACCGAAACAAGAAAATTTTAAAATTGCAGGTATTTTTAGCACAGGCTTTCTTGAATTTGATCAAAATATCATATTTCTTAATATAAAAGATGTTCTGTCGATTTTCGATAAAGATGAAAAAGATCAAAACGTTGAAATATATTTACAAGAACCTATGACCGCAAACTCTTTAAAAGAAAAAATTCAAAAAATGAACAAAAATTTTTTTATTTATACATGGTCTGATCTTAACAAATCTCTTTTTAGTGCACTAAAAGTTGAGAGAAATGTCATGTTTGTAATACTCTCATTGATAGTTGTTGTAGCTGCTTTCAATATTATTTCAGGTTTAACGATTCTTATTAAAAATAAAACCAAAGAAATTGCAATTTTGAAAACACTAGGTTTAAATAATAGATCAATTAAAAAAACTTTTTTTCTAACAGGGTTAACAATTGGTTTTTTTGCAACGGTAAGTGGAATAATTTTAGGTATTTTAGTTTCTTTTAATATTGAAAAAATTAGAATTTTTTTACTAACTGTATTTAATTTTGAAATTTTTCCATCAGATATTTACTTTTTAGACCAATTACCAAGTGAGATAAACTTAGATTCGATTTTAATAATTTTTGTTATTTCACTAATTATTTCGGCATTAGCTTCATACATACCTGCAATGAAGATTTCAAAAATGAATACATTTAGAGCATTAAGATATGAGTAAAATTTTATTAGAAACTATAAACTTAAAGAAAAATTTTGAACACTTAAGTGGAACTGTAACTCTTTTTAATAATATAAATTTGAAAATAAAAGAGGGCGATTTAGTAGCTATAGTTGGCCCATCAGGTTCAGGAAAATCATCTTTACTACATTTGCTAGCCTTACTTGATGATCCTTCAAACGGTAAGATTATTTTTGATAAAAAAGAAACTAAAGATTTAACTGATAGTCAAAAAGATGAATTAAGGAAAAAAAATATTTCAATTATTTTTCAAGACAATAATTTGCTTAATGATTTCACAGCTATAGAGAATATTATGATGCCTTTGATTATTAGAGGTGAGGATGAAGGATTAATTTTAAAAAAAGCTGAAAAAATTTTAAAAGATGTTAAAATTTCTAATAGAGCAAATCATTTTCCAAATGAACTTTCAGGCGGAGAGCAACAGAGAGTTGCTATTGGAAGGGCTTTAATTGCCGAAACTAAATTAATTTTAGCAGACGAGCCAACCGGCAATTTAGATTTTAAAACATCAAAAGATATATTCTCCCTTTTTTTAAAATTGAAAAAATTAAAAAAAACAATATTATTTGCAACTCACAATAGAGAACTTGCTAACAGTGCAGATTACAAGTTGTTTATTTCTGAAGGTGATATAAAACGAGTTAATGCTCGGTAACGACAAATATTTCAACAATATTAAAATTCATACTCAATATTCTATCTGTGAAGGGGCAATAAAGATAGATGACTTAGCAGAATATTGTAAATTGAATAAAGTAAAAACTTTAGGACTTGCTGATAGTTATAATCTATGTGGAGCCTTGGAGTTTTCAGAAAAATTATCTAAAGTTGGCACTCATCCTATAATAGGAACTCAACTAAATCTAAAAGCTAATAATATAATTGGTAAAATTACACTTTATGCAAAAACAGTAATTGGATATAAAAATTTAACTAAATTATCTTCTCTAAGCTATCTCAATGGAAATGCAAATGAGGACCCAGCTTGTGAATTAAAAGACTTGGCACTTAATAGCAAAGATCTTATTTTATTAACTGGCAATTATAAAGATTTCTTTGGTAAGCTTTATCAATCAAATAAAATAAAAAAATTTGAAGAAATAATAAATTTTCTAAAAAATAATCTTGCTAACAATATTTATTTTGAGATTCAAAGACATGATGAAAAAGATGAAAAAAATTTTGAAAACTTTATTTTAAATCAATCGAGATCTTTAAGAATTCCTCTTATAGCTACTCAAGAAGTCTATTACTTAAACAAAGAGATGTATGATGCTCATGATGCTTTAACTTGTATAGGTCAAAAAGAATTTATAGACGATAAAAATAGGTTTAAATATAGTCAAGAACATTACTTAAAAAATCATGATGAGTTAGTAAATTTATATTCTGATATTCCTGAAGCTTTAGAAAACAATTATAACTTTCATTTCAGATTTAATTTTAAACCTAAAAGATCAAAACCCATCTTGCCATCTATAGCTAATGAAAATAGTAATTCTCCAGAAGATGAACTAACATCTCAGGCAGAAGAAGGTTTAAAAAATAGAATTAATAACTTTATCTCTAAAAAAAACCAATCCATATCAAAAGATGAGATCAAGAAAATTTATCAAGATATGCTTAAACATGAAATAAATATTATCAATTCAATGAACTATGCTAGCTATTTTTTAATTGTATCGGATTATATCAAGTGGGCAAAAAAAAATTCAATTCCAGTTGGTCCAGGCAGGGGCTCAGGTGCTGGTTCATTAGTAGCTTATAGCTTAGATATTACAGATCTTGATCCAATTGAATATGATTTGATTTTTGAGAGATTTCTAAATCCAGACAGAATTTCAATGCCAGATTTCGATATAGATTTTTGTGAAGAAAAAAGAGATCAAGTATTTGAATATCTTAAAACTAAATATAAAGATGGAGTTGCTCACATAATCACATTTGGTAAACTTAAAGCAAGAATGGCCCTTAGAGACGTTGGCAGGGTATTAGGTCTCTCATACGGACATGTTGATAGAATTTGTAAAATGATACCTTTCGATCCATCTCGACCTTTGACATTAAGGGAGTCAATTGATAGGGAGCCAAGATTTAAAGAGGAGACGAAAAATAATCCAAAAGTTCAGAAACTTCTTGAACTGTCTTTAAAATTAGAGGGTTTAAATAGAAATATGGCTACACACGCTGCTGGCGTAGTGATCGCTGGAGAAAAGTTAGCAGAACAATTCCCTCTTTATGTAGACCATAGTTCAAACCTTATTTTACCGTCAACACAATATGATATGTACTCATCAGAAAATGCTGGACTGGTAAAATTTGATTTACTTGGTTTAAAAACACTTACAGTTATTGATAAAACTATAAAAAGACTCAAAGCAAAAAAAATTGACTTAAATATTTCTAAAATAGATCAGAAAGATGAAAAAGTTTTCTCTCTTTTGTCAACAGGTGAAACAACAGGTTTGTTTCAACTAGAGAGCGCTGGAATGAGAGAAGCGATTAAGCAAATGAAACCAAATCGATTTGATGATATAATTGCCTTAGTTGCTCTATATAGGCCAGGTCCGATGAGCAATATTCCAATTTATAATGACTGCAAAAATGGTTTTAAAGAGCCAGATTATATCCACCCAACTTTAAAGGAAATATTAAAACCAACTTACGGAATTATTATTTATCAAGAACAAGTCATGCAAATAGCTCAAACTTTAGCAGGATTTACTGCTGGTGAGGCAGATATTTTAAGACGTGCAATGGGAAAGAAAAAGAAGGCTGAACTTGATGAACAAAAAGAAAGGTTTATTAATGGAGCCATTAAAAACGGAATAGCGAAAGATGTAGCTAATTTCGTATTCACTAAAATAGAACCATTTGCACAGTACGGTTTTAACAAAAGCCATGCAGCAGCTTACGCTTTGATTTCATATCAAACTGCATATTTAAAAACTTATTATAAAGAGGATTTTATAGCTGCAACAATGTCTACTGAATTAACAAACACTTCAAAATTAAGAGAATTCGTTGAAGAACTTAAAAGATTAAAAGTAGAAATTATCAGACCATCAATAAATCATTGTTTTGCTGAATTTAAAGCTATTGAGGGAAAAATCTTCTATGGTTTAGGCGCTATTAAAAATGTAGGTTTTGAGGCAATTTCTAATATTGTTAGAGAAAGAGAGAAAAACGGTAAATTTAAATCTTTTACTGATTTTATTAATAGGGTTCACCCAAAGGATGTTAACAAGTTACAGTTAGAAGGTCTAACAAAAGCAGGTGTTTTTGATGCGCTGAATAAAGATAGAAGACAAATCATAAATTCTATTCCTAAAATTATACAAAATATTAAATCTATTAATGAGGAGAAGAGTAGCAATCAAAGTAATTTATTTGGAAATGATGAAAATGGATCAATCGATTTTGAATTTAATCCTTCAGAGCCATGGACAGAAAAAGAGCTTTTAACTGAAGAGTTTAAATCATTAGGATTCTACATTTCAAATCATCCTCTCAAAGAATACGGTGAAATTTTTAAGCAACTAAAAATTAATTCATATGAAGAATTTTATAATAATGATGCTAATGAGGGGTTAGTTGCCGGTACTATAATGTCTATACAAGAAAAAAAGAGCGCTAAAGGTACACCCTATGCGATTATCAAATTCAGTGATCTTAAAGGAGAATTTGAATTGTTTTTGTTTTCTGAGATTTTAATAAAAAGTAGAGATAAATTGAGAGAGGCCGAGACTTTTATTATAACATTACAAAAAGATAGGGTTAAAGAGGATAAAACTAAAAAAAGAATTAATGTGAAAAAAATAATAAGCATAGATGAATTAATTGATGAACCATATTCTAATGTTACAATTGAACTTAATGAAAATTTTAAAATTAATGAAATTAGCGAAATCTTATCTAAACCTGGAAATACGTCTGTAAACTTAGTTATTAATGAAAAAAATAAAATAGCTCAATATTCCCTTCAAAATAATCGAAAATTTGATTTAAATCATCTAAAAGCCTTAAAAGCTAAGGAATACGTAATAAAAATAACTGTTTAGAGTATTGATTTTTTAGAGTGTTTGTATATATCAATGTCTAATTTCGCACACAGTTACAAGGGTGATGCCCTACCGGTCCAAATATTTGGAATTACTGTGGTGGATTAACCGGAAAACAAATGAACGTACCAAAAGTAGATATAAAACAATTATTAGAGGCAGGTGTTCATCTGGGTCACAAGACTTTAAGATGGAACCCAAAGATGAAAAAATTTATCTTTGGAGAAAAAAACTCAATACACATAATTGATTTAACACAAACTGTAGAATTTCTAAAAAACGCTTTGCTTGAAGTTCATAAGGTCATTTCAAGCGGAGGAAAAATTCTTATAGTCTCTACTAAAAAGCAGGCATCAGAGCAAATTAGCGATCTAGCCAAAGATACTGGGCAATTTTATGTAAATTACAGATGGCTTGGTGGAATGTTGACCAATTGGAACACGATACAAAATTCAATAAAAAGATTGAAAAAACTTGATGAGCAACTTTCAAAAGAAAATCTAGGTTTTACAAAAAAAGAAATATTAAAATTCAGCAAAGAGAAAGAGAAGCTTCAAAGATCACTAGGTGGGATCGCGGAAATGAAGAAAACTCCTGATTTAATTTTTATAATTGATACAAATATTGAGTCTCTTGCAGTTGCAGAGGCAAAAAAATTAGGTATACCTATCATTGCTGTTCTTGATACGAATTCAGATCCGACAGGTATAAACTTTCCAATTCCTGGTAATGACGATGCTCGTAGATCAATTAATCTTTATTGCGAATTACTTAAAAATACTATTAAAGATGCCGAGAAAAACATCAAAGTTCCTGAAGAGAAAAAAGAAAAAAAAAATCTTAAGACAAAAAATAAATAAAACTCTATTACTCCATTATGTCAAATAAAGATTTATTAGATAGTATAAAAAAACTTAGGGAAATGACTGGAGTAGGTTTTAAAGATTGTAAATCTGCACTTGATGAGTCAAAAGGAGATATAGAAAAATCTATTGAATTTTTAAGAAAAAAAGGAATAGCTAAAGCATCTAAAAAGATGAGCAGAACCGCCACTGAAGGATTAGCTTTAGTTAAAGAACAAGGTGGTCAAATTTCTATTATTGAAATAAACAGTGAAACAGATTTTGTTGCAAAAAATAATGATTTTATTAATTTTTGTAAAGAATTATCTGATATAAATTTTCTAACTAAAGGCAATTTATAAAAATTAAATAATACCAAAATGCAAAATGATATTTTAGTTAAGGATAATCTAGTAACGCTAATTGCAAAAATTGGAGAAAAAATTACTATTAGAAGAGCAAAGTTTTTCGACGACTCTGAAGGTTTAAATTTTTACTATGTACATTCTGCAATTGAAAAAAATATTGGAAAAATTATCTCGGTTGTAAAAATTGATGGTTTAACGAAAGGTAAAAATGATGAAATTGGAACAAAAATTGCTATGCATATAACTGCTTCTAATCCATTAGCTATAGACAAAAAAGGAATAGATAAAGGTTTAGTTGATAAAGAATTAGAAATTATTAAAGCTGAAATTACTAATTCAGGAAAGCCAAAAGAAATGGTTGAAAAGATTTCAAAAGGAAAAATTTCTAAGTTTTTAAATGAAAATTCTTTATTAAATCAAATTTGGATTATGGATCCAAAAAAAAAGGTTTCAGATGTTTTGAAAGAAAATTCACTTGGCAAAGAAATTAATATCTTAGACTTCGCGAAATACAAAGTTGGAGAAGGAGTTTAAATTGAGCAGCGAATTTAATGAAAAAAACTATTCATCTAAAATGGATAAAAGCATACAATCTCTTAAGAAAGACTTAGCTACCTTAAGAACTGGAAGAGCGAACGCTAACATGCTTGATACTATTAAGGTGGATGTGTATGGACAATTAATGCCAATTGAACAACTTGCAACAGTAAGTGTTCCAGAAGCTAGATTAATTTCTATTCAAGTTTGGGATAAATCAAACGTCAATATTATTGAGTCAGCTATTCAAAAGTCTGAACTTGGAATTAATCCACAAATAGATGGTCAAATCATAAGATTAAGAGTTCCGGATTTAACTGAAGAAAGAAGAGGGGATTTAATAAAAATATTAAAAGGAATGGGCGAGAAAGGTAAAATTGCAGTGAGAAATATAAGACGAGAGGGCAATGAAGATTTAAAAAAAAAATTAAAAGAAAAAGTTATTTCTGAGGATCAAAGTAAAAATTTTGAAAAAAACATTCAAAAACTCACCGATCAAAATATCGAAAATATTGAAAAAATTTTAATACAAAAAGAAAAAGAGATTAGTCAAATATGAACAAACTCAACCATATTGCCTTCATAATGGACGGCAATGGAAGGTGGGGAGAAAAAAGGAAAAGAGGCCGAAATTTTGGTCACTTAAAGGGAGTGGAAACTGTAAAAAAAATTGTAAGCAGCTCAATAAAACTAAAAGTTCCAATAGTCACATTTTATGTTTTTTCTTCAGAAAATTGGAGACGACCTAAAACAGAAATAAATTACTTATTTAAATTAATCAAAAAATATTTTTTAACGGAAATAAAAAATGTATTATCCCAGGGTATCAAAATTAATATTTTTGGAGAATTAAATAAGCTTCCAAAAGATTTAAATAAAATTTTAAAAAAAACAATAAAACTAACAAAAAAAAATAATAGAATTTTAGTAAATTTAGCAATCAACTATGGTTCAAAAAATGAAATCTTATTAGCGTCTAAGAAAGTGAAAAAAAATATAAACATAAAAAGTTTTGAAAAAAAACTCTATACAGGACAAATGCCTCATCCTGAAATCTTAGTTAGAACTGGTGGTCACAAAAGATTAAGTAATTTTATGTTATGGCAACTAGCTTATTCGGAACTTTTTTTTCTAAAAAAATTATGGCCAGATTTCAATTCTAAAGATTTGAAAAGAATCATTAATGAATATAAAAAAAGTAAGAGAAATTTTGGATCGGTATGATTAATTCAATTTTAAGAAAAAGACTATTTACGTCATTAATCTTATTGTTCATGACCTATTTAATGTTTAGATATGATTTCTTTCTTATTTTTTTTTTTAATAGTTTTAGGAATTACATCATTAATTGAATTTTTTGGAATTATTAAAAAAATTACTAAAAACGGTATTTTAGCATTTTCTTTTAATTCTTTTTTTATTATTTATATATTTCTATTTTGTTTTTTTTTCTATTTATTTTTAAATTTTTTACATCTTAAAGTAATGATTTTTTCACTTCTTTGTGCTTGCATTGCTTCTGATGTCGGTGGTTATATTTTTGGTAAAGTGTTTAAAGGACCAAAGCTTACGAAAATAAGTCCAAATAAAACTATATCTGGAGCAGTAGGTTCATTGATTTTTTCTGGTTTCGTATTCTCATTTTTAATTTTTTTTTTTACGAATAAATTTAATTTTTTGATTTTGATGATTGGAATTGTCACTTCGGTATTTTGCCAATTAGGTGATTTATTTTTTTCCTATTTAAAAAGAAAAAGCAAAATTAAAGATACTGGAAATTTTTTACCAGGCCATGGTGGCGTTCTTGATCGAATTGATGGAATTTTATTAGGTATTCCATTCGGATTTATAACTTTAACTGTATTATTTTAAATGAAAAATAATTTTTCAATACTTGGCTCTACTGGATCTATTGGTTTAACAACCTTAAATTTAATAAGCAAAAAAAAATCTTATAAAATTAATTTACTTTCAGCTAACAAAAATTATAAAAAAATAATTTACCAGATTAGAAAATTCAAACCGAATTATTTTTTAATTAACGACCCATATATTTATTTAAAAATTAAAAAAAAATTAAAAAAAAATAAAACTATAATATTAAATTCTTTGAAAAATATAAAAATTAAAAAATCCCAAGTTACAATCTCAGCTATTCCTGGAATAGCAGGTTTAAAACCAACAATTTCTCTGATCAAGTCTAGTAAAAAATTAGTGATTGCCAATAAGGAGTCCATCATTTGTGGCTGGGAACTTATCAGAAAAGAAGCAAGAAAATTTAAAACTATAATAGTTCCTGCAGATTCTGAACACTTCTCAATTATGGAATTAATTAAGAATCATAAACAGAATGAGATTAAAAAGATCTACCTCACTGCTTCAGGTGGGCCATTTTTAAATCTTAAAAAAAAAAAATTAAAAAAAGTTAAACCCTCAGATGCATTAAAGCATCCTAAATGGAAAATGGGAAAAAAAATTTCAGTAGACTCCGCAACACTCATGAATAAAATTCTTGAGTTAATTGAAGCACAAAAATTGTTTAATTTTCCAGAAAACAAAATTGAAATAATTATTCATCCAGAATCACTCATTCACGCAATCATAGTCTTGAAAAATGGACTTTCAAAATTTATTTATCATAACACTACAATGAAAATTCCATTGGAAAATGCTATATTTAATGAAAATTTAGTAATTGATAATTTTTTAAGCAAGAAGGAATTAAAAAGAATTAATAATTCAATAAATAATTTATCTTTTCAAAAGGTTAATCAACAAATATTTCCAATTATTAAACTTAAGCAAAGAGCAAATGAATTTCCATCAACTTCAATTATAATGAATGCAGTAAATGAAGTGCTCGTTGATTATTTTTTACAAAAAAAGATACCTTTTTTAACTATATTTAAAATAATTCAGACCATTATGAACGATAGAAATTATAAGAAATATGCTATAAGAAGAGCTAAAAATATTAACCAAATCCATGAAATTGATCATTGGGCGAGAGAAAAAACTTTAAAAAAAATAAGATCTTAAAATGAAAAAATTTTTTGTCACATTTATTTTTCTAATCTTTTTTAGTTCTTTAAACGCTGAAACTTTCAACAAAATAGATATTACCGGCAATAAAAGAATAAGTGATGAAACTGTAAAAGTTTATGGTGAAGTAGGTAAAATTGGCGAAGATTTATCAAAATCGGACTTAGACAAAATTCTGAATAATTTATATTCAACAGATTTTTTTCAAGATGTAAGTGTTGAGATACAAAATAAAACTTTAATTATTAGATTAAAAGAGTATCCTTTAATTAATCAATTAGTTTTAATTGGTGAAAAAAGCAACAGACTGAAAGAGGAAATTAAGAAGGTAATTAAATCAAAAGAGAACACTTCATTTATTGAGCTTAACGTCAGAGAAGATATAAATACTATACGTAAATTATACTCTGCTTCTGGTTATAATTTTTCTAAAGTTGAGTCAAAAGCAAGAAAGATAGATGAAGACAATATTGATTTGGTTTTTGAACTCGATAGAGGAGAATTAACAAAAATTTCAAAAATTAATTTCACAGGCGATAAAAAAATTAAAGAAAAACGTTTAAGAGATATAATTGCTAGTGAAGAAGAAAAATTTTGGAAAATTATATCAAAAAATAGCCGTTTTAGTGAAAACTTAATAAATTTAGATAAAAGATTATTAAAAAATTATTATAAATCTATTGGATATTATGATGTTCAAGTAACATCAAGTTCAGCCGAAATACAAGAAACTGGAAATGTAAATATTACTTATACAATTAATGCAGGTCAGAGATATACAATTGATAAAATAGAAACGAATGTTGATCCAGTATTTGACAAGAAAATTTTTTTCCCTTTAAAAAATATCTATGCAAAAGTTACAGGAGATTATTATTCACCTTTTAAAATAAAGAAAATTTTAGAAAATATCGACGAAATAATTGAGAAAAATAATCTTCAATTTGTTGAACACAATGTTAAAGAAAGTATAGAAGATGATAGGATATCTCTTACGTTTAATATTAAAGAGGGAAAAAAAATATTAGTTGAGAGAATTAATATTTTTGGTAACAATATAACTAACGAGGATGTAATCAGAAGTGAGCTTTTGCTTGATGAGGGAGATCCTTTTACTCAATTAATTTTAGACAAATCTATAGCGCAAATTAAATCACGTAATATCTTCAGGTCGGTAAAATCAAATATTAAAAATGGAACATCTTCTGATTTAAGAATTATTGAATTAACTGTTGAGGAGAAGCCAACTGGAGAAATAAGTGCTGGAGCTGGTATTGGAACTGATGGTGGGAGTTTCGCAATAAATATCCAAGAAAATAACTGGCTTGGTCAAGGAAAAAAAGTAGGATTTGATTTTGCAGTTTCAGAGGAAAGTGTTTCTGGAGAAATAAGTTATATTGATCCAAATTATGATTTGTTAGGTAATTCTATAAGATACAGTTTATTCAATGTTACTAACGATAAACCAGATCAAGGATATGAAAATAAACTTTTTAGCGCTGGTGTAGGAACTTCTTTTGAACAATACAAAGATATTTATACTAATTTAGGATTAAATATTTCTTATGATGATTTAAGAACAGCTAGCAATGCATCTGCTTCGCTAAAAAAACAGGCTGGAGAATTTACCGAACTTTCTGCAGACTATGGATTTCAATTGGATTTAAGAAATAGAAAGTTTATGCCTACAGACGGATCTGTTACAGGTTTTAGTCAAACATTACCTTTATTCGCTGATAAACCTTATTTAGGGAATACTTTTACACATAGTACTTATCGCTCTTTTGGTGAAGACATTGTTGGAGCTGGTAAACTATATTTAAGCTCGGTCAATGGCTTAGACAACGAAGATGTAAGAATTAGTAAAAGAAAATCTCTTAGTACTCGAAGATTAAGAGGTTTTGAAAGAGGTAAAGTTGGGCCCGTAGATGGCTCTGACCACATAGGTGGTAATTATGTTGCTGCCGCAAATTTAGAGGCGAGTTTACCTAATTTCTTACCCGAGTCTACTAACACTGATGTAGCCTTCTTCCTTGATTTTGCAAATGTGTGGGGTGTTGACTATGACGATACATTAGATGAAAGTAATGAACTAAGATCAACAACAGGTGTTGCGGCTAACTGGCTTTCACCGATTGGTCCAATGACATTCGTTTTATCAACTAATTTATCTAAAGCTGATACTGATAAAACAGAAACTTTTAATTTTAACTTAGGAACTACTTTTTAATGAAGAAGTTATTTATCATTTTATTTTTAATTTTTTCACAAACATATCTGAACGCTGATATGCCTCATTATTTAGATTTTAAGTTTATTCTTAATGAGAGTAATGCAGGAAAAAAAGCACAAAATTCTTTAAAAAGTAAATTAGAAAAAGGTATTAAAAGTGTAAAAGCAAAAGAAAAATCAATTCAAGAGGAGGAGAAAAAAGTTATACAACAAAAAAAATTAATCAAACCTGAGGAATATAAAAAAAAAGTTGATGAATTAAGAAAAAAAGTTTCAAATTTGCAAAAAGAAAGAAACGATCTTTTAGAAAACGTTGCTAAACAAAGAGCCAAAGCGAGAACAGAACTTCTAAAAAATTTAAATCCAATTATTTCAGAATATATGAAAGAAAAAAAAATTAGAATGGTTGTTGATAAAAAAAGCCTTCTTTTAGCAGATCAGAATCTAGATATCACAAAAGATATAATGGATTTACTTAATAAAAAGCTAAAGTCTATTAAGTTAAACTAATTAATGAAAGATATTAACTTTTTTGAAAAAAAGATAATAAACATAAAAAAACTATTTCCAAAAACTAAATTTAAATTTAATAATAATGTAAAAAATGTAAAGACTTTAAAAGTTGCAGAAGAAAACGACTTAACCTTTTTTGACTCTATAAAATATAAATCTAACGCAGAAAAGACTCAAGCCTCCTATTGTTTAACTAGTGAAAATTTGGCAAAGTATTTACCTGTTAGTACCGAAAAAATCATTGTAAAAAATGTTTTATTTGAACTAGCTAAGGTGTTAAAAAGGATGTACCCACTTGCGGATATTGATTATCCAGATAAAAGTGTAAAATCGCCACTTAAAAAAAATTTTTTTTCTGTAAAGTTTTGTAACAATGTTTTAATTGGAAATAATGTTAAAATAGGAAAAAACACCATGATTGGATCAAATACAATAATTGAACATGATGTTATTATAGGAAAAAATTGTGTGATAGGTTCTAATGTGATTATAAAAAATTCTATTTTAGGTGATAATGTTGTTATTCAAGACTCTTGCAAAATAGGTCAAAAAGGTTTTGGTTTTATACCTTTAGAAAAAAATAACCTAAAGTTCCCACATGTTGGAAGAGTGTTAATAAATGATAATGTTGAGATCGCCTCTGGTTGCACTATCGATAGAGGTTCTGTTGACGACACGGTTATTGGGCAAAATACTTACATGGACAATCAAGTACATGTTGCTCACAATGTGAAGATTGGTTCAAATTGCATGATCGCTGGTCAAGTTGGTTTTGCTGGAAGCGCTGAGATAGGAAATTATGTTTCTATAGGTGGTCAAGCAGGAATTTCAGGGCATCTCAAAATTGGCAATAATGTCAAAATCGGGGGAGGAAGTGGGGTAGTAAAAGATATTGCTGATAATGAAGTTGTCATGGGTTATCCGGCAGTTCCTCTAAAAGAATTTTTAAAAAATAAAAAATATGAAAACTGAAATAGACAAAAAAATAATTGAAGGTTTGCTACCTCATAGAGAACCAATGTTGCTTATAGATAAATTAACAAATATCGTACATTTAAAATCAGCGACTGCTATAATGTATGTAAAAAAAAATGGTTTTTACGTACAAGGCCATTTTCCAAATCAACCAGTAATGCCGGGAGTTTTGATCGTAGAAGCATTTGGACAAGCAGCAGCAGCGTTGACGGCTTATGGTATAGATCCTAAAGAATACGAGAATAAACTTGTTTATCTAATGAGCGTTGAAAAAGCAAAATTTAGAAGCCCAGTTATTCCAGATTGCGAATTACATTTAGAGATTGAAGCTATTAGATCTCACGGAAGAGTTTGGAAATATAAAGGCACTGCTAAAGTAGAGGGAAAAAGAATGGCTGATGCAGAGTGGTCGGCGACCATAGTAGATAGGAAGTAATGATACATAGCTCATGTGTAATAGATAGTAAAGCTGAGATATCTAAAAATGCGAAAGTTGGTCCTTTTTGCTATATTGGCCCAAATGTTAAGCTGGAGGATGATGTTGAATTAATTTCAAATGTCCACATTGAGGGAAATACTTCCATTGGAAGAGGAACAAAAATTTTCCCTTTTGCTAGCATTGGAACTCAACCTCAAGATTTAAAATTTAAAGGTGAGAAAAATAGTCTGATTGTCGGTGAAAATAATTTAATTAGAGAGTATGTCACAATTAATCCAGGTACAGAAGGAGGTGGATCAAAAACAATTATTGGAAACAACTGTCTGTTTATGATTTCCTCACATATTGCTCATGATTGCAAAATTGGAAATAATGTTATTATTGCAAATAATGTTCCTTTAGGGGGACATGTTACGATTGAAGACTCCGTTATAATTGGGGGAAATTCAGCAGTTCAACAATTTACAAGAATAGGAAGATTAGCCATGATAGGAGGAATGACCGGTGTTTTAAAAGATGTAATTCCGTTTGGACTATCGACTGGCAACAGGAATTCGCTAAAAGGATTAAATTTAATTGGTTTAAGAAGACACAAATACGATAATCAAAAAATTTTGGACTTAGACAAAGCTTATAAAAAAATATTTTCCTCTAAAAATTTACATGAGAATCTGAGCAAAATTAATGGTGAATTCAAAGGAAATGAACTTGTTGGTGAAGTTGTTAAATTTTTAGAAAAAGACAAAAAAAGACCAATTTGCTCACCGGTAAATTAAAAAATTATGATCGGATTAATTTTTGGAGAAACAGATTTTCCAAAATATATTTTAAAAAGAATAAAAAAAAAGTATAAATATCTCATAATAGATTTAACAAAAAAAAAATTTTTTAAAAAAGATAAAAATTCACATTCTGTATCAATTGGTCAATTTGGAAAAATAATTTCAATATTAAAATCTGCAAATTGTAAAAAAGTTTTGTTTGCTGGAAAAGTAACTAAACCAAATTTTAAAACAATTAAATTAGATCTAAAAGGTATCTATTATATGCCAAAAATTTTAAAAAGTTCTAAATTGGGGGATGCAGCAATATTAAAACAAATTATCAAGATTTTAAGAGCTGAGAAAATTCAAACTTTAAGTTCAAACAAATTTACCCCAGAGATAAGTTTATCTAAAGGAAATTATACAAAGATTAAGCCAAACTTTTCTGACTTACAAGATATAAGGTGTGGAGAAAAAGCTTTGAAAAAGACAGGAAATTTTTCATTTATTCAGGGAGTTATTTGTAGAAATAACAAGGTTATAGCTTTAGAGGGGAGCGGAGGAACTCAAAAAATGATTAAAAAAGTAAAAAAATTTAATAAACTACCTTGTGGAATAATGATTAAGTATCCGAAAAATAAGCAAGATGTGAGAATTGATCTTCCAACTGTAGGATTAGCAACTCTTAAACAGTGTAAAAATGTTGGGATTAAAGGATTAGTTTTAAAACATAAATTGAATATTTTTTTAAATAAAAGTCAAAGTATTAAATTCGCTGATAAAAATAAAATGTTTATTTTAGTGAAATGAAAAAAATATCTTTAATTTTTTTACTAATATTTACAAACTTAAGCGCTGAAGATTTTAGATTAGAAAAAATTATTAAAGGGCTAAAAAGTCCTTGGAGCCTGTCATTTATTGATAATGATAATTTACTAGTTAATGAGAAGTCAGGAAATATTAAATTGGTAAATTTAAGAAATAAAAAGATTGAAACTATTAATCATAATTTAAATATTTTAGAGGATGGTCAAGGGGGATTACTTGATATTCTTTATCAAAACAATAATATTTATGTTTCTTATTCTGAAAATAGATCAAATGGAATGTCCAGCACCTCTGTTGCTAAATCAAATTTTAATACTGAAAAGCTGAATTTTAAAAATATTTTTCGTGCAGAGCCACCGATTAATTCAGGTTATCATTTTGGCTCTAGGCTAGTGATAAAAGATAAACATTTATATGTGACTGCTGGAGAAAGAGGTAAAGGAATGATTGCTCAAGATTATAATAAACATCCTGGCAGTATAATAAGAATTAATTTAGATGGAACAATCCCGAATGATAACCCAAAATTTATTAATAAAAAAAACTGGCTACCAGAAATTTATCAAATAGGTGTTAGAAATCCTCAAGGCATGTTTCTTTCTCCTTATGACAATAAAATCTATATAACGAATCATGGAGCAAAAGGAGGAGACTGGTTTGGAACAGTTAATTTCGGAGAAAATTATGGTTGGAAAATTTTAGGCTGGGGTGGAACAAATTATTCTGGTACAAAAATTGGTCCAAAATGGAAACCTGGTTTTACTAAAGCCATCAAGTATTGGGTGCCGTCTATAGCGGTAAGTGCTATGGTGATTTATAAGGGAGAGACCTTTGCAGAGTGGAATGGCGATGCATTAATTACATCATTAAAAGATCAGTCTTTAAGAAAATTAAAGTTTAATAAAATGAAATTTATTAATGAAAAAATAATATTTAAAGGAAACATCGGAAGAATAAGAGACATCAAAATACACAAAAATGGGGATTTATATTTGCTATCTGATAGAGGTGAGATCTGGAGAATGTATAAATGAAAAAGATATTTATTGTAACAGGTGAGCCCTCAGGTGATAAGTTAGCATCAAAAGTCGTTCGAGAATTAAAAAAAAGTAATTTAGAAATTGAATATTTAAGTGTAGGCGGTGAAAATTTAAAATCTTTAGGAATTAAATCAATTTATGATTTCAAAGATATAACATATATAGGCTTTACAGACGTAATTTTAAACATATTTAAGATTAATAAAAAGATAAATGAAACAGTAAAAGCAGTTATAGACTTTAATCCTGATGTTTTGTTTACTGTAGATAGTCCGGATTTTACCTTAAGAGTAGCAGAGCGAGTAAAAAAAAAGAATTTAAAGATAAAAACAGTTCATTATGTGGCACCACAAGTTTGGGTGTGGAGAGAGAATAGAGTTAAAAAAATTAAAAAGTTTATCGACCATATTTTATTATTATTTAGTTTTGAAAAACCTTATTTTGATAAAGAAAATATGAGCAATGAATTTGTGGGACACCCATTACTTGAAAACACTTCAGAAAGTAAAATTGATATAAATCAAATTTTTGAAAAAAATAAAGCTTTAATATCAGTTTTTCCTGGAAGCAGAAGCTCAGAAATTAATGTTTTAATGCCAATTCTTTTAAATTTTATAAAATTAATGAATAATAACTATCAGGATTTTATTTACATATTTCATTCAACTAGAGAACATTTAAACCTAATTAAAAATTATCTAGAGTCAAAAAGTATTAAAAATTACGAAATTATTAGTGATGAGAAAATTAAATCTCATACTTTAAAAAAATCTATATTTGCGGTTACAAAATCTGGAACTGTATCTTTAGAAGTTTGCAAATTAAAAATACCTTCAATTATTTTATACAAGATGAATATCTTAAACTATTTAATTGTAAGAATGTTAATAAAAGTGAAATTTGCTAACATTATAAATATTGCAGCAGATGAGGAAGTAATTCCGGAATTGCTCCAATCTAAATGTAATGCAAAAAATATTTTCAAAAATGTAAGCTTTTTTATTAATAATCCAGAAAAGATGAAAGAACAGATAAACAAAACTCAATTAATTTTAGATAAACTTAAAAGCACTACACCCTCTGCAGAAACCGCAAGCAGAAGTCTAATCAAATATTTGTAAATTTTTATATTTAAATTTAAAATTATTTTGCCGATAACCACTTTTCATAACTTTAAAATAATAACCACCTGGTTTTTTGACTGAAGTTTTTTTCTTCATATAGTAAAACATTACTTTCTTTTTTTTAAACATAAAATATTTTTTAATATATAAGTTCGGATAGTCTTCATATTTATCTAATTTTTTTTCAATATTTTTATCTATTTTATAAATTAATCCTTGCACTTTAGAATTCATTTTTATCTCAAGATCAGGGATAATATACTTTGTTCTAAAAACAATTTTAAAGTTTTTGAGCCTATACCTCTTAATTAATTTTGCATCTTTAAATTTTTGAAGAAAAATTTTCTTATTTACATTCGTTCCGTAAGCAAAATAATAAATATTCATTATCTAAAATATTTTTTACCTTAAATCTTAAAATAAAAGCATTGTTAAAACTATTATAATTGATGCTATACTAATTTAAATGATAATTTATTCCCATAATGATTGTTTATTAAAATTTAATGGTCAAGGACACCCTGAAAGAAAAGAACGGGTAGAAAGTATAACTACTTCGATTAAATCATCAGATCTTAAAGTTGAATTTAAGAATGCTCCTCTAGTCGATCTAGATAATGTCTATTTGGTTCACCCGAAAAGTCACATAGAGCAAATTTTCAAAAATATACCTAAGACAGGAATAGTCGGTGTAGAAAAAGAAACCTATGCAGACACCATGTTATGCCCTCATAGCAAAAATGCAATTTTAAGATCTTGTGGTGCAGGTGTAGCTGCCTGTGAAGATTTGATAAAAAGAAACAAAAGAGTTTTTTGTGCAGTAAGACCACCAGGACACCACGCTGAAACAATTC
>MDTA01038031.1_pt1 | contig 19098 bp, 27 predicted proteins | sample 811151 | NCBI WGS metagenome assembly MDTA01 (sample SAMN05326648, study PRJNA326480) | marine metagenome | isolation source: seawater | place: Indian Ocean: South | collected 2010 | reverse complement strand
TAGATGGAGCGGGAAACGAGACTCGAACTCGCGACCTTCTGGATGGCAACCAGATGCTCTACCAACTGAGCTATTCCCGCCAATGCTTCGGGAGGGACTTGAACCCTCACGACCTTACGGTCAGAGGATTTTAAGTCCTCTGTGTCTACCTATTCCACCACCGAAGCGTGCATAAAGATATATTACCGTAGGATATCATAGTGTACAAAATTAATCTAGAATGTGTTTATTGTTCGATCGCCTTATAGCCCATGGATTTTCAGCAGCTGAAAAATTTGACATGTCAAACTTTATCTTTGCATGAAATATATCTTTGCCTTCAACTATATTTTTCGTGATCTCAAGATCATGATGGTATTTATCCAGCACCAGTCCATAATCCACTAGTATGTCTTTTTGTTTTTTATTTGGACCCTTATCGTTTGGTATTTCGAAAGCAAATTCAATAGAATAGTTCTGACCAAGCATCAATGTAAAATCGTCAATCGGCAAATCGTCATCCGTGTCGCATGTATAGGTGTATTCAATGTCGTTACAATCCATTCGTTTCTCAATCACGGCCATGTTTAGACGATCAAGCTCGCCAGTGTTTTGTAGCTGAGCAGCAAAGTCTTTTAGTTTTTCACCTTGGATATATGGATTGTGTCCCTTCAATGTGTAAGCAACGATTTGCATTTCTTGATGTTCTTTTGTTTGCAAAAACTTAAGCCGACCAGTGTTGTTAATAATTCTAAATTGCGCAAAACTGTCATCTTTTAACTTAAGTTCCGACATCAAATTCGGTACCATTTCTAGAAAACCATAATCAGCAATAGCAGTCGTTCTATATAGAGTACGTACGTTTATGTAATTTGTTGTTTCAGAAGCCACAACTACAACATCATCAAAAAAATAATATCTGTCATAAAAAACATAATCCGGAGCGTTCTTTCTTGGCTTTTTCGAAAAGTTTTTTACATGAATGCCGTTTGCCAAACAATTAAAGACTTCTTTTTTTGTTATAACTCGGCCCATTCTACGGCCCAAAACATGTACACCGTCGCGATCGTTGATACGTATTGGTTTTTTAATTTCAAATTTAACTTGATCTCGCGATTTCTTGGCTCTATGATTAGCAAAAATCTTAATAATCTTATTGTTATCATTAAGATCTGTCCATACAGCAAAGTTGTTTAAATAATAACATTTCATTGTTGGTGGTTTTTCGAAATCAGGCACGTATAAAACACATTTCCCGAGCTTGAGCGTTCTTGCTATTTTTTGCTTTTTTGATTTCGATAATTTTCCATGTTTCTTCTCAATCGCCGTAAAATCTAAATGTTCATGCATGATCTATCCTAGTATCGATAAGTGTCTTCTTTGTATGGCCCAAATATATCTACACCAATGTATTCAGCCTGTTGCACTGAAAGAGTGTCGAGCTTTGCATTCAAGTGAGGAAGATGTACCTGTGCTACTTCTTCGTCAAGTGTTTTTGGTAAGACATAAACTTTGTTGCGATAATTTTCCGCGTTGTTAAACAGCTCTATCTGCGCCAACACCTGGTTGGTAAACGAGCATGACATCACAAAACTTGGATGTCCAGTGGCACAGCCAAGATTAACTAGTCGACCCTCTGCTAAAACGATTATTCTTTTCACAGGGTTAATCTGTGACGGTACTAAATGCGTCTTGTTCTCTGGGACAACAGTAAATACATCAACCTGGGGTTTGATGTTTGTTTTGATGCAATTTTCGTTCAACCATGCCATGTCGATTTCATTGTCGAAGTGGCCGATGTTACAAACTATAGTGTTGTTGTTCATATTAAGAAAATGTTCTGGTCTTACAACGTTGTAGTTGCCAGTTGCGGTAACAACTATATTTGCATGCTTGACAGCTTCATCCATTCTCATGACCTGAAAGCCGTCCATGCAAGCCTGTAATGCACAAATAGGGTCAATTTCCGTGACGATTACTCGACACCCAGCGGCAGCAAGGCTTGCAGCTGAACCTTTTCCTACATCTCCATAGCCGGCTACAACTGCAACCTTTCCTGCCATCATAACATCCGTCGCGCGTCTAATTGCATCAACACAACTTTCTTTGCATCCGTACTTGTTATCAAACTTTGACTTGGTCACGGAATCGTTAACGTTAATTGCGGGAAAAGGAAGACTTCCCAAAGCCTGGAACTCCCTAAGACGAAGTACGCCTGTAGTTGTTTCTTCCGTAACTCCGATAATATCATTGCAAACTTCTGGATACTGCTCGATCAGATGTTTTGTTAGATCTCCACCATCATCCAAAATCATATTTGGGGTGTCCCAATTACCTTCATGGTTGTTAAATTTTATAACTTCATCCAAGCACCATTCATAATCATCTTCGGTCATACCTTTCCATGCAAACACGGGGATGCCTTTTTCTGCAACGTATGCTGCAGCGTGGTCTTGGGTTGAAAAGATGTTGCAGGTCATCCAACGGACGTCAGCTCCAAGCTCGACCAGCGTATCGATTAGCACCGCTGTTTGAATAGTCATGTGCAGACAGCCAGCGATCTTTGCACCCTTGAGCGGCTTTGATGCTGAATATTTTTCTCGTAAAGCAATAAGGCCAGGCATTTCTGTCTCTGCCAATCTTACTTCTTTATAACCCCATTCCCATAAGTTAATATCGGCGATTTTGTAATCTACCATTTAGATTCTCCTATTGTAAGTGTTTTTTATATTTTGCAAATAACTTGTTTCTTCTTTCTAAATCATCCATATATTCTTCCGGAATGTTTCTCATTCCAAAATATTTTGCCTCTGAACTAGCAAAATACCATCCACATATTGCTGATTTAGGTGTCATTGTAAGACCTTCATTTATGGTTACCTCATCCTGCACTCGCAGCCAATTGATGATTTTTATCTTTTGTGTGTGATCTGGACATGCTGGATATCCTGGTGCAGGCCTGATTCCATCATACTCTTCTCTGATCAATTGTACATTAGAAAGATTTTCATCTGCTCTATAACCCCAATCAACCGTACGCACTTTCTCGTGCAACCATTCAGCAGCTGCCTCAGCAAATCTATCACCCAGAGCCTGAATCATAATGCTTCTGTAATCGTCATTTGCAGCGCGTAAAATATCTGCTCTATCATCTATCCCTTTCACCCATATTGCAAAAGTCCCAAGCCAATCCACCGGATGCAAAAAATCAGAAAGACAAATATTTGGTAAATTCTTTTTCTTTTGCGATTGCCTTAAAAAATTAAACGTTTCTTGCCTTTTAGCTTTTGTTGTGACAGTGACATCCTCATTCTTCTTTCTGCATTCATCGATTGAAAAAGCATAGTTGACAGTAAACGAATCGTCCTTTTCTAAGAGGTCGATCATTTCATTTGCATCTTTCATAAGACTTTTGCCGGTTTCGTTACTTTCTAGATCTTTTGGTTTCATGCCCCAGGTCATTGCGAATGGCGCCCAATCGATATATGGCCTTATGTCTTTAATTTCAACTCTTCCTTTTTGCAAACCGAGTACTGTAGGCTTTGCTGCTGGTGTACTTATTTTAAATTTGTTTTTTCGAGCATCAGAGATTGAAGCATGTGAAAAGGAACGTTTCGCCCGGGTGTTCCGAATGTCTGCGTATGTATCATTAATAGACTTAAATATACTATCATCTTTTAAAATTTTTGCACATGCATTAACAGCAACTGAAGCGTTTCTGATGTGTGCAGTTTTATCATAACATGGAGCAATTTTTGTAGCCGTATGAATCTTTGAAGTAGTTGCGCCGCCAATCAACAATGGTATGTTTAGCCCAGAATTTTTTAGTTCAACTGCAACCTTGACCATTTCATCGAGACTAGGGGTAATTAATCCGCTAAGGCCAATTGCATTCACTTTCTGCTTTTTTGCCTCCTCGATTATTTTCTCTTTTGGTACCATAACGCCTAGATCCACGATCGAATATCCATTACACTGCAGAACAACTGAGACAATGTTTTTTCCTATATCGTGTACATCGCCTTTCACGGTGGCCATAAGTATTTTGCCTTTTGAATTTCCTTGCTCCTCACTATCCATGTGCGGTTCTAGCCAGGCAACTGCTTTCTTCATGACCCTCGCAGATTTAACGACTTGGGGAAGAAACATTTTTCCGCTGCCAAATAACTCGCCAACGACATCCATTCCATCCATCAATGGACCCTCAACTATTTGCAAAGCGCTCAACCCGGAATATTCAAAGCAATGTTTTACATCTTCAACTATAAAACGATCGATCCCATTGACCAGGGCGTGCGAGATTCTTTCGTTAACTTCTAAGTCACGCCACTTTGTCTTAGTCTCGGCTTTTTTTGATTTATCGTTTGAAGTATTTTTTGCTAGCTCCAAGAGATCTGCAGAGGCCGAAGGATGAAGATTAAGCACGGCGCTTTCAACTATGTCCCTTTGTTTTTTGTCAATCGAATCATACACGACGAGCTGACCAGCATTCACAATCGCCATATCTAAACCTGCTTCAATTGCATGGTAAAGAAAAACGGAATGCATCATCTCCCTTATTCTGTTATTTCCTCTAAAAGAAAATGACAAGTTTGATAGGCCACCCGACACTTTGGCTCCAGGCAGCTTTTGTTTAATAAATCTTGTGGCTTCGATAAAATCAACCGCGTAGTTGTCATGCTCTTCCATACCGGTGGCGATGGCAAATATATTCGGGTCAAAAACTATATCAGATGGCATTATGCCATTTTCGACAAGTAACCAATAAGCTCGACTGCAGATCTCGGTCTTACGGGCAAAAGTATCAGCTTGCCCTTTTTCATCAAATGCCATAACTATGAAAGCGTGTCCGCATGAAGAAATTTCTCGAGCACGAGAAATAAATTCTTTTTCGCCATCTTTCAAAGATATTGAATTCACAATCCCGCGGCCTTGAAGCCATCTCATACTTTCAGATAATACATCCCAGTTAGAAGAATCGACCATGATTGGCACTCGGGCTATGTCGGGTTCGCCAGCAAGGAGCTTTAGAAAATGTATCATTTCCTCTTTAGCGTCAAGCAAACCATCATCAAAATTAATATCGATGATTTGTGCGCCGTTTTCAATTTGGCTTCTTGCTATCTGAAGTGCGTCATCATATCTTTTTTCAAAAATACATTTCTTAAACTTTGCTGAGCCCATCACGTTGGTTCGTTCGCCAATGTTTATAAAGTTTTTTGTTGCGCAGTCAAATTCTTCTAAACCAGAAAGGATCATGCTCTTATCGAAATGAAAGGAGGCAGACCTTGGTTTCGCCTTCTTTACTGATTTTGCAATCTTTCTAATGTGGTCAGGCGTGGTTCCGCAACATCCGCCAATGATATTCACCTGCGAATTTTTAAGAAGCGGTTTAATCAGTGAGGCCATCTTTGCTGGGCTTTGATCATACTCACCGAGCTCGTTTGGTAGGCCGGCGTTTGGCCAGGCAGAAACTGCGCATGAACACATTTCGGAAAGCCTTTCAATGTACGGCGCCATTTCCTTTGTTCCAAGAGCACAGTTTAAACCAACGGAAATTGGGTTTGCGTGTTTGATTGAACTCCAGAACGCTTCGACAGTTTGGCCAGATAGTGTCCTTCCAGATAAATCGACCAGGGTACCAGATATCATTAACGGTACCTTTGCATCAACCGTTCGGACTGCTTCAATTGCCGCCTTTGCATTGAGAGTATCAAAGATCGTTTCAATTAAAATCAAGTCGGCACCGCCAACAATCAAGGCCTCCGTTGCAGCCTTATAAGCTACAAACAAATCCTGATATGAAATGTCACGGAATGAGGGGTCTAAAACGTCAGGCGAAATAGAAAGTGTTTTAGAGGTTGGTCCTAAAACACCGGCCACTAAAGCACCATACTTTTTTGCTTGCTCTTTTGCGATACGAGCCGCTTTTGTATTTATCAAATCAACAACTTCGTTTGCTAAATCATAATCAAGAGCTGATATATAATTTGCATTAAAAGTGTTTGTTTCGATAATGTCTGCACCTGCTTTCAAGTAATCGGCATGTATCTCGCTTATAACATCAGGCCTTGTGAGGCAAAGAATATCATTAAGGCCATCACAGAAAATACCATTGTGGATAAATGATTCGTCAGTGAGATTCCTTTTTTGTATCTCTGTTCCCATTGCGCCATCGATGACATAAACTTTTTTTGAGAAATCTACCATTCTTCTTTCTGTCCTACCCAGTCTTGAAATTTATCGTCACCGCCGCGTACGCCCCAATCTGAGTCAACTGTGAGTTTCGATGATATGCCGCCACGTGGGTTACATGTAATAACTAATCGCAACCTTGCTGGCTCGTAAACGGCCATCATATCATCATAGATCACATTGATAATTCTTTCATAAGAATATATTTGAGACCTGAAAGCAAAGAAATATTCTTTCAGCGACTTTAATTCAATTACCTTATCACCCGGATAAAACGTTATATAAAGTTGCGCAAAATCCGGCTGCGATCTGACGCCTTCAAAAGTAAGTTCAGGTACCTTCATTTTGATTTCATACGCATCACGTGATGGATTTGGTATAGACTTCAATATGTGCCTATTTTTATTCCAGTTTCTCTTTCTTTTGTTTTGACCGCGTGGCGGTGTAGTGCTTTCTTTCATTTCTAACCCCATGTTTGATTTGTTCCCATGTGACCCCATGCAGCAGTTTGAAGATACTGGGGCTCTTTGAGATTTAAATGTTCGATGATTCCTGCGGGACTAAGATCATAGCCGGTAACAGTTTCCTCTTTTCCATTAACGATCATAGTAGCTTCGACCGGCTGATCATGACCAATTGCGTACGCCAAGTAAACATAGACTTCGTTTCCTCCTGGCCTCTTTTGAAGAGTTTGCAACCTATCAACAGCAATTCTTCTAGCCATGTAAGCTGCAGAACGATCAACCTTTGTAGGATCTTTTCCGCTGAATGCTCCTCCACCGACAGGAACGGCCGGTCCGTAATTGTCAATGACAATCTTTCTTCCTGTCAAACCGGCATCTGCATCGAAACCTCCAAGGGTCCAATCACCAGCTGGATTTGCAAAGATCTTTGTTTGTTCAGTATTGAAAGCAGTCGTGCGTAACCAACCCTTTACAAGGCGCTCGAGCTCTACCTTTTTTGCCATTTGAAAGCTAGTGACTACTGATTCGATTTTGTCGTCACACAGTGTTACCTGAGTTTTTCCATCGAACGGATATATCTTGTAAATCTGCTTACACAACTGGCGCGCAAGATAAAGTTCGCTTGGTATCATTTCAGGATTGTCGTCGCATGCATATCCGACCATGATGCCCTGATCGCCGGCTCCGCCTGCGTCAACACCTTGTGCAATAAAGTTACTCTGTTGGACGACGTTAACATTAACTGTAACAGGTTTGCCGTAAATATCCCGGACGATTTCTTCAATAGGTAAATCCGCGTTTGTAGTTATTTCGCCAGTTACATAGATTTCTCCATGGCCGCCCATAGTCTCAACTGCAACTCTTGAGTTTGCATCAAACATAAGGCAATGATCAAGGATTGCATCCGATATCGTGTCGCAAATCTTGTCAGGATGTTTTGGTGTTACACATTCAGCAGTTCTAAATTTTCTAATCGTTCTCATGTTTTTCCTTTTCAGTATAATCCCCAGCTGCAATCGCAAGGAGTGCACTCACATGCATCACAATAGTCTGGATCTTTTATTGTTTTTTGTTCATTTTGTGGCGCTGTACATAGACCTTCTTCTATTAGCATGGTTGCTTGTCTTCCATACCAACCCTGAAATTGCCAACACAATCCCATGTCTATCAACAGCTGCCAGGCCTCTATTAACCGCTCTCTTGATGGATTCTCTTCTTCTTCGATTATCATAACAGCTTCGGTTACCGTCATCTGCCCTCCTATAAAATAAAACCCGCTAAACCCTCGCCCAATGCCGCGCGCCGCCCGCTGATATGTTCAAGAACAACTAAAACATACAGTCTTTATTATACCAGAGCCATAACACAGTGTACATATTATTTTTGACTCAACTTTGTATTTTCCGTAGGGAACTTGTTTCATTGCATGACCCACTCCGTTGCATAGATAACATTTTGTTTCTTCAAACCCAGTGCCGCCACATTCCCCACAAAACAATGGAGAAGATCCAAAAAACCCCGCAAAGTGAAAAGCATCATATGCAGCCCTTCTTTTTTCATCCGATAAAATCTCGTAGGCTTGTATTATCTGCGTAAAATATTTTGACGAATCATAACCAGAAACATCTGGATGATGTTTTTTCACAAGCTCTTTATAAGCTTTTCTTATCTCTTTTTTTGTTGCGCTTGTTTTTACGCCAAGCACTTCGTAGTGATCAACCATTTTTCCGATCTTCCCACCACACATTAGCAACATCCCAGTCAATCAATTCGGATATCCAATCTGGTAAGCAGCCAGTACAGTCAAAATCGAACCACTCTCCATTGCGGCGGCTGCGATATTGTTGTAAACGATTATGCAAGCTTTTTTCTATTTTGCCTTTTCCCTCAATTACTAGTAATAGTTTAAGTTTATGTGGCGATCCTGTCTGTAATTGTTTTAATCTGCGTTTTGGATCTTTACTTCGACCGATTTTAATATCGCCAGTTTTGTCTGACTGGATTATGTAAAGGTGTGACATTGTGCTCCAACTGTATTAGAGCATATTTTATCTTCTAAGCCTCTTGCAGTAAACTACGGGAATCATTTCAAATAACTCGCCGTCGATCAACAAATCGTACATCATTTCGCAGCTTTCAAGCTCCTTCGTCATTTGTATGACTTTTTCGTATGGTCCTCTAACAACCAGCCCAATATTGTTTGGCAGATTTTTATATGTAACAAAATCATCCACAACTTTAACCATGATCGATCTCATTATTTTTTTTCCTCATCTTCCCAAAAATCCATTTTCATACAATCAGCAACTAATTGAACAAGTATATCACCACTTGTGTCAGAAAGTAAAACCAATGTACCGTCGTCTTTCGAAACCTCTAGCACCGTACCTAAACCCTCATTTGGAACAGGCATCTTATTGTCGAAATAAAACACCCTATCTCCGACAGTAATTTCATTCACTGGTTAACCTCGAGTTCAACCATCATATTGTTTCTTACTGAGCTTATAATTGTATTATTGTTTTCAACTTGTGCCTGCAATCTTTGTATTCTTTCTTCTAGGTTAGTGTTGTTTTTCTTTATTTGCTCAGTGACTGCAGTCGATACTGATATATAATCTTCCATTGCCGATTCAGGGGTTGAATGGTATATATGTTTGATATCAACATCAGCCTTTGAATCTTCATCAGACATAAAGCCGGCGACCATTGGTACTACAAACATCTTTGCTTTTTGAATGGCGCCCGAGAGCGTTGGAGAGAACACTATTCCAACATCACTCCCCTGGATCCTCACCTTCCATATAGAAGATATATTCATACTATGGGCCAATCTCGGCTTTGTGTGGTAGCTGGAATATCGCTCACTTGCCATTGAGTCTTTTTCATGCCAAGCAAAATCTTTTAGATGCTCATGCATTCTGTTTGACCGATATGTAAGACTCTGCCTTTTTCCCTGTGACATATTCCAGCTTGCTTCATTGTTAAACATCATTTGGTGCACAACCTGCCGGCAAGATTTATAAATCGATCCGGATGGCGATTTAAATACAATCCCCTCAATACCGCCAAATCTTGAATCGCTTATTAAACCGGCAGAAACAGCCATATTATATAAATTCCACCACTTTTCTGGAGTTGTTGCATAACTTCTCCAGCAAAATCGCCGTTTGACTATTTTTTTAAGTAAAATGTTAAATTTTTTTTCTGTTGTTTTTGGAATTGACATTTGTCTCCCTATCTTTTCTTTACTTGATCTTCTAAAATTTCTGTTAGCTTTCCTTGTATGAGGACCGGATATACAATCCCTAAAACCTTACGGCGGCCGTCTTCTGGCGCCGTTTCAATTTGTGCTGGTCCAACTACAAGTACTGCATGTTTTTCTATTTGGCTGTTTTCTTGATTTCGTATTCTGACATATCCAATATCACCGGCACTGAACCTAGAATTCTTAATCTTTCTAATTCTTGCGCCGAACCTCTTACGGGCATATTCAAGATTTCTTTCCTCAAAAATCTTGTGATCTTCCGGGTTGAAAAAATCTTTAATTTTCCATAAAACCCTTTCCGCACCCGGATTATTTGCAAGCCAGCTAGGATCATACGTTGCACCTAATTGCAGTATCAACTTCATATCTTCAATATCTTCAGCTGACGGCTTCCATAGATTATCATTTTTTATGTCAACTGCTAGTTTAGTCAAACTATGAGCAAATTCTTCTTGACGCTCGGTCAAGTTCCATCCACGGCGTAGTCGATTTGCGAGATCGCAAAGAATACCAGCTTCTCTTGACGGCAAATAACTTGCTAGCTCTGACCATTCATCTGCTGTTGGGCAGTTGTCAGGCAACGGTTTAAGACCATCCGCAATAAGCTGATCTACTTTGTCCCTCATTCTTTTCGAAAGAGCCTTCCCTCTTGTCAATTTGTCTTTCATTGCGCTAAGAAAAGAAACATCCCACGAAAAGAACGTACGTTCCGATTCTGAATACTTCGTCTCGTATTGGGAAAGCAAGGATGATACTTCATTTAATCTTTGTGTTGCTGATTTTCTTGGCATTTTTTCTCCGTTTTATATAAATAATTTAACTTACTAAAGTAAAATACACACAAAAACAGACTATAATTTTAATGAAATTTTTTTGACGCGAGTGATTAATTTTTTTTCGACAAGAGAAAGCCCCTCGCTCGTTAAGACCCAACGGCATCTGTTTATTTTTTTCCAGAACTTAGGGCAATATCCACGATGTGATTTTGTTTTATCGATTTGAAAATAAGATGTATATGATTTTTTAGGGTTGTAACTATCACAAAGCTTTTTATGTTTATAAATCCATAGAGCTTTTCTTACTTCTGTTGCTGAGCAACCTGGGTTTTCAAATAGGTATGTAGCTATAAAATTAAGATTGTTTGTTTTGCGTCTCGATCTTTGCTTAGTCGGCATTTACAGGCCTCTTGTTATCAACACCATATAACCGTATGTACTGTTGTACCGCGCGCTCCTTACCTTTTGCTTCAATAACGCAGTCGATTGAATGGCCGTAGGTATCGATGTATTCATCTACCATGACACTGTGTGCGCGCAGTACTGCTTTGGGACGTTCTTTTTGAGCGCTTTCTGAATAGTGTGTTGTTGGGCGCACGTCACCCCAGGTGGAAATAGCCAGCTCGAGCGCTTGCTGTTCTGTGTCTTCACCCGGATGTATTGCATGGTGGTGATAATCAAAGACGACTGGAATGCCGGTATGAGGGTAAACCTTTTCGACAAGATCACGCGTGGTATACAAGTTTGGCCGATCATCATTTTCGAGAGTTAAGCGTGATGTAACAGCGGGAGACAGCTTTTTGTAGTTTGCAATAAAGCGTGCAATTGCAGCGTCTTTGTCTCCGTAAGCGCCGCCGAGATGTATGTTGATTTTTGCGTAACGTGATCTCGGCAAGCCCATAGTATCCATAATCTTCCCGTGTATTTCCAGCTCGTGTAAAGACTTTTTTAGTGTCGCTGGGTTCTTACCTGCAAGAACTGTGAAAGCACCGGGATGGAATGACAGACGTTGGCCCGTAGCGCGCGCATAGTCACCTGTTTTTTCTAGAAGGTGTTTACACACTTGCCAGTTTGGAAGCTGTTCTAGGTTGTATTCTGAACACCAGGGCGCCATATCTGAAGACATGCGATACAGTGTAAAGCCGTTTTCGCTGTTCCATTCCAAAATACGAAGCAAATTGCGGATATTTTGCTCGAACAACATACCGACGTGTGGCAAGCCTTTTTCGAGAAATGTTGCTTTACGGCAAGTTCTAGCTGGGGTGTTTTTTTCGGTTTCTGAAAGATGCATGTTTATGCATGCGTAGCCTAGATTTAATTGCTTTTTCATATATCATCCTATTGAATAAAAATTGGTGCTTTACACTAGTATAATATAATTAGTAATTGACAAGTTTACACGAAATTTTATATATCGAGAGAACTAATATGCTAATTAAAGAAGTCATGCTGCGCCGTGTGATAAGATCGATCCTTCTCGAAAAGTGTTGGGATACACACAAACAAGTCGGGTTCAAAATGAAAGGAAAAGGCAGGAACAAAAGGCGCGTTCCCAATTGCGTGCCAAAAAATGAAACAGATCTCAACGAAGCAGACGTGGATGAAGCAAAGAAAAAGAAGCTTGATAAAGATAAAATGAAGTGTAACAAACCGCGAAGAGCGGCCGCGGGATCTCCTAAAAAGAAAACCGTCAAAGCGTGTCAAGACGGAAAGGAAAAGATTATCCATTACGGTCACCGGGGCATGCAACACTTCAGCCAGCACAAGGATCCAAAACGCAGAAAAAGTTTCAGAGCTAGGCACAAATGTGATCAAAAATCTACTAAGAACAATAAACTTTCAGCAAGACATTGGGCTTGCAAGGATTTGTGGTAAAATGAAAATTACAAAAAGACAACTTAGAAGAATTATCAAAGAAGAATACACGCGTCTTCTTAGTGAAGGTCGCCACTATGAGCCTGACCTCATGGGACCACGTCATAACAACGGTCGGCCAACAAATCTTTCGATTGCTTTAGACATTGCTTGGAATGATATACTTGAAACTCCGGATGCGTTCGGGTCCAGTCGCTTCGCCGCCATGGACAAATATAACAGAAGTGAGGCTTACAAAGTTGGCTACTACACATTTTTCAAAAGAGTTGCTGAAACTGAAAGAGTTCCCGGCATGGGATTCGCGGGGCAAAACCCAAGCAAAGAAGGGGTACTCAGGGATATTGAAAGATATGCATACATGGATCACCTAATAAAAACCCCGCAAGATGAACGTGACGCGGTAAGAGGGTTTGCAAAAGCGCATGATATTGTTGATCAGAAAAGAATGACGTTTTTTAGAGCCGGCCCACGACCCGAAACCTGGAGTTCATAATGCCATATAAAACCGTTAAACAAAATTGTAAAAGATCCGATGGAAAGAAGGGAAAGTACGTTTTAAAATATAAACCCAAATCAAAGACGTCAAAAAAGAAAGATAGCCAAGGATTCGTAAAAGCCGGCTGTCACACCTCAAAAAAGGGTGCAACTGCTCAGCGCGCTGCAATCGAAGGTCCACGAGAAGCTGACTTTAACGAGCTTGACGAAATACTTGAAGAAATAAATAATCTTGTTGAGGGTCCAAAAAAAGATTCCTCTGGACACCTAAAACAATATGGCGCGCCAGAAGGTTCGAAACGTGATAAACAGTTAGATCAAACTCAAGAAGATTTAAAAAAGGCAAAAAAATTAAGGAAGCAAGGCAAGGCTGGCAAAGCTAAAGAGCTAGAACAGCGCGCTTATAACCGGAGAGAAAGAATGGAAAAGAAGGAAAGAAAAAACGAGGCGCTGCTTCGGCTCTTAATAAGAGAAATGTTAATATTAGAAGCAAAGAAAAAGAAAAAGAAAAGAATCAAAATGTCTGCAAAAACAGAAAAAGCGCTTAAGAAAAAAGCAGATTCGAAAGGATACACTCTCGGATCACTTAAACAAGAATACAACAAAGGCTTAGGGGCATATTACAGCTCAGGCTCAAGAAAAGGAATGTCGCCACACCAATGGGCAATGGCAAGAGTTAACTCGGCCATGGAAGGCGGCAAATCGTGGGCTGTTGTAAAAAAATCAAAAGCCAAAAAGAAGAAGTGATTCTACTGCATAATTAAGATAAACAGGAGATTATAATGCAATCATACGCAGTTCAATATGGTAACCTTAACGAAAGACAACTTCGCCAATATATCCGCGCAAGTATACTTCACGAACATCGTGAAACTCAACGAATAAGGCTTCTAAACGAAGGTATCTTTGATTTTTTCTCAGACATTGGAGGTGCCCTGTTTGGTGATATTAAGGCAAAAGTTGGAAAGGCGGTTGTCGAGATGTTGCGGATTGACCCTAAGGGATTAGCGGCTCGAGCTGTAGAAGCGTTTTTTAAGAAAACAGGCGTAAAAGAAATTGTCAACATTGTGATGGGAGAAAAGGGTTGTAAGGATACACTGCTTATCTTTGCAAATACACTTGTTGATCTTATTGTAAAAGACATTCCAAAGACTTTAGGCCTTGATCCAAAAGGCAACTTCACACTTAAGTTACAAAGTGTAGTTGGTGAGCCAGCCAAAGAAATGGCAGTCAAAGTGGCTGAGGGTCTTTGCAATATGAGTTGGTCAACAATCCTTTCTGTTGTTCCGGGTCTAGATAAGATTGTACCATATCTTGGTGGTGGAGACAAAGAAGGTGCGAAACCCCCAGCAGAAGTTGTCGCTGCGGCAGGTGATGCAGCAGCTGCTTAATTTTTTTGATTTGGATAATACACATACTCTATAGTATTGCCATCCAGGTCCTGTATATACTGGTAAACACTCCCGTCCCTATGTGTACCATCAGGTGACGGGATTTTTTCTATGCTGTCAACGGAGAACGCAAGATGTGGAGGATGTTGTGTGGCGATTGTTAACGCTAATTTGGTGTTGCCAATCTTCAGCATTGCCCACGTGTCATCAATATACGCAATTTCTGCATTTAGGTGGTGCTTGTACCAAGAACATGCCAAATTAATATCCGAAACCGTTATAGCGATGTGGTCTAAAATCATTGTTGAACATGCTCCCTAAGCTGATCAACTAGCTCTCGATGCGCTTTTATTCGCAAATCCAACTCATCAAAAAGAAGCTGTGAATCAACATCTGGCAAGAGATCGACTTCATAAATATATCTTGCAACCAGCGTACCAGCTATGTCGTCCGTTGAAAGTTCCATTATTGTAATTAAATCTGATAAAGTAGATGTTAACAACTTTTCATCTACTTCTTCTTCAATCTTTCCTTTTCTTTTTTTTGGTAAAAAAGGCGTGATGTCAATAACTTCTGCGCCAGTTTCCCCTGCACGCCCGTTTTGATTTTTGTTTTTTTCTGTCGACATGGTGACCAGCTCCAGTTTTAAAGTGCGCAACAACTGCAAGAAAATTTCTTTGCTTTAATGTTTTTTTCTTTTTACGCGATTTCATGTTCTTTCCTCAACATCAAGAATATCAAGATAGGCTACAATTTTTGACTTGGGCCAGGATTCGTTGCCAAGCTTCTCAACAACATCCAACAAAAACTCTTTTTCGTATTTTCCTGTTTTCATTAGCCTTTTGATTATATCGTCCATTGTAACAATAAGTTTTTTTGGTGAATATTCATCGTATCTACGTTTTAGATAATTTATCATTCTCATCTGGTTCATATGGTACACCCAAAAATTCGTAAAACTGCTCTTCTTTCAATTGATGAATAGACTTGATCATCAACTTTTCCATCTGAGTTAGATCTTCTTTTTCAAGCTCTTTCTCAATTTCAATTAACTCCTCAATGTACTCTTGAAGCATCATTGTTCTTGCAAAATTAATCCTAGCATTATGTGCTTTAATAACCGCTTTGTCAAGCGGACCTAAATGCTTTCTGCCCTGTAATAGTGCTACTTGATTTTTCATATTTGCCTCCTATCAGCTTTTGCACGCTTTGTTTTACGATTTCTAATCATCTCTTTGCGTCTTATCCTCTGAATTTGCCACATTAAAGATCTCATTTTCTTTTTTTCCATGCGCTTTAAATAAACAATCCCGTCTAAGTGGTCGATCTCGTGCTGCAGACCTCCAGAAAATGGCCATGGTGCATTGAAAACCTGAGTGCTTCCTTCTTCATCTAAAAAAGTAACTTTGCAGTTTTCATATCGAGCTACCAAACCTTCAACACCCGGGACGCTCAAACAGGCCTCTTTCCATTTAATTTTTTCGCCGGTAAGCTCCATCACGGGATTTATCATAATCATGTATTCAGAGTTATAGCTGGATGGGAACGGATTTGCGATCTTAAAAGCCTCGGGTTTTATGACAACAATACGTTTGCCTATTCCTATTTGGGGCGCAGCAAGGCCAGCGCCGAACATAACACGACATGTATCAACCATATCAGTTATATTGCTTTTTAGCTCATCATCAAATTTTGTGACTGGACGCGCTGGCTTGTTAAGTATTTTGTTAGGCCAAATCCTTACTGATTTTAACATTTTTACCCCTTGGCTTTTCTTGGCCGGCCGCGGCGCTTTGGCGTTGTCTTATTTTTTGGTGGTGCCTTGCTAGCTTTTTTTGCCGGCGGGGTCGTTTTTACTTTAGGCATAGCAATCTTATGGGCAATCTTAAATTCTTCTTCTGGTGGTGCACCTACATTTTTGCTGTTTAGCAATTCAACCAATTGTTGATACGTCGAAATGTCGTGTCTTTTGATTAAAGAGACTAGTTTGATGTTTCGTCTTTTTTTATAATATTCCCAATCAATCATTTGTTGGCTGCTCCATGTAAAACTTGATTTCTTCTGCTTTTGTAACTAGCACATTTATAATTATACACGAAATTTCTTTACCATAAACTGTATTTAAATGTGCCTCAATACCGGACTTAAACTCGTCCCAGGTTGCATCGGGTGGCGGTTTAAGACCGGCAAGGAAGTTAGCTACGTAGTCCATGACGCTATTTAAGGCATCTTCATCCCAATCACAAGCTTCTAGAAGCTCAGTATGTACGGAAAGATTTGCTAGCTCATGCTTTATTATTTTACGAAGCAAATCTTCTTCTCGCGCATAAGACTAGCGATGGCATCTTGAAACGATGGATCTGTAACAAGATCTTCTGTTGATCTTTCGCTTACTGCTGATAATGGTTGTGCAATTTTACTCATGGCACGCAGGAAGTGATTCCTTGCAGTCATGTGATTCATCTTTGAACCAGAGGCTGTCATGTGTTCAGCAATTTCTCTGTATCCAAACCCACCGGTACCAGTAACAGTTGCGTATCCTTGTTTTGATTTATGTCCTTTTGGCATTGGCATATATACCTCCTATTTATTTACTACAGTTTTTGTTTGTGGAAAATTTTCTACGTCATCGTTGTCTTCGGAAATACCAAAGCGCAGTCGCAAAACCATTTCTTCTTGTTTTGTCAGATTAGAAAAGCCAGCTTTTATTAGATTGATAAGTAGCTCACGATCTAGTGTTTCTTCATGCTTTTGAGAATCTTCATCGGGAATAATCTCAGCATATGTACGGCCATCAAACCCTTTAATTGGAGCATCAATGTTAACAGGCCACTGCATTCCAACACGAAGAGATCTGACAGCCTCTTTAGTCATTCCCATAAGCTCGGCCACTTCAGAGTCTTCTGGGAAGACTCCAAATTCAGCTTGATATTCTTTTCTAAGAGTATCAATTTTCCAAATTGTGTGTCGTGAACCGGCAGGAAACTTGATGTGTGTACTCTGGGAAGAGATATATCGACGGATTGCTTGTCGGATCCACCAAACAGCGTAGGTGGAGAACTTAAACCCTTTTCGCCAATCGAAGCGGTCAACAGCTTTGATAAGCCCAACGTTTGCTTCCTGTGCAATATCTTCCATAGGCAGCCCAGACTTTCTATACTGGTTTGCAATAGACAGCGCGAGACGTAAGTTATGCGTAATCATTTCATCTCTTGCACGATTATCGCCTTTTTCCATCCGCTGAGCCAAGATCTTTTCTTCAGCCGCAGTTAGCAATTTATGAGACACTTTTTTCATTCAACCCCCTTTTGATTTATTAGGTATCTATAATTTAATCACGTTTTGTGCACAATACACAATATTTTATAAAATAATTTATTTTATTTCATGCATTGCACAAGCCACACTTAAAAGGTTATCTGCTGCTGATGTTGCATGTCGAAGAGCAGATGTTAAAACAAGAGTAGGGTCAATAACGCCCATCTCGGTCAAATTTCCGTACTCTTTCGTTCTAGCATTAAACCCATATTCCCATGATGATTGCTCAAGTATTTTTTCGATAACAACTTCAGGAACGCAACCAGCATTTTCTGCAATTTGAGACACGGGTTTTTTGCACGCAGCTTTCATTATCTTATAGCCCACATGTAAAGATTCGTCATCAGGCAAACTCAACTCTTGGGAAACACGTAGAAGTGATGATCCACCACCCGGTAGAATACCGCTAGCAACAGCGGCTCGAGTTGCGTGAAGTGCATCTTCAACTCTATCTTTTCTTTCTCTAAGTTCGGCTTCAGTAGCGCCACCAACTCTAATAATAGCAATTCCGCCAGCTAATCTTGCGAGCCTTCTTGATAAAGACTTGTGTATTGACTCTTCAATACCGGGCTGTAAAAGAGCTTCGCGGAGTGAGATTTTTTGATCTTCAATTTTTTCTGCTTTGCCGGTTGGTTCAACAATAATAGTTTCATTCTTTTTAACTGTTATCTTTTTTGCAGAGCCAAGATTATCGAAAGATATATTGGACAAATCATCTGATGATGAATATATTTTTGTGTTCAACAAAACTGACAAATCTTTAAGCGCGCCAAGTCTATTTTGGCCAAACTCAGGCGGTCTGATTGCGCAGACTTTCAAATTGCCTTTTGTGCAGTTAACAACCAAACCGTTGAGCGCTTCACCTTCCACATCGTCAGCAATAATAAGAAGTGGCGTTTGGGTTTCGTGCGACGCTTCTAAAATTGGTAGCAACTCACGCAAAGAGGAAATTTTGCGGTTTGCAATAAGCACTTTACACTTTTCCAGCACGCAAGTATTTTTCGATGTATTATTTATGAAAAAAGGACTAATAAACCCACGGTCAATTCTTGTACCGGAAACTTTTTCTAAACTTGTTTTGAAACCTCTTGCATCTTCTACTGTGATAACTCCATCCCTACCAACAGTATCCATTGCATTAGAAAGATATTCCCCTATGTCCTTTTCACCATTTGCAGAAACTGTGCCAACCTGTTTGATTTGTTCAGATGTATCAATGTCTTTTGATATAACATTTAAAGTTTTAACCATTTCCTCGCATGCTAGCCTTAAGCCGGCTCTGATTTCTACCGAGCTGTTACCAGCAGCCATGGCTCTCAAACCAAGTGAAAAAAGTTC
>MDTA01155987.1_pt1 | contig 19106 bp, 17 predicted proteins | sample 811151 | NCBI WGS metagenome assembly MDTA01 (sample SAMN05326648, study PRJNA326480) | marine metagenome | isolation source: seawater | place: Indian Ocean: South | collected 2010 | reverse complement strand
TTATAAATTTATTATTTGTAGATGCAAAAGATCCAGAAGAGAGATCACTAGAAAGTATTGAAAAAGGAATATCAGATTTAAGCAATAGCTTGGATAACTTTACGATTAAGCTTACTGAATCAAATATTGAATCACTAGGTTCAGCCATAGAAGAGCTAGTCTCAGGTTTGGAAATGGGAATAAACTCAGAGACAAAAGATACTATAAATAAATTTAAGTCATCTGTTGAGACTCTTAGAGATTGGCAAGAAAAGTATATGGATGAAATTGCAGCAGTTACAGATGCCATGGATAAAAATGCTATAGTTACTGAGGCAACTACAAAGCACCTGGACAGGACAAACGAAGTTCTTTCTGAGCTTAAGCCTGTAACTGAAACAATAGCAGAAAGTATAGGCTGGGTTCAGACAGCTCTTCCATCATTTAGAAGAAAAAATACGCCCGAGACAGAAGAAGCTAAAATTAATTTAAGGGACAATAAGAGAGGTAAGGATGAGTAAATACACTAAGTTTTTAAAAAACAAGCTAGGAATAAAAAAGACTGAAATTCCTGTTGTATATTTTGAAGATAGAGATGATATCACTGATGAAATAGAGAAATCACTAATTGAAATGAAAAATCTATATGATTTTCCTACAGAAGAAATAGAAAAAGCTATAGACTCCAGAAGAAAATCTAGAAAATAGAAATTTATAATTGAATAATTAACTTTATATAGATTTTATCGAATATTCAAAATGGAGGGTTTTATCTTTGCCAGTATTTTTTTCTCAATTTGACAAACGCGCATTCTCGTTATTCCAAATATATCACCTATCGACTGAAGAGTCATCGGACCGGTTTCAGACCCTATTATGACACAATTATTACACTTATCTAAATCTATCCAGTGTCTACAATCTTCCTTTTTACAGGGTGTATCCTTGGATTTAAAAAATTCGTAGCATTTCACATTATTTCCCTCAACGTGTACTTTAAAAAATAATAATAAAAAGGAAAGATCTTTACAATGACAGATAGAAAAATTTTCATATTAGATACTTCTGTCCTGCTATACGACAAAAACTCTATTCACTCATTTCCTGATTCTAAAGTAATAATACCGCTTATTGTTCTAGATGAGGTAGATAGGTTCAAAGAAAAGATTGGTGTAGTTGGTGAGGCTGCAAGGTATGTCAATAGGTATCTGGATGAAATAAGAAAAAAGGGAAATATTCACGAAGGGATAGAGATAGATTCGGGACAGATAATAAAAGTAGAAATTAAGAATAACAATGTAGTTCCGGAAGGATTAGATTCAAAAAGTGCTGACAATAGAATAATCGGTCTTGCAGTTAAGATAGCAAGCGAAAATAAGTCACCTGTAACAGTTATTACTAAAGATATTAACTTTAGAGTAAAGTGTGATGCACTTGGTATAAACTCTGAAGATTATAATAAAGACAAAATAGTCCTTTCTCAATCTCAAATTTATACGGGCCAAAGAAATATTGAAGTTGAAAAGGAAGTCATAGATAAATTTTTCTCAAATAAAAAAATATGTGCTAGTGATCTAGACATAGAAGAAAAATTAGGAATAAATGAATTTGTTATCGGAAAATCTTCTGAAGGAGGGTCTTTCATGGGAAGATTTGACGGAGAAGATATAGTTCCAGTTAATTTTAATTTAAATGATTTAATATCAGTATCACCTAAGAATAAAGAGCAAAAATTTGCCTTAGATCTATTAACAGATAATTCAATTCCCATGGTGACACTAACAGGAATTGCAGGATCTGGAAAGACGTATCTTACACTAATGGCAGCTTTATCATCTCTAAAATCTGGAAATCACGAGAGAATTATAATTACAAGAAGCATTCAACCTGTTGGAAAAGACATAGGATTTCTACCCGGAGACATGAATGATAAAATGGATCCATGGCTATCTCCCATAGCTGATAATTTTAGAGTAGCCTTTAAAGATATTACGTATTATAATGTCATGAGAGATAAAAGGCAAATAGAGGTTGCACCTTTATCTTTTATTAGAGGTAGAACTTTTAATGATACGTTTATTATCGTAGATGAATCTCAAAATTCAACAATTCATGAATTAAAGACAATCATCACCCGTGTAGGTGAGAATTCTAAGATTGTTCTTCTGGGAGATATTGAGCAAATAGATACCCCTTACATTGATTCACTTTCAAACGGATTGACAGTCGTAGTAGAAAAGTTTAAAAATAGTTATTTTGCCGGTCACGTAACTCTTCTAAAGGGAGAAAGATCTAAAATTGCAACTGAAGCATCTAGATTAATTTAAATCTACTTTTGATTATATTTATAGCCAAGGGTAGTATAAATGGGAAAAGCGTCTTTCAAAAAAAAGGATAAGAACAGGTATAGAAAAGTATATCCGTACATTAGAAAAGCACCTGTCTGGGAGTACTGCAGTGATGTACCGGTTGAGATAGAAGTCGGTGAGATAGTTTTCATCAATACAGATACAGGGACATATACTTTTACAAGCACATTCCCAAGCACTCCCATGATAACAGCTATATCTTATGACTCAGAGAACAATAGTCAGGCTAACGTGAACATATATGTAGACTCTGTTGATAGAAATACTGTTGTAATTAAATCATCAGCTACATTTACTGGAAAAGTACATTTTCATGCAATTATGGTGGAGTGTCCATGAAGCTAGATAAGTTTGAAATGGAGGTTCAAAATCTAAGATTTATAAATCAAGATTTTATGGCTATATCCTACGCAAAGAGCTTTACCTCTATCCCGTTTATAACTGCTACAAGTCTAGATGATATTAATGTTTTTGCTGAAAATGTCACGTCTTCAGGTTGTATTATAAGATCTAGTGCAAAGATAATAGATGGATTTATTCACGTTCATATTATAGGAATTAAGTAAAAGAGGTTAAAAAATGGCGAAGAATTTTAGAGCAGACCAGATAGAAGTATCTCAGATTATTCTATCTGGCGGAATACAGACTCCGGCTGGAATAGCTCCCAGATTGGGTGCTATGATATATAGCGGCACTACACCTCCAGTTGCTGATAGAGAAGGTGGGCGTATCGGAGGGCCTCTTGATAACGTAGGAATGGACGTTATGCTTTTTGTCTCCGGGAATGCGGGAGGAAAAGATTATGATCATGGTTCAATTACTCTTTTTGGCGGTGATGTTGTAGTATCTGGTACTCTCTACGCAGAGAGACAAGTTATTGAGGTTGATGAAGAGGTTACAGGAAGCCTTTGGGTCTCCGGAAGTCTTGCAGTTTCACAAAGTGTCGATATACACGGCTGGGGTGGACATATTCATGATAATGGACCTTTCATGTCACTTCACTTTACTAATGGACCTGCCCAACAAGCCATCGGCTGGGATGGTCTGGATGGTCATGTCGATGCTGCAATATTCGAAAGCGGTGACAATCTTCACCTTTCAGCATCTAAGCAGGTGGTAATACTATCTTCTTCTTATGGCACAGGCGGCGCTACATCTCTTGACAATAGAAACTTTGCAGATACTAACTTCTTCGTCTCAGGAACAATTGGATCAAAAGGAACACTTGTTAGAGGTACCTCAGTCTTTGGCGGCGATCTTGTTGTTTCTGGTAATTTGACTGTTGAAGGTGCCGGCAGCGGCGGTGAATGGTCAAGAGTAGCTGGTGGACTTTATCCAAACACACCGGCTTCCACGAATGTTCTAGTTGGAGAAACCGGAGTAGGAACTGCAGATACTGTTCTATACTCGCAGGGTGGTGCTGAGTTTAATAAGCAGAGAGGATCAACAACTACAGTTAATGATTTCCTAGTCTACGGAGTTGAAGCCTCCAGGGCAATGCTTGAACTCGATACTATAACTCCTTCAAATGACCCTATGGTTTTGATTCTATCAGGCGGGGGTAGCACAGGAGCTTCACCAAATCCAAGAAATTTTCTTGACACAGCTTTCTTTTTGTCAGGCGCCGTTGGGAGTAGAAATAACACTACCGGCCGAGGAGTAGCTACATTTGGTGGAGATATTCTAGCTTCAGGATCTCTTACAGTTCAAAATGTAGATAGGGACGGAGGAACAATATCCGGATCCATTCATCACACTGAAGACGGCCTTTCTTATCTTGTTGCTGGAACAAATGTTACAATTACATCAGGCACGAACGGTCAAGTTACGATAAACTCTTCAGGAGGAGGCGGAGGAGGAGGTTCAGAGTGGACAGATAGCGGTGGTGTCCTTCACCCGGCAGACTCTTCAGGTGCCCAGACAGTCATAGTTGGAGATACAACAATATCAGACGCTGATATTGTCCTAAGGCTTGAAGGCGGTGCTGATTTCAATAAGCAGAGAGGTACTGGCGCCAATAATGACTTTATAATTTTTGGACTGGGATCTCAAACAATGTTTGAGGTAGACATGATTAATGGTGACATTAATCACCCGCAAGTTCTCATACTCTCTGGGGGAGGCTCGACCTCACCCAACCCTAGGTCAATGCAAGGTGTAACACTCTTTGTTTCGGGAGGTATTGGATCTAGAAATGATACAGTAGGCATGATCGGTGAATCAGTATTTGGAGGAGACACATTAGTTTCAGGATCTCTGACTGTTGAAAATGCAGGAAAGTCAGGAGGTTCAATATCAGGATCTATTCACCACACAGCAGACGGCCTTTCCTATCTTGTGGGCGGATCAAATGTAACAATAGCCTCTGGGACCAATGGTCAGATTACAATATCCTCCACCGGCGGTGGTGGAGGCGGCGGGATGTCCAGCTGGACATTGACTGGAGATTCAGGCCCAGGGCAAAACATAACAAATGCAAACACAGTAGTAGTTGAAGGTGGAACAGGCGTTGTAACAGAGGCAAAAGCGACTGACACAGTGACTGTTAATTTAGGCTACACTGGTGTAAGTAACTATATCGATTCAACACCGGCAGATCTGGAGGGTACTGCAATCGCAACGGGCGACACAATAGCCTACCACGATGCAGATGACAATAATGTTAAAAAAGGTTTCGTCAGTGATTTACCTTTTATTACTAACTTCACATTAGCCGGTGATAGTGGAACTCAAACTATCGAGAATGGTAACACACTAGACGTAGCTGGCGGAGATGGAATTATTACTGCTGCAGGTGCTACAGACACTGTTACAGTAAATATAGAATACACCGGGGTAGGCAATGCTATTTTGCAAGCGTCAGGCCCGGTAACACCGGTAGGTGCAGACCTTATATGGTTTAATGATAATGATGACGGTAATATTAAAAAGGGCGCGATATCCCAATTACCATTTACCAATAACGCTGGAACGGTAACTTCAGTTGGTACCGGCGCTGGATTAACTGGTGGTGCTATCACCGGAACGGGAACAATATCTGTAGACTATGATGGTGCAGGCAACTTTATTACGGCTGCAACCGATGGAACTAGTGGGGGTACAGCGGCAAATGATGATAAGCTAGCTATATATGACACCTCCGAGTCAGATGTTAGATACATCAATGTTTCACAGCTACCCGGTGGCGGCGGCGGCGGAAGTGTTGGAGGTACCGGTGCAAATAATCAGGTTGCATTCTGGACCGGAACTAACACAATTGACGGCGATTCTTCACTTAACTTTTTCCCGGCAGGAGATGGAAAGCTAGGGCTTGGAGTTGCAGTTCCTTCTCGACAGCTTCATATCTCTACAGGTTCAGGTGCCGGTTATACTACAGTAAGAATAGGAGAGTCAGGAGGTACTTTTACAGCAACCTCTACACCTACCACCTCCAACTCATCACTTTCAGAGATCGAATTATGGGCAGACGCCCTTGGTGGAAATGTTAAAGGAGAGCTCCTTGTCCATGACGCCGCAACCGCAGTTAACAAGCGCATGCAGCTTGGAACAATTAGCGAGCATAATGTAAATTTAAAATCCAGTAACCGTGTAGCCATGACCATATCAGGCTCCAACCGAGCTGTTGGTATCGGAACAACAGAACCCTCAAGACAGCTTCACGTCTATTCAGGCTCAGGAGGCCATTCACGCATTAGAGTGGGTGAGCACGGTGATATGACTGTAGGTGCTATACCAGAGACTACAAATAATACTGGTGCTAGGGTCGAGTTTTGGCGCGCGCTTGGCGGAGAAAGTAAAATGGCCACAGTAGGTGTCGATTCAATGGGTTTAAAATTACAAACACTTTCTGAGGATAACATTAGTCTCAAAGCTTCCAATAGGTCCGCCATAGTCATATCAGGCTCAAACCGAGCTGTTGGTATCGGAACACATGAACCTGCAGGACAGCTTCATCTCTACTCCGGCTCAGGGGGCGAGGCTACTATGAGAATAGGTGAGAAAGGGACTTATAGTTCTCCCACTACTTCAGTTCACGAGTACTCAAGGCTTGAGTTTTCTTCCAATGCTAATTCAGGCAATGTCTTTGGTATGATTGAAGCCCGAGATGCAGTCATCTGGAAAAACAGGGGATTTAGACTTGGTTCAAAGAGCGATCAAACTAATGTTTCTTTAATTGCGAGCAATTACTTGGCAATGACCATATCTGGCTCCAACCGACATATTGGTATCGGAACAACGGCGCCATCTCAGCAACTTCACATCTACTCCGGTTCGTCTGCTGCAATAAGAATAGGTGAAGCAGGTGGAAATCCCGATTTCACTGCTGCTGGTAATTTGACTTCCACCAATTCTGAAAGAGCAAAGATAGAGCTTGGAGCTAATAAGCATGGCGGAAATGTCATGGGCCTCTTGGTCGTTGGTGATAACGTCAGCCCATCTGCCAGAAAAATGTCCATGGGCGCATCGTCCCCTCATGACTTGAGACTCATTACCAATAGCCAGGAACACGTTGTCATAACCGCTGGTGCCACCCAGGGTCAGGTTGGTATAGGAACGATGAGTCCATCTAGACAACTTCATCTCCTCACAGGCTCAGGAGGCCATTCTGTTATGAGAATAGGTGAGGGAGGAACTTTTGGTGGTTCAACAACCACTTCTGTTACCGATTTTGCTCGCATAGAGATGATGGCTGATGATAGCTCGAACAATGTTCAGGCTTTTATCGATGCGAGAGATGACGGCTCAAAAGCAGCGGGTCAGCTCGGAACAAAAAGTGCTCACGATCTAATATTATATACAGCAGACACTGAGAGAGTTACGGTTCAAGCTGATGGAGACTTTAAAACTCACGCGGGAAGAGTAATTAGCCCAACTTTTCCAACTATTTCATCTCCGCTCGTGATAAACAATACCGCCCACTATGCTTTTGTTGGGGGAACTCCAGCTGCCGACGGCAGCTCTTATGCGAGAATTCCCAGCGCAGCTTCAGCCGGTGCTGGAAAAATAATCACCATTAAACACTGCATGGCCAAGCGCCCTATTGGCGGTAGCATGCTCACTTCAGAGCCGCTGACTGTTGTTGTAGATGGCTCAAGCAAGGCCGACCCGCTGTCCTCTACAGACCGAATGCTGGCTCACGGAGAAGGTGGGTCGGGACTCTTTTGGTCATTAAACCTCAGCAGGGGAGGAGTACTAACCCTTGTTTCAAATGGGAGCAATAGATGGTATGTCGCCGAATACGACAACCCAGCGTACTCATGAGATTAATAGAGAATAATTTTAAAAGAATAGGAGAAATATAATGAGCGGAATGACGCTAATACCCTCAGGTTCAGTACTAATAGTTTCTGATGCAGAACTTTCAGGATCTACAGCATCTTATCTATTTAGTGATGGTGGCCCATATCAGACTGTGAATCAGGCTGCATCATTTAATCTAAAGAATGATGTTACTGATTCTTCAATTTCAAACGCCTCGGGAATGGGGAATGTTTTTGCAATGAGCCCAGCGGATGGTGTAACCAATCCAAAAGTTGTCTTTATGAGAACTCAGCTTCCAAAGGGTTGTACACATGACTGGTATATTAATTGTGAGGTTCAATTTGGTCATGCAGACGGATCTCCACAGTCAAATAAGTTTGTACAGCTATCCTGGGCAGGAAGATTAAATGCTTATCATACTATGATGGCTAGTAATAATATTAACACAGCAGGAAACTGGACAGACGGAAATAATGCAGACTTTACGGCAAACGGTGTTCCTCCGGGGAGCTTAAAAAGTCCCGGCTGGTGGCCAGTTGGAGTAACAAAGAGCGGTAATGACTATCCCATACTTTGTGAATCAGGATCTGGCACATACTCTACGGCTCGAGGCAGATTTGTAAAGCTGTCAGAGTTTGTCAATAGCGGTGAGGCATCTGGCAGCTTTAAACAGGGTGAAATTTTAGATATTTGTCTCGGAAGAGATATTAACCCTACAAGCAACCCACTAGGCGTCGATATAAGAATAGCAGCCATCAAGATAAGATATACCCAAGTCTCGGGCAGCTAGATTATAAAATATATACTTTTAGTACTTTTTCTGTAGTATAGTCTTAGATACAGAAGGAGTATTGTAGTGTTTAATAGCCCATTTAAAGGCAAAGAAGCCAGTGACCCCAGGGTGGAAATTTCTAATTCAGATGTTGTTTTTGTTGCTGATATGTTTGCAGAAGATTACCCAGGTGGTGCTGAGCTAACAACTGAAGTATTGATAAATTCTAGCAATCTTTCTGTTGCAAAAGTAAGATCTTCCCAGCTTACAATGGAGATTTTATCTTCAGGTGTTGATAAATACTGGATTTTTACAAATTTCTCCTCAATGAATCCGGAGCTTATTCCCGCAATTATAGCAAACTTAAGATATTCAATAGTTGAATATGATTTTAAATATTGCAAATACAGGTCTCCTGAGAAGCATCTTGCTATAGAGTCTGAAGCGTGTAACTGTCATGAATCAAATTTAGGAAAAATGATCTCTGCTTTCTTTTATGGTTCGCAATCACTATTTTGGATGTCAGATAAGCAAAGAGAGAGATATGAAAAAATATTTCCATTTTTAGCTAGAAAAAACTCTAAGCTTCTAAGCTCCGTATTTTCTCCTGAGTTTTTTAAATTTGTCTCTGACAATGTAGAAAATAAAAAAGAAGACGTTTATCTTATTGTCGGAAGTGATTCTTGGATTAAAGGTGTCGAAGATTCAATAGCTTATTGTAATGAAAATAATCTTAAATACGATGTCATTAGCGGTCTGTCTCATGAGGACCTTTTAAGAAAAATGTCTCAATCTAAGGGCATGGTTTTTCTACCCAGAGGTGGTGATACATGTCCAAGAACAGTTATTGAAGCTAAGCTTTTAGGATGTGAGCTAGTAATAAATGATAATGTTATGCACAAAGATGAATCTTGGTTTGCGACAGATAACATCAGAGAGACAGTCGAGTGGCTTATGTCAGGACCATCAAGATTCTGGACAGAGATCAACAGAGAGATAAACAAGCAGCCCACTATTAGTGGATATACCACCACATTTAATTGTATAGATCAAAAATATCCATTTGAAGCTAGTATTAAATCTATGCTAGGATTTTGCGATCAGGTTGTAATTGTTGACGGAGGGTCAACAGATGGAACTATTGAAGCTTTGAATGGTTTAGCCAGTGAAGATGACAGAATTATCGTGCACGTTCAAGAAAGAGATTGGGAATCAAAAAGGTTTGCAGTATTTGACGGTCTTCAAAAAGCGCTTGCCCGTGCCATGTGCACAGGTGATTTTTGCTGGCAGCAAGATTCAGATGAAGTAGTTCATGAGAATGATTATAAAAAAATTAAAGATCTTTCTAAGAGACTTCCAAAAAGCATGGATCTTATTGCCTTGCCTGTTTTAGAATTCTGGGGTGATAAGGGTAAGGTTAGAATGGATATAAATCCGTGGAAATGGAGAATGTCTAGAAATAGACCTCATATTACACACGGAATACCAGCAAGCCTAAGACAATTTGATGATAGTGGTGAACTCTATTCAAAACCAGGATCAGATGGCTGCGACTATGTCAGATCAGATACATATGAGCCTATCCCGTTTGTAAACTTTTACACTCCGGAAGCACAGGCGGCAAGAGAGCTTGCACTAAAGGGAGATCAAGAAGCCATATCTGCTTACACACAATGGATTCAGCATACATCCAACTCCTTGCCTTCGGTTATACACTACTCCTGGTATGACATTGAGAGAAAAATTAAAACATACAAGAACTATTGGTCAAAGCACTGGCAAAGCCTCTATGACATAGAGCAGGAAGACTCAGCTGAGAATAATATGTTTTTTGACAAACCCTGGTCAGAAGTTACAGATGCAGAAATTGAAGAATTGTCTATTAAACTTTCAGAAGAAATGGGAGGCTGGATATTTCATTCAAAAATTGACTTTAGCAAACCGACTCCCTGGATTAATGTTAGCGAGCTAATACATCCTGAAGTTATTAAGGGATGGCTAAAGTGAGAGTTTTATTTGTCATACCCTGTTTCAATGCAGAAAAAAACTTAGAAAACATAGGAAAAAGTCTAATAGCACAATCTTCTAATGAATGGGATGCCATTATAATAGATGATATGTCAGAAGATTCTACTTTTGAAAAAGCGAAATCTTTTAGAAAAGATAAGTTTACGGTTGTTAAAAATACTGAGAAGAAATATGCTCTAAGAAATATAGTTGAAGCAGCTAGAGAGTTTCAAGATTTAGATGATATTATTATTGCCGTTATAGACGGGGATGATTATCTTTGCCACAAAGACACTGTTAAAATATTAATAGATGAGTATGAAAAAGGAAGTGAAGTTGTCTGGACAGGTCATCGGTGGGATGTTAATAACATGAATATCTCTAGAGAGATGCCAGATATTGTTGATCCGTACTCCTGGCCTTGGGTCTCTTCTCACTTGAGGACATTTAAATCTTCTCTTATTGCCAAGATTGATGATAAGAACTTTAAAGATCCCTTTGGTGAGTGGTTTTCTCGAGGCTATGATCAGGCACTTATGCTGCCGATAATTAAAGTCTCCAAGTCTAGAAAGTACATAGATGAGATTTGCTATGTTTATAATATTAACTCGGTATCTATACCCTTTAGAGACTATGAGGAAAAATCACAAATATCAACAATTAACATTGTTAGATCAAGAGGCTTCCTAGCTTGAGAATTGAAAAACCGTGGGGATATGAGCTAATATGGGCTAATACTGGCTCATATGTTGGAAAGCTTCTGCACATTAATGCTGGACATCGTCTATCAAAACAGTATCACATGGTAAAAGAAGAAACTGTTTATGTGCTAAAGGGTACACTTTATAACTATGAAGATGATGGAAGTATAACAAAGGTTAATCCGGGTGAGTCTTTGCATATAAATGTCGGACAAATACATAGGTTTGGCGCTAAAGATTCTTGTGTAGAGCTTATAGAGGTGAGTACACCATATCTAGATGATGTTATAAGAATTGAAGATGACTATAGCAGATGAAAATATTTCCGAATAATTTTAATCCATCTTCTGATAGCGGGCCAAATTCATTTACCAGAGGTCTTCTAGAGAGAATGTGTGAGGACCACGGTGCATCTATAGAGTTCGATAGAAAAAAATCAGATGTTGAGTTTTGCTTAATTGAATCAAATATTAGAAAAGAGATACCAAGAATAACAAGGCTTGACGGAATATACTTTAACACTTCACAAGACTTTAATCTTTTAAACGATAGAATAAAAGATACTTATCATAGCTCTGATGCTGTTGTTTTTCAATCTAACTTTAATAAAGAATTAATTGAGTCGTGGTTTGGAAGTCATAAAAATGGTCATGTGATAGTTAACGGTCCAAATGAAAGAAAGATAGAAAGTATTCAAAAGGCAGACCTAGTTGGCAATTTTGGCGAAAGAAAGTTTTGGATGTGCGCATCTTCCTGGAGACCTCATAAAAGACTAAGGGATAATATTACTTATTTTATTAAAAACTCTAGTAATGATGATATTCTTCTAATAGCCGGAAAGGGTGCAACAAAAGCAGATTTTTTAGGATATGAAAGCTTAATAAATAATAGAATTTTTTACCTAGGGCATATCTCGTGGGAATCACTAGTCTCTCTCTACAAATCATCATCAACATTTATACATCTTGCATTTCTGGACCATTGTCCAAATGTTGTTGTTGACGCTGCAGCTTCTGGGTGCAAGATAGTTTGCGCATCTTCCGGGGGAACATCAGAAATATTTTCTAGAGATATGATAATTGTAGAAGATTATAAGTGGGATTTTACACCGATAGATTTGTACAATCCTCCAGCTTTAAATTTTGAAAATAAAATAAAAAAATCATCTAGCGGAAGTTATAATTTATCAAATTCTGCAGAGAAATATTTTAAAATTATGGAGAACATAAGTGAAAAAAGTTCGACACTATAAAGATTACAATGACTATATTGCATTTCAGTCAGTAAAGACAAAAGATCCGGAAAAGAGAAAGAAATGGCTTGGAGAAGAATGGGATTTAAAAATAAAGGGCTTTAAGCAAGAATTTTCCAAGTTTGGAAATATGATAAATTCAGACACCAAAGCGCTGTGTCTTGGTGCAAGAACTGGACAAGAAGTAGTAGCTTTAAAAGAGCTAGGCGTCAATGACACGATTGGCATTGACATAGTTCCTCACAAACCTCATGTAGTTAAAGGTGATATTCATAATTTAGACTATAAAGATAATACCTTTGATTTTGTATATACTAATATTATTGATCATTCGGTAGATCCTCAGAAAATGATAAATGAAGTTGAAAGAGTCCTAAAGCCTGGTGGCTTCTTCTTTCTTCAATGTCAGATTGGAATTGATCAAGATCAATATACTGAATTTATAATAGAAAACCCTGTGTATGATATTCTAACTCTAACAAATAAAACTTTCTGTATGATATGTCAGCCTATAAATAGAAATTTTGCTGGAATGAATTTTGAGTTTGTATTTATAAAGTCTCAAGTTTTAAGTGATCTATATGATAAATACGGATCAATATCAACAATAGAAGTGCCTGAAGATTACGGGAAACTATGGGATGATATCAATCTGCCTGTCCAGGAAAAAAAGCTAGACACGGCAAATGTTATCTCTAGAAAAAAGAGAAGAGAGATACTTTCAAGACTAAAGAAGCGAGGGTATTATCTTACTAGAGTTGCTGAAGTTTTTGATTGTAAGGATATTGTAGAGGTAGGAACAGCAGAAGGCTGGCAATATTTTAATTTTTGCAAGTATATCAGCGATAGCTATGAAAATGAAGGTTCTGTCTCAACTTGTGACCCTAGAGATGTAAGAAATACAGAATATAAAGAAATCTATAATAATGATAAAAGATTTAACTACTTTCAAGAAACAAGTCTCGAAATGTCAGACAAGATTGGAGAGTGTGACTTTTTCTACATTGATGGATTGCATGATCAGGGAGATGTTATAAGAGATGTTATCAATCTAGAAAAAAACCAGACTAACAAGACACAGCCTGTCTGGATATTCGATGATTTTGATGAAAGGTTTGGCTGTGCTAGCGATATATTTTCACTATGCCAAGCATCTAGAATGTTTAAGGTATACAATGTTGGTCAAACAGGAAGCGATAAGCCTTCACATCAGGCAATTATTGTTGGTCACTTTAGAGGCAAAAAAGAGTGATGAGAATAGACTTTTTTACAACAAACCCAGATGAAAACAAGGGCTCATATAGAATATGGATTAGAGATATATCTAAAACTCTAAATGAAATGGGACACACTTCAAACATAATGAGACCCGGAGATAAAGTTTCAAATACCAGTGAAGTAGATGCCATCATACTTGGAAAATCTTGTTATGATGAAATAGATCAGATAAAAAAAATATATGATAAGTCTAAAATAGGTGCGATTAATATTCCATGCGATTATTACAGCAAAGACATAGACTTTGTAATAGTTGGCTCTCCTGAAGAATATATTTCAATGAGCAACTATAAGAATGTATTTATAAATCCACTTATTGAAAGAAAGTTTGAAAATGTAGAACCCAAGTTGCATAGAGATAAAAAAATAATGAAATTTTGCTATCACGGTCACTGGCCCCACTTGGCAAAATTTGAACCCTATATATCAAGAGCAATTGATAGATATAACAAAGAAGTTATGACAGCAGAATTGCATGTTATTACAGGAGAGAGTGATGACTATAGCGGTCATCCAAGCCTTCCCAAAAGTACAAAAGTTATTTCTTATAACTATAGGGATATTAATCTTACCGAAGTCATAAAGAATTGTGATATTGGTGTTGTTCCAAACATCACTGATCTCACACTTTTCATTCCTGGAATTAGAGACACAGAGGTAAAATCTCGAGGCTTGTACAAGACTGATTTTAACATAAGGTTTAAAAATAAGACAAATGCTGGCAGAGCTTATGTCTTTTATCAACATGGAATACCTGTAATTCATGATTTGAGTCCGAGCAGCTTTGACTTTATGGGCAGGACAGGAAATTACGTGTGTGGTCATGATGAGAATTCTTACTTTAGAGAAATGAAAAGATTGACAAATGCTAGTTTTAGAAATTTAATTTCTAAGAAAAATAAAGAAGTCTTTGAAAGAGATTTTAATACTGTAAACTATGCCCATCGTTTGGTAGAGTTTATAGAACACGAGGTTATAAATGAATAAAGTTGCAGAAAGAGGTTATCTCTACATAGCTTACGGAGAAGCTTTTACAAAAGAAGCATTGCTATCAATAGAGTCTCTAAAAAGATTTACTGATATACCTGTTGCCATCTTTACAGATCAACCAAGAGAAATGGTAGGTGACAAAGTAGAGATTTATGCTCAGATTGAAGCAAATCACCTTAGAGCAAAAGTTGATTATATGGATCAATCTCCTTTTATTAACACTGTTTTTCTTGATAGTGATACAGTCATAGTTAGAAATTGTGATGACATGTTTGACTTGCTTGAAAGATTTGATGTTGCAATTGTTAATGACTACGCCAGAAAAAGACTGAAATATTCAAAAATAGTTCCAGAATACGGTGAGATACCATATGCTTTTTCTGAAGCTAACTCTGGAGTTATTGCATTTAATAGCTCTACTAGAACTCAAACTTTTCTAAAAATGTGGAAAGAGTACTTTTACAAGTACTTTAGAGAAACAAATGGCTGGGATCAAATTAGTTTTAGAATATCTTTATGGAAGAGCAACGTAAGAATTCATCATATGCCTTTCGAATATAATGTTAGAAGCGCTGAGAATAGAGAGAAGCAAAGAAGATATAAGCATGAATTTGGTGAAGATCATATGGAATCAAGAATAGTTCATATACACTATGATAGTGAGATTCACAGGGGAGAGTTTAACATAGAGAGTCTTGAACAGCTAGAAAAGATAGTATTAGAAAAAGCGATAGATTATTAACATGTCAATTGAATTACTTTCAAGCCTTCTAGAAGATAAAGTTGTTGCTATAGTCGGACCAGCTCAGTATATGACAAATAGCATGCTAGGAGAAGAAATTGATGAGTGTGATACTATAGTAAGAATCAATAGATCTTATGAATCCATAGACAAGCATAGCTCTGATATTGGATCAAGAACTGATATTTTATATTCATGTCTAATTGAAAAACCTGCTAATGCAGGAGTTCTTGATATTGATGAATTCAAAAGAAGAGGAATAAAATATATTTGTGCCCCACCTGCTTCTGACATGAAAGGTATGTCAAATACAACAAGACTTCATGATTTAATAGATGTTGAAAAGGTTAAAAAGATATCTCAGGAAATACCGATTAGAGTTGTAGATCATCAATTTCACAATTATCTAGCACAATCAGTTCAGTGTAGACCAAACACAGGATTTATGGCAATATATGATCTTTTAAGATTTAAACCAAAGATGCTGAAAATATACGGATTTAGCTTCTATCTCGATGGATTTATCAAAGGGGTAAAAAAAGGAATTGAAGAAGAGCAAAATAAAACTCAGGAAGAGTTTACCCTGCAGTGCTTTAATTCAAAAAGGCATGTTCAGAAAAACATGTGGCAATTTGCTAAATCAACACTGGTTGATAATAGTTTAGTGCACCTTGATAAAACACTTGACAATATTTTAAAAATGGAAAACTTAGATAGAGAAGAATTTGCAAAGAGATAAAGCAATTGAAAATTTTTATACCAATAAAAAGAAACTCTCAGAGAGTAGAAGGAAAAAACTTTAGAGATTTTCTAGGAACTCCTTTGTATAAGCGAACTCTTTTGGAGTTTAGTAATTTTGAAATATTTGTTGACACAGATTCTAGAGAGTTAATATCTGAAATAAGTGAAGATCCAGATCTAAAGCACGTCAAGGCATACATGAGAAATGAAAGTCTACTAGGCGACAAGGTTTCAGTATGTGATTTAGTTTATGAATGGATTAAAAGATTTAAAATAGATGAGAATGTTTGCCAAATACACGTAACTTCTCCTTTTTTAAAATCTCAAACAGTTGATCACGCATTTTCAATCTTAAAAAAAGGTTTTGACTCAGTTGTTTCTGCAAATACTATTCACTCTCGTCTTTGGCGAAAAGAATCTTACGGCTTTTGCCCAGTAAATCACAATCCGACAAAGCTTGAGCAAACTCAAGATCTTCCTGCTCTATACGAAGAGAACTCTCTTTTTTATATTTTTAATTCTAGCAGCTTTTTAAAGACAGGAATGAGAATAGGTTCAAACCCATTTTTCTATGAATGTAGCTTTCCAGAAAATATTGATATTGACAATGAGAGCGACTGGGATCAGGCAATATTAATAGGAGAAAAAAGTTGAAGCTATCATGGCAACAAATACCGTCTACAATTATTTCAGATATATTATCTCAAAACAGTCTAGATGGCGTAGTAATAGACACAGAGCATGGAGGTTTTAACACAGAGACACTCTGTGCATGCATACAGGTTGTTACATTAAATAAAAAGAAGTGCTTTGTAAGGCTGACAGAGGCTAATAAAACGATAGTCAGAGTTTGTCTTGATATGGGTTGTGATGGAATAATATTTTCAACTGTTGAAAGCGAAAAAGAGTCTGAGCTTATTAGAGATATGTGTATCTATCCGTCACGAGGTGGAAAAAGAGGTTTAGGCCTAGTTAGAGATAATCTTTGGGGTCTTAAAAGATTAAATAGAGATTCCTCTCCTATCCTCATAGCTCAAATAGAAAGCTCAGCGGGTGTGGACAATATTGAAGGTATTTTTTCTAAAAGTATTTTTAATTTTTATATGATAGGACCCTATGATTTATCAGCTAGCGTGGGAGATCCTGGAAACTTTGAGAATGAAAAATATAAAAGTGCTATTTCAAAAGTGAGAGATATTGTTCCAGATAATATGATGGCTGTTCACATTCCTACCAATGTAGAAAATGAAAAGAAAAAATATGAAAACTATGGTATAATAGCGCTGGGTATGGATACTACATCAATAATAGAAAAATATAGAGAAATAGAAAATGCTTAACTTTGAAAACATAGGCGAAAAATTTGTAAGAATTGTCAACACAAAGCAGTGGAAAAATCTTCAAGAAAAATTTAACAATGCTAATGATATTTACGTTCTTGGTCACGGTGGAAACTTAGCAGTAGCTGACCATGCTGCTGTAGATATAACAAGACTTTCAAACGGGACTAAGAATGCTATGTGTCCAGGCAGTGCTGTAGTTGCAACTTCACTTATAAATGACTCTAGCTTTGAACAGTGGATGGTCCAGTGGCTTTCTTGCCGAACAGCGACAAGAACAAAAAGCCAAATGAGGAAATCTTTAGTTTTGGGAATATCTTCTTCAGGTAGCTCAACTGATGTTCTAAAAGGTTTGCAATGGGCAAAAGACCACGGAATGGAAATTGCAATGCTAACTTCTATGGATATTCCGCTGGAGATATCGGGCTTAACAAAAGTTATCTTAGGCGCTGAATACTATCACACTGCTGAAGTTTTAACTTTACTTTTAACGTATGAGTTAACACATGGTTCTGGAAATATTTGCCCGCCAATTGGTAAAAATTCACCTGAAGATCTTGAGAAACTTAACTGGAAAGGCGGAAAAATTAGAGAGCATAGCTATCCTGATGAGCAAATTAATATCGGGATAGACTTTGACGGAGTTATACACAAGTGCTCAAAGGGATACTATGACGGAACAATATACGATGAACCTATTCCAGGATCTTACGAAGCCTTAGAAAAGCTATCTCAAGAATACACTGTGATAATCTATACATGCAAGGCAAAGCCTGATCGAGGCCTTGTTAGCGGAAAAACTGGAACTCAGCTAGTTTGGGAGTGGCTTGAAAAACACAATATGTCTCAATTTGTCTCTAAGGTAACTTCTGAAAAGCCGAGAGCCGTATGTTATATTGATGATAAAGCATACAGGTTTAAAGACTGGAAATCCTGCCTTGAAGAAATTGGAATTAAATGAAATATCCTTTTAAAAAATTATACTTTGTCTGGTTTCGATTCGGCGGAGGTGCAACAATGGGATGCTATCAGCCCTGGTTAGCCTGCAAAGATCTAGAAATACCATCAGAAGTTTTAAGCCAGTCAGAATTTTTTTCAAGAATTAACACCATAAAAGATTCAGCTTTTTTTATAATGAAAGAGAGAATTAATCAGAATATTATTAATACTCTAAGAAACAATAACAATGTAGTTGTAAGATATGCTGGTGACGGTATAGAAAGTGCTGAAATATCTTACTTTAAAAATATTAGAAATTTAAGCGGGGTAATAGTTGGTAGCAATGAGTTTAAGAAAATTGTTGATTCTTATTGCCTAGATACAAGCACATGTGTAATACCAGCTAATCATGACTTATTTCTTAGTGACAGCATGTTTAAAAAAGAAAGAGAAGAAAACTTTAGCCTATATTTTAGAGGAAGCAGAAGCTCTGATGGATATTTGATACAAGGCGATCTAGGATTAAAAGATGAAATGAATTTTTCTGAAGGCTATTTTCACAGTCTGAGATATGTTGAGAAGAATATGAAAAGATTACCATCAGCTGAGGTACAAAATTATGTCAGTGAGATTGCATCGAAAGGAATGTGTAGAACTCTCGAAGATTTAAAACTTTCAAGTGAAAACCCATCTAGGCATAGCTGTCATTATGCTGTAAGAGCACCTTTTGCCAG
>MDTA01071349.1_pt1 | contig 19111 bp, 16 predicted proteins | sample 811151 | NCBI WGS metagenome assembly MDTA01 (sample SAMN05326648, study PRJNA326480) | marine metagenome | isolation source: seawater | place: Indian Ocean: South | collected 2010 | reverse complement strand
GTTAATATGGGTCACTTAAAAGGTTGTTTGTATTATTTTGTAAAAGAGTTTTTTGAAGTTGATAAAATAAAAATGAGATTTAGACCAAGTCATTTCCCATTTACTGAACCTTCAGCTGAAGTTGATATTGGATATGAGATTAAAGATGGAAAAATAGTTATTGGTGAAGGTGATAAATGGTTGGAGATATTAGGCTGTGGAATGGTACATCCAAATGTTTTAAAAAATGTAAAAGTAGATCCTGATAAATACCAAGGATATGCTTTTGGTATTGGCATAGATAGATTAGCAATGCTGAAATATGGTATTAATGATTTAAGATCTTTTTTTGAGTGTGATTATAGGTGGCTAAACCATTTTGGTTTTGACCCGCTTGATGTTCCTACAAATTACAGAGGATTAAGTAGATGAAAATTACTTACGATTGGTTAAAAGATCATCTTCAGACAAAAAATTCAGAAAATCAACTTTTAGCTAAATTAACTGATATAGGATTAGAGGTAGAAGCTGTAGAAAGTGTATCCTCTGATTTAGATAAGTTTAGAGTTGCTAAAATCATTAAAGCAGAGAAACATCCAAATGCAGATAGATTGAAAGTTTGTGACGTAAACATAGGTGAAAAGAAAATTGTTAAAGTTGTTTGTGGTGCTACAAATGCAAAAGAAGGTCTTCTGACAATTTATGCTCCTCCTGGAGCAACTATTCCAAAAAACAATATGAAATTATCTATTACAGAAATTAGAGGAGTAACTTCATATGGTATGCTTTGTTCAGAGTCTGAATTAAATTTATCTGATGAAAGTGATGGAATATGTGAATTAGAAAAAAAAACCTACAAAAATAAAATTGGAAAAAAATATTTCAACAGTAAAACCTCAAAACTTATCGATTTATCTGTGACACCCAACAGACCAGATTGTTTAGGAGTGAGAGGAATAGCAAGAGATTTGGCCTCAGCGGGTTTTGGAAAACTTAAGACAAATAAACCTCTAAAGATAAAAAAAAATGGGAAACAACAAATAAGTGTTAAAATTTTAAAAGAAAAAAATCAAGGCTGTACAATTTTTGGTTCTTGTCTAATAACTAATGTGAAAAATACTGTTAGTCCAAAATGGTTAAAAGAAAAATTAATATCAGTGGGGCAAAAACCAATTTCAGCGATTGTAGACATTACAAATTATGTAATGCTAGATCTAAATCGACCTTTACATGCTTATGATAGCGATAAAATTCGAAAAGGAATAATTGTTAGAAACTCAAAAAAAGGTGAAAAGTTTAGAGCTTTAGATAATAAAGAATACAAACTTGAAGAGGGAATGTGTGTAATATCCGACAATGAGGGGGTATTAGGTTTAGGAGGTATAATAGGTGGTACTAGCACCGGAACTGAATTAAGCACCAAAAATGTATTAATTGAGTCTGCTTACTTTAAACCTAGATCAATAAGAAAAACCTCAAAATTATTAAATATTGATACAGATGCTAAATTTAGATTTGAGCGCGGAATAGATCCTCTTTCAATAGAAGAAGGCTTAATGAAAGCTGCAAGTTTGATTAAAGAAATTTGTGGTGGAGAAATAAGCAATATAGACGTTCAAAAAATTACAAAACCAAAAGATACATTTATTCAGTTTGAAATTAAATTATTAGAAAAAATTTCAGGTTTGAAAATCTCAAACAGTGAAATCTTAAGGATTTTAAAAAAATTAGGATTTGGTGTCAAAAAATATCCAAGATTTTTCAAATTAAAAGTTCCGTCTTGGAGACCAGATATTTGTCAACCAATAGATATTGTAGAGGAACTTTTGAGAATTTATGGATATAATAAAATTAAAAAGATTGATCCTATTAAATCAAGAATAAAACCTACTTTAAATAAATCTCAAAAATTATTCCATTTTTTGCAAAGATCTGTTGCTAGCAAAGGTTATCAGGAAGCAATTACTTGGTCATTTACTGATTCAAAAATTAATGATTTATTTAAATCAAATTTAGAAAATATTAAAATTATTAATCCAATAAGTAATGATTTGGATGTGCTTAGAAATTCAATTTTTTCAAATCTGATTGTTTACCTAAATAAGAATTTAGACAGAGGTATAAAAGATTTATCTTTATTTGAGATAGGACCTGTTTTTCGTGGATCAAATCCAGGTGAACAAGAAATAGTTGTCGGTGGATTAAGATCTGGAAAAATATCTAGATTATCGTGGATAGAAAAAGAGAGGAATGTTGATGTTTTTGATGTTAAGAAAGATGTTGTCCAATCTTTAGTTGAAGCCGGATATTCAAAATCAAAATTTTTAATTGATGATCAAACACCAAATTATTATCATCCAGGAAAATCAGGAAGAGTTTTTTTAAATAAAGAAAAAGAGAAAATAGCTGCGTATTTTGGTGAGATTCATCCAAATATATTAAAAAAAATTGATATAAAAACTGAAGCTTTAATTGGATTTGAAATATTTTTAGACAACTTAAAACGAACAAGAAAATCTCTTAAAGACCAAAAAAAAATTTTTAAAGTATCAGAATTTCAAAAATCTGACAGAGATTTTGCTTTTTTAATTGATAAAAATTTTAAATCTCAAGAATTAATTAATATTATTTCAAATATCGATAAGGAACTAATTAAAGATATTAATATTTTTGACATATATGAAGGTGAAAATATTCCTAATGATATGAAGTCAGTTGCATTAAGTGTAACTATACAATCAATGTATAAAACTTTAAATGACAAAGATTTAGAAAAAATTAATAAATTAATTATTGATACTGTAGAAAAAAAGACTGGTGCAAAACTTCGGTCGTAGAAATAAAAATGAGTATTATTGAAAATATAAGAAATTTTGCAATTATTGCGCATATAGACCATGGTAAATCAACAATAGCAGATAGAATTATTCATAAGTGTGGTGGTTTAACCGAAAGAGAAATGAAGGCCCAAGTTTTGGATTCGATGGATATTGAACGAGAAAGAGGCATAACTATTAAAGCACAAACGGTAAAGTTAAATTATAAGGCAAAAAACGGGAAAGATTACATCCTAAATATAATAGATACCCCAGGCCATGTAGATTTTAGTTATGAAGTAAGTAGATCACTTTATGCCTGTGAGGGATCCATATTGATTGTTGATAGTACCCAAGGTGTAGAAGCCCAAACTTTGGCAAATGTTTATCAAGCTTTAGATATCAATCATGAAATAATTCCAGTGCTTAACAAGATAGATTTACCAGCATCGGATTTAGATAGAACTAAGAAACAAATTGAAGATGTAATTGGAATAGATACAGAAAATGCCATTTCTTGTTCTGGAAAAACAGGTGAAGGAATAAGTGAAATTTTAGAACAAATTATTAATCAGTTGCCAAGCCCCACAGGTGATAGCAAACAAGATTTAAAATGTTTGTTAGTTGACAGCTGGTATGACTCCTACCTTGGTGTAGTTATCTTAGTAAGAATAATAAATGGTAAAATTACAAAGAATATGAAAATAAAGATGCTTTCGACAAATCAAGATTATGAAGTTGAAAAAGTAGGTGTTTTTACACCAAAAGCGAAGAATATAGATGAACTGAATACTGGAGAAATAGGTTTTATTACAACAGGAATTAAAGTTTTATCAGAGACAAAAGTAGGGGATACAATTTGTGATGCATCTAAGCCACCTGTAGAACCATTACCTGGGTTTAAACCCAGCAAACCTGTGGTTTTTTGTGGACTATTTCCTGTGGATAGTTCTGAGTATCAAAAATTAAAGGATGGTTTGGCCAAGCTAAAATTAAATGATGCAAGCTTTTCTTTTGAGCCAGAGTCTTCGTCTGCTTTAGGTTTAGGTTTTAGATGTGGATTTTTAGGGTTATTACATCTTGAAATTATAACCGAAAGATTGGAGAGAGAGTTTGATGTAAATTTACTAACAACTACTCCAGGAGTTGTTTATAAAATAAAACTCAATAATGGAAAAATAGTCGATTTACAAAATCCATCAAGTTTGCCTGATCCAACTTTAATTGACTACATTAAGGAACCTTGGATTAAAGCAACAATTATAACCCCAGACGAGTATCTTGGATCAATTATCAAACTTTGTCAGGATAAAAGAGGAATTCAAACAAATTTAACTTATTCAGGCAATAGGGCAGTTTTAAGTTATGAACTACCTTTGAACGAAGTAGTTTTTGATTTTAATGATAGGATAAAATCCATGACAAGTGGTTATGCTAGTTTTGATTATGAAATAATTGAACATAGGGAGGGAAATTTAGTTAAATTAGGTATTTTAGTTAACAGTGAGCCGGTTGATGCTTTAGCAATGATGATTCATAAAGATTTTGCTCAAAGGACAGGCAGGGAAGTATGTGAAAAACTAAAAGATTTAATTCCAAGACATAACTTTATGATACCAGTTCAAGCTGCAATTGGAGGAAAAATAATAGCGAGAGAGACAATTAAGGGTTTTAAGAAAGATGTACTGACTAAAATTCATGGTGGTGGAGCTACAGATAGAAAAAGAAAATTATTAGAAAAGCAAAAAAAAGGAAAAGCAAGATCAAAACAATTTGGAAGAGTTGAAATACCTCAGGAAGCATTTATAGGAGTTCTGAAAATTAATGGGGACAAACAATGAAGATTTTATCAACAAAAATTAAAGATATTAAAAAAATTAAAACTAAAATTTTTCTAGATAAGAGAGGCTTTTTTAAGGAAGTATATAAAAAAAGACTTATAAAAAAAGATTTTGTATTTGATGTAATGTCTTCCTCCAAAAAAGGTGTTTTGAGGGGGCTACATATTCAAACTAAATTTCCCCAGGCAAAAATTATCACGGTAACAAATGGTAAAATAATGGATGTTGCTGTTGATTTAAGAAAAAAATCAAAAACTTTTGGAAAACATTTTTCAATAATAATGTCAGAAAATTCAAATTTTTCCTTGTTTATACCAGCTGGTTTTGCGCATGGTTTTCTTTGTTTATCTCAAAATTGTACAATAAATTATAAATGTTCAAATTATAGACACAAAAAAAGTGAGAAAACTTTAAAATGGGATGATAAATTAGTTAATATAAAATGGCCCATAAAAAAACCTATTTTATCCACTAAAGATAAAAAGGGTAAAGACCTTAATTTTTTTAGATAATGAGAAAAAAAATAATTATTACAGGTGGCTCAGGCAGATTCGGACAAATATTAAAAAAAATTAAAACAAATCACTCTCTTTTTTTTCCATCAAAAAAAGAGCTTGATATACTTAGTTTGAAAAAAATTGATAAATATTTTACCAGTAAAAAACCAAATATCGTAATCCATTTAGCGGGTTTTTCAAGGCCAATGAGTAATCACGAGAAAAATTTCATTAAAAGCATTGATCTGAACATAATTGGAACTGCAAATATCACAAAAGTTTGTGCTAAAAAAAATATCAAATTGATTTATTTCTCAACTAATTATGTCTATCCAGGTACAAAGGGAAATTACAAAGAAATAGATCCAGTGAAGCCAGTGAACAATTACGCTTGGTCAAAACTAGGTGGTGAAACATCCGTACATTTATATAAGAATTCATTAATACTTAGAGTTTGTATGACCGAAAAGCCATTTATTCACAAAAAAGCTTATAAAAACGCTAAGACAAGTTTTTTGTATCAAGATGATGTAGCAAAAATTCTTTTTAAATTAATAGATAAAAAAGGAATTATAAACATTGGAGGTAAATCAATGTTTATTTACGATTTTGCAAAAAAAGATAACCAAAATGTTAAAAAAATTTTTTTAAAGAAAGGTTTAAATAAGTTTCCGTTAAATTCATCAATTAATTCAACTAAGCTGAAAACTTTGCTCAAATCGAGAAAAAGATCATGAAAGACTTAGAGATTTATTGCGTATCCAACAAAACTTTAGATTTTTTAGGCAATACTAACTATGAAATTGGTTGGGTAGGTAAGGAAAAAGCACCTAAAAATTATTTAACATGTGATAATGGCGATAATATTTTTTATAAAGAAAAATACTATTCTGAACTTACTTTTCAATATTGGTTTTGGAAAAATAAACTTGATTTAGAAAAAAAAAAATTGGATTGGTTTTTGTCAGAAAAGAAGGTTCTGGCTAAAAAAGGAAAAGAATATATCAGAAATAAATCATTCAAATATTAAAGATCATATTTTAAGAGATGTACCTGAAGAGTGGAGTAATTATGATGCGATTATTTGTAATCCTATTAATGTGAATAATGTAAAAAAAATGAAACTCATTAAAAGAGGTTTTAAATCAATTTTAAAAAATCCAAGAATTTTTTTTGATGCTAATAAGCAAAGTTTGTTGCTTCATTTTGATATGCATCATGGGCATGGAAATATAGAAAAAGCTTTGGAACATTTAAACAAAAATGATAGAGATGATTTCTTTAAATATCTAAATAATTCAACTTTTTATAATCCTCATATAATGTTTATATCAAAACCTAAAATTGCAAATCGTTGGTTTGAAGATTTATTTTCGTGGCTTTTCAAATGTGAGGAAACTTTTGGTTTTGATAATCTAAAAGGATATGATACTCAAAGGTTATATGCTTATCTTGCTGAGAGATATTTATCTTTTTGGTTCAAAAAATATACTAAAAGTTTAAACTGGCCCTGGGCTTTTTTGAATATAAAATCCTAATTTATATCAAAAAATTTTTTTATTTCAGAACAAACAATATTTATTTCTTTATTTGATAGTTTTGCGTGAAAAGGCAAGCTTAACTGTTGAGAGCCCCATCTTTCACTATTAGGGCAAGATACTTTTTTATATTTTTTTTTATAATAGCTAAGTTCCGTAATTGATTTAAAATTGACTGTAACAAATATCTTTTTCTTCAATAAATATTCTATAAGTTTATCTCTAAATTTTTTATCTACTCCAATTGGGAATAAATAGTAATCTCTATTTTTGTTTGGATTTTCTTTTGGAAGGAACACTCTTGAAATTTTACTTAATTTTTTTTTATATTGATTAAAAATTTTTTTCTTAATTTTTGCAATAGTAGAGTATTTTCGAATTTGTTCTGGCAGCATTGAAGCATTTATGTCACTTAAATTAGCTTTAAACCCATAATTATATACGTCCCATGGAATGTATTTATTATTAATAAATCTTTTAAAAGCAGGTTTGGTCATTCCATTATTTGAAATTGATTTTATTTTTTCTGCATAATTTTTATGATTTGTAATTATTGCTCCTCCCTCACCACAAGTAATACTTTTCGTTGCATAGAAAGAAAAAACAGTGAAATCAGAAAATTTACCTAACATTTGATTTCTATAATCGCCACAAAAAGCGTGAGCACTATCCTCAATAATAAAAATATTTTTTCTAATTATTTTCTTTAATTTGTAAGTGTCAAATAAGTTACCGTATAAATGAACTGGCATAATAACTTTTGTATTCTTCGTAATTTTCTTAAGACAATCTCCTAAATCCATTAATTTTGTATTTGGATCTATGTCTGCAAAGACTGTTTTTGCCCCAATCATTTCAACAACATTTGCACAAGCGACAAATGTACAAGCTGGAATAATAACTTCATCGTTTGGTTTTAAATTAAGAGACAACAAAATGCTGATTAATCCATTGGTCCATGAGTTAGATAACATTGCATACTTTTTCTTGAATCTTTTTTTCAAAATATCTTCAACTTTTTCTCCAACTGGACCCGATGTTAAATAAGAGCCAGAGATTGTGTCTCTGAGATAGTTTTTATCCTTTGATAAGTTATGCTTATAAAATGGGATCATATTTTTATTTTTTTTAAATACTCTTTGTAGATTGTCAATGTAATCTTTTTGTTAGAGAAAGGACTTTTATCTTTTTTAATTTTTTGGAAAGTTTCAATAATTGAATTATTTGTAAGCTGTTTAAAATTTTTGCTCTTCATAATTTTTTTTGCAGATTTAGTGGAAACTTCATAAGATCTCTTATCAATTGTATTTTTTTCGTGATAAATATTTATATTTTTAATTTTTGTTAATTTTAATATTTTTTTTGTTAGTTGAATGATGTTTGTATTAAAATTACCTATATTAAAAATTTTATTTAAGTAATTATTTCTTTTATTATAGATAATCTTATGAATAATCTCACAAGCAAAAATATTATAACAAAAAAACCTTAGTTGAGTCCCACCCAGGATTTCAATTTTTTTATGAAATATCATGTCACGTATAATTTTATTTATAGCAATGTCATATCTCATTCTTGGAGACCAGCCATAAAGAGTTCCAAGTCTCAAAATTGTATAAGGGATTTTTTTCTGATTTTTAAGATAATTTTCGTACTTCAAACATAATTTTGAATATAAAGAAATTGGTTTGGGCCCAGATTTCTCAGTTATCAAGTTACTATTATTTCCATAGACGGAGCAGGAAGACATATAAATGTATTTAGATATATTCTTAAGATTTTTAATTTTATTATAAAGTTTAACCTTATTAGAATAATTGGTTAAATTCGTGAATTTTTTGTTAAGTTCTGATGCTGGATCATTAGAAATATTTATTAAATCTATAATAAAATCAAATTGTTTGAAAAAGTTCTTTTTAAGATTTTTGTAATTTTTTCTATAAAATTTAAAATTCTTATTTTTTTTATTATTTTTCCCAAAAAAACATTCATCTATTCCAATTATTCTTATATTTTTGTCTTTAAGTAAATACGGGACTAATACAGAACCCAAAAAACCTTCAGAGCCTAAGATTAATATTTTATTCATATATTTGACTAATTTTGATTATAACGTTTGATATAATCAAATTTTAAATATAATCAAATGCAATGATTAAAAATGTTTTCTTTTGGGGCGCTAAATACAAAGCAGGCATCATTCATGATCTTATAAAAAATGGAAAAATCACAGAAAATACAAAAAAAATGTCTGTTAGGTATTTATTTGATCCTAATCTTGATAAGGCACAATTTTCAACAAAGGCAATATTTTCAAATCAAAAAAAAAAACTCAAAGAATTTTTTAAAAATTCAGATTTGTTTGTTACTTGCATTGGAAATGAGCTTGGAAAAGCTAGATATTTAATTTCAAAAGAATTAGAAAAAAAAAATTTAAAACCCTTAAGCATAATTAGTAAAAATGCATATTATGATAACGAAAATTTTTTGGGTAAAGGAATACAACTGTTTCCTAATTCTGTTGTAAATTATAATTCTAAAATAGGTGATTATAGCATTTTAAATACTGGATCAATATTAGAACACGATTGTAAAATTGGTAATGGAGTTCATATGATGCCAGGTTCTGTTGTTGGGGGCAATACTCTTATAGGTGATTACGTTACAATTGGTTTAAATGCAACAATAATGCCAAAATTAATAATTGAGGAAGGTGCCTTTATTGGGGCGGGTTCTGTAGTTACGAAAAATGTTAAAAAAAATGAAGTCGTTGTTGGTAATCCTGCTAAGTTTTTAAAACATATCAAACATAAAGTAGATTTAAAATTTTTTAAATAGATATGATTAATGAAAATTCATTTAGCAACATTTTATAGTTTAGATTTAAAGAGATCTGCTGAAAGATTTAAATCTCAAGCAGAGATCATGAAAATTTATGATTACATTCATATCTTTAATCCAGACGATTTGAATGAAGATTTCAAAAACTATGTTCAAACTTTATTAAAAAAGGGTAAAAAAAGAGGTTTCGGTCACTGGGTCTGGCAAACATATATACATCAACTCGTTCTCTCAAAAATGAATGAAGGTGATATATATCATTGGTGTGATGTTGGTTGTCATTTTAATATTAAAGGAGTTTCTAGATTGAGAGATTATATAGATTTAGTGGTTAATGATAAAAATGGTTTTTTATTTTTTTCTTATAAAGAACCTGAATTTAAAAAAAAGCTTATAAATTATAAGTTCCCAAAAAATTTAGAATTTGAATATACTAAATCTGATTTGATTAAGTATTTTAATTTATCATTTAATGACGAAATAATCCAAACACCTCAAGTATGGGGAGGCTCTTTTTTTCTTCGAAAATGTCAAATTTCACAAGATTTAATGAAAAAACATCATGATATTACTAGACATAGATATGATTTGATTGATGATGATAAAAATAAGTTTGTTGAGAAGACTTTTCCTGGATTTATTTCTCATAGACACTCACAAAGCGTACTTTCAATTCTGGCAAAAAAAATTAATTGTAATTTTCTGTCAGCTTACGAGTCAGAATGGGCTTTAAATGAGAAGGGTGAAAGAACGTTCGATCATTTAGAGTTTTTTCCTATAATTGCAAAAAGAGATAAAAAAAAGAATATAGTTGGTCGTTTTTTAGATAGGCAAAAAAAAAATATTGCTAGAAGATATGTTAAATTTAAAAATTTATTTAATTTTTAATTTTTTTTAGAATGTTCCATTCATTAATAACTTTAAAATTAACGTAGTTTTCATCAATAAAATTTTTAATATAAGGAAATCGCTCGCTAGGGGTGAGCTCGGTGTCATTTCTCCCCTTAAGATTTCCTATATTATCGTAAGTTCCTCCAGTTATGATATAATTAGGTGAACTTTTTTTCATTTCTTCTATAAATCTAATTTGATTTTTTTTAGGTCCCATATTCATAATATGGTAAAATTTGGTACATGATGGTTTTTTTAGATAATAAGATATAGCTGTTTCATAAGAAAATACTTGAATACATTTTTCATTTTTTGTTAGATTTAATAAATTTTCTATCAAGAAAAGCTCATCTTTTTTTAAGAGTGTTAAGTCAGAAACTGTAAGATAGTTTGACATTCTTTCTTTAAAATTAAAAAGATTATTCTTAAAATTTTTAGGAATATTTTTAATCAAAAATCCTGAAAACATAAAAACAATTAAAATATTTATAGAAAGCTTTTTTGTGAAAATATTGAGCCTTTTTTTTTGTAAAAAATAAAAAAAATTAATTATTACTAAGTAAATAAAAAGTATAAAATTTAAACTTACTCCCTGTTTAATATGGCCCCCATCAGATCGCGTGATACCAATCTTATAAAATACTACGCTAAGAAAATAATATAGTAATAGATATATTTTAAAGTTTTTTCTTAATTTAGATTCATCTTTCAAAGTGTAGTTAAGTAAAAAAATACCATTTAATAAAATAATTATTAAACTTTTACTTGCTCGTGTAGAATTATTGTCGTCTGAAAAAGGTGTGGGATGAATAATCCCATTTAACATATCTGAACTACTTAAAATATCGATTGAATTACTAATAAAACTTAAAAATTCTATCTTTCCTATTGAAATTGCGAAAACAAAAAAAGAAAATAGTGCGCAAGATGATATGATCAATAATTCTTTTATTTTTTTGTTTATAACTAAAATTAAGAAGAATGGAATATAACTTGCTAATAAAAAAATACCCCTATCTAGACTCCACAGCAAACTGATAAGAGGTAAAAGTCCAATGATTGAGGGAATTAGAATATTTGTTTTTTCCTCAACGATTAAAAGAAAGCTAAAAATTAAAAATAGAAATATTGGTATATCTCTATAACTTAGTGTATGACTTTCAAAAAATGAAAATAACAAAAAGCATAAAAATAAAAATAAAATTTTTTTAAAATTTTTCTCTAAATTTAACGTATTTGTTATAAGAAACGCAAAGACAAAAGATATAAAACAAGAAGTTAATGATAAAATTTTGACAAAAAATCTGTAGGATGAAATCGTCTCAGAACCAGATATTGACCAAGCGAGATTAGCACTAAAAATATCTATAAATAGACTTGTTACAACAAATGATCCTGACCATAAATTTCTATCTAATTTGAAATTAAAAGCCCCTGACAATGCTTGACCTTCGTGAAAAAGATCTACAAAACTGTAATTAAAATTTTGAGATAAAAAAAAGAATAATAAAATGAAAAAAAAAGTTAATAAATATTTGATTGATAATTTATTAATCGTTCTAGTGTTATTTTCTAACACTAAAAAATTTTTATAATTCGAAAGATTTATATTATTTAAAAAAATTTTTGAAATAAAATATACCAGTAATGGAATACTTATAAAAAAAATATATCTTATATTATCATTCAAATAGCTGTGATTGAAAATGCTATAATAACCAATTATTTCATCAGGGTTCTCAAAGCTAAATTTTATTTTATCCCATAAAATTGATACGATTATTACAGCAAAAATTGTTAACAATAATACTATGATTTCTTTAAAAAAATTTTTCAACATTTTGTTTATTATATTAATTTAATTTTTCTAAATAAATAATATTATGTGAATATTAATATTTCTTATACTCAATTTGTTTAAAATTGGAGAGGTGGCCGAGTGGTTGAAGGCGCACGCTTGGAAAGCGTGTAAAGGAGTAATCCTTTCATGGGTTCGAATCCCATTCTCTCCGCCATTACAAAAAGTATTAGATTTTTTTTAAAATTTTATAAGCAATGTCGACAGAATGATCTACTTTTGCTGAAAAAATCTGAAAATAGTTTTTTGATATTTCGTTTATTTTTGAAACCCTTCGATCACTTTTTTCTACATTTTTCAGAAGTACTCTGGGATTAATAAATTGATTTTTTGAAAAGGTTATATCCAAATTTGGTAAATATTTTTTAAAATCTTTTAAAATTAATTTTTTTGAATTTTTAATTTTAGCTAAATAATTATGCTGCTTTTTCCATTTCAGCGGGTATTCTTTACAAACTTTTTGTTCAATTATGGAATGCTTTACATGATATAATAAATGTCTTTTCTGATTACCTTTAGGCAAAAAAGAAAAAAAGTTACCATCCATTAGAGCTAATCCCATTTTGTTAAACTTTTTTGATATGAACTCAAATACTACAACTAATTGATATTTTTTTTCGCTGGTTTTAGCAAAGTTTTTAACTAAAGAATTTGACTGTTCATAACTCGCATCAATAATTATATCAAAGTGATAACTGTTTTTGTTTGTAGTCAATTTATAATTTTTTTTTTTTTCAATCTTAATTACTTCTTCATTAAGTTGTATTTTATTTTTTTTAATTTTTTTCAAGATTGATTTAGTCTTTTTTTTAATAATTTCCCAATCATATATTGGTTCATCAACCTGTATTCCGCCTTCAATATTATTTAATTTAAACTGAAAATCATCTTTTTTTATTTTTTTAAATCTAAGTTTGTTTCTTTTACAAAATTTAAGGTATTTTTTTAAATTTACTTTACTTTTATTAGCTATAAGATAAAAATTTTTGAAATCATTAACTATTGCCTCTTTGAACATTTTTTTAAAACTTACAAAACCTTTAAAAGATTGTTTTGCAGTCAAATCGTCTCTTGGATAATGATAGCCAAAATGAACACGATTTAAATTATTTGTTGAGGCTCCTAATAATAAATCTTTTTTTTTTTCAAAAAGATAACAATCATAACCTTTTTGTTTGAGAATAATGTATGAGGTAACACCAAATAAACCTCCTCCAACTATTGCAATTTTTTTGTTCATTTTATTGTACTAATGAATTAAAGGTAATTTGTATATGAATATTTTAGATTGTGTTACTTATTTTGATGAAGAAACGATTTTAGAGTTACGATTGAATATTCTTTATGAACATGTAACAAAATTTATTATTACCGAGGGTGAATTTGATCACAGAGGGAATAGGAGAAAATTAAATTTTGATCTTAAAAAGTATGAAAAATTTAAAGATAAAATAATTTATTTACCTGTAAAAAATTTTCCAAATCTCAATAATCCTTGGAGTATGCTTGAATACCAACGCAATGCATCACTCTATGAAATAAATAAATTTGATGATGAGACGTATGTTTTAGTTTCGGACATTGATGAAATTCCTAACCCAAAAAAAATTTCTGAATTTTTAGATAACAATTATAAATATGGAGTATTTGAACAATTATTTTTTTATTATAAGTTAAATTTAGTAAATACTACTCAAACACAGTGGCATGGATCTAAAATTTGTAAAAAAAAGTTTCTGAAATCTCCTAACTGGCTTCGTGAATATAAGATTAAACAATACCCGTGGTGGAGATTCGATAAACCTGAAAATGTTAAGATTATTAAAAACGGAGGATGGCATTTCTCTTTTTTATATAATGTAGATGGTATTATTAAAAAGATAAGCTCTTTTCAACATACGGAGTTCGATAAAGATGAATTTAAAAATAAAGAAATTATTGAAAAAAAAATTAAAAATGGTGAAGATATTTTTAATAGAAATTTTTCATTTAAAAAAATTGATATTGATGAAAAATTTCCTGAATATTTAATTAAGAATAAAGATAAATATAAAAATTGGATACAAGAATAAATTTAGCTTTAGTTGGCTTCGGAAAATTTGGAAAAAAATATTTTAAAAATATTAAGCAAAATAAAAACTTTATTCTGAAAACCATTTTTAGAAAAAAAAAAATTATAGGCAATAAATTAAATAAGATTTCAAAAAAAAACATAAATCAATTAGGAATACATGCAGCTATAATTTGCACACCTGTTGATACTCATTTTAGAATAGCTAAGTTTTTCATAGAAAATAGAATTCCTGTCATTTTAGAGAAGCCCGCAGCTAAAAATTTAATTCAGATCAAAAAATTAATTTTGTTATCAAAAAAAAATAAAACTTCAGTGTTGGTAAACCATTCAGATTTATTTAATCATAACTTCAATTCAATTTTATCAAAAATTAACATGATTGGAAAAATTAGATTGATAGAGATTGATTTTGGAAAATACAGTAAAAATTATAAAGATAAAAATTTATTACCATGGTTCGATTGGTTTCCCCATCCTTTGGCAATAATAATAAAATTATTAAATAATGTTAGATTTGTAAAAGTAAAAAAGAACGTTGTGTTCAAAAAAAATAAATCTTTTTTTCAAAATATTTCAATTTATCTAAAAGGTTCAAGAAATATCGACATAAAGATAAATTATTCAAATCAATCGAAAAAGAAGAGTAGAAATGTAAAAATTTATGGTAATAAAGGATTTGCTAATTATGATGGATATAACAATAAGAACAACTTTTTGTATACAAACAGAAAAATAAAATTTCAAAAGACAAATCTTACTCCATTACAAAATATCTTATCAAAATTTTATACACTAGTTAGCAAAAGAAGATTTCAATCTGACTTAAAATTAAGTTTTGAAATTGAAAAAATTCAATCAATGATAAGAAAAAAAATTTAATTTAAATAAGATAAATAGCCTGCAAAAAGACATAAATTTTGACTGTTTTAAAATTCTTTTTTTTAAAAAAAATGATAGTATAGAACATTCCTAATTTATAAATTATGCCAAATAAAAAATATCAAGCAGACTCAATCAAAGTGCTTAAGGGTCTTGAAGCTGTTCGAAAAAGACCAGGAATGTATATAGGTGACACAGACGATGGCACAGGATTACATCATATGGTTTACGAAGTAGTGGATAACTCAATTGATGAGGCTTTAGCGGGATATTGTAAAAATATTAATGTTAAGATAAATGCTGATGAAACTATTACAGTTTATGATGATGGAAGGGGAATCCCTGTGGACATTCATAAGGGTGAAAAAAAATCAGCAGCAGAAGTTATAATGACCCAACTTCATGCCGGGGGAAAATTTGATCACGACTCATACAAAGTATCAGGAGGTTTGCATGGTGTTGGTGTTTCAGTTGTGAATGCACTTTCAAAAAAGTTAGAGTTAGAAATTAATAGAGATGGTAAAAAACATTTCATAGAATTTAAAGATGGAGAGGCGATAAAACCACTAAAAATCATCGGTAAATCAAAGGAAACAGGAACAAAAATAACATTCTTACCTTCAAAAGAAATATTTTCTTCAATCAAGTTTAGTGGAAATATTTTAATTAAAAGAATGAGAGAATTGGCCTTTCTTAACAAAGGAATCAAAATAACGTTTTTAGATGAAAGCCAAAAAAAACCCAAAATAAATGAATTTAAATTCGAAGGAGGTGTTTTAGAGTTTGTAGAGTTTTTAGATGAAAAAAGAGAAAAACTTCAAAATAAAAATGGTAACGATCTTTTTAAAAAACCTATTTATATTGAGGGAAAAAAAGAGAATATAGAAATTGAGTGTTCTTTAAAATGGAATGCAACATATGCCGAGGATGTTTTGCCTTATACCAATAATATTTTTCAAAAAGATGGTGGTACACATATTCTTGGTTTTAGAAGTGCATTGACAAGAGTAATAAATAAGTATGCAAATGAACATAATTTATTAAAAAAAAACAAATTAACAATTTCTGGTGACGATATAAAAGAGGGTTTAACATGTGTATTGTCTGCTAAAATTCCAGATCCAAAATTTTCATCTCAAACGAAAGACAAATTAGTTTCCTCTGAAGTAAGAATGATTGTTGAAACAATTATAAATGAAAAATTATCTATCTGGTTTGATCAAAACCCATCTGTAGCAAAAATTATATTAGCAAAAATTATTCAAGCGGCATTAGCTAGAGATGTTGCAAGAAAAGCTAGGGAAAATGTAAGAAGAAAAGGAGCTTTAGAATTAAGCGGCCTTCCAGGTAAATTAGCCGACTGTCAAATAGGTAAACAAGATGGAACTGAATTGTTTATTGTAGAGGGTGATTCTGCTGGCGGCTCAGCTAAACAAGGTAGAAACAGAGCTAATCAAGCAGTTTTACCTTTAAGAGGAAAAATTTTAAATACTTATGTGGAAGATTTAAATTTAAAAAAGAACGGAAATGGCAACGGCTCAGATTTAAGAACTAAGGCTTTGTCAAAAATGATCTCCTCAAATGAGATAGTTACTTTAATAAATGCTCTTGGGTTAGATCCAAAAGCACAAGAAATTGATCTTAAAGATTTAAGATATGGAAAAATAATAATAATGACTGATGCTGATGTTGATGGTTCGCATATCAGAGCTTTGTTATTAACTTTTTTTAATAATAAACCTTTTAATAAGTTAATCGAAAATGGAAACGTATATTTAGCTCAACCACCATTATTTAAAATAAACAAAGGATCAAAAAGTATATATTTGAGAGATGAAAAAGAATTGGAGGACTATATAATTGAAGGTAATAAAAATTTAAAAAAAATGAAAAAAGGCTCTAAGGATTTTGTTGAAGAAATGGAAATTGAAAAAGCAAGAGCAAATATTCAGAGATTTAAGGGTTTGGGAGAAATGAATCCTGAAGAACTTTGGAACACCACTTTAAACCCAGAAACAAGAAATTTATTGCAAGTAAAATACTCCAAAGATACAAAAAAAGATCAAAAGTTAATACATACATTAATGGGCAATGATGTATCTTTGAGAAAAGATTTCATAATCTCGAATGCGATCAATGTACAAAATCTAGATATTTAAAAATGAAGTTTTTTGAAACTTCGAAATATTTTACATTAAAAAAATCTACATATATTACTTTGAGATGGATTGGTATTGTTGGTCAGCTGATATCTGTCTATATTGTCTATTTCTATCTAAACTTTGACTTTGATTTTATATACTCAAATTTTATAATTTTTGTGGGAATATTGAGTAATTTATATTTAGTCTTTATTTACAAAAAAACTCAACTTTCAGATCGATCAGCTTTAATTTTTTTGATGATTGATATCCTTCAACTAGCATTTTTGATATATCTCACCGGAGGTGTGGTAAATCCTTTTGTTATATTCCTGTTAATTCCAAGTGTTTTTGCATCATCGAATTTGGGCTTGAGAACAAATTTATTATTAGTAATAAAAACTATAATAATCATTATTTTTTTAACTTTTTATTCCAAAGATCTACCCTCACCTTTAAATGATCATTTTCATGTTAATCCATATTATTATTATTCCATTCCTATTGCATTAATAGTTGCTTTAATTTTTTTGAATTTTTTTGCTATATCTTTTGGTGCAGAATCAAGATTGAGAAAAGAAGCACTTAATAAAATGGAGGAATTAATGGCTAAAGAACATGAAATGCTATCTTTGGGAGGACAGGCTGCAGCAGCAGCACATTCGTTAGGAACTCCATTATCAACAATAAAAATAATTTCTCAAGAGCTCATGAAACAGTTGAAAGATCAAAAAGATGTAATTCCGGATATTGAATTATTAGGCAGTCAAGTAGAAAGATGTAACCAAATCTTGAAAAAACTATCTCTAGATCCAAACCAAGAGGATGATTTTATTGATGAGGATTCTAGTATTAAAGACTACTTAAAAGAGATAATATTATCATTCAAAGAAACAAGTTCAAAAAGTTTCGTCTTAAATTTCGATCAAGACTCAAACTCAAAAAAAATTACAAAATCAATAGAAATCATTTATGGTTTAAGAAATTTTATTGGTAATGCAAATAAATTTTGTAAAAGTAAAGTTTTTATAACTCTTAAAAGTGATAGTGAATTCACTGAAATTACAATTGAAGACGACGGAAATGGATACCCTAGTGATATTTTGTCAAAAATTGGTGAACCTTATTTAAAAGGAATAAATAAAAAAGATAAAGAAAAAGTTGGTCTTGGTTTAGGAATATTTATTGGTAAAACTTTACTTGAAAAAAATTTTGCAACAATTAATTGTGATAACTCAAAAGTTAGAGGTGGTGCAGAGGTAATAATAAAATGGAAAAATAAAGATTTATTTAATATTTAGTGATGTTTTTTTTTATTATCAAATAATTCACTTAGTTGTGAAATCATGACATCTCCCAACTCATTTACATCAGTAATTTTGATTGCTCTTTTGTAATATCGAGAAACATCATGTCCTATTCCGATAGCTAAAATTTCTATTTCAGTTTTATCTTCAATAAACTTTACTATTTTTTTTAAGTTTTTTTCTAAAAAATCACCAGAATTAACTGACAAAGTTGAGTCATCAACTGGTGCACCGTCAGAAATTACCATCAGGATTTTTCTCTCCTCTTTTCTTTTTTTTATTCTATTAAAAGCCCAAGATATAGCCTCTCCATCAATATTTTCTTTTAACAAACCCTCTTTCAACATTAAACCCAAGTTATTCTTGGCTTGTCTCCAATGTGTATCGGCTCCCTTGTAAATTATATGTCTTAAATCATTTAATCTACCAGGTGTTTTTGGTTTTCCTTT
>MDTA01018825.1_pt1 | contig 19121 bp, 18 predicted proteins | sample 811151 | NCBI WGS metagenome assembly MDTA01 (sample SAMN05326648, study PRJNA326480) | marine metagenome | isolation source: seawater | place: Indian Ocean: South | collected 2010 | reverse complement strand
GCTTCTAATGGTTGCAGGAGCTGCTGCGCAAAAATTAGGCGATAAACTAGCTATTGAACAAGAGTTGGTAATTAATATTGCTGATATTATTAATACGATATATGTTGCAGAGTCTACTCTTCTAAGAGTTCAAAAAATGGTTGCTTTAAAATCTGAACAAGAATATAAAGAGCAATTAGCCATGATGAAAGTATTAATTTATGATAGTTGTGATAACATAAATAAATTTGCTAAGGATGCATTGAATAGCTTTTCAACTGGTGATGAGCTAAAAATGATGCTCATGGGAGTTAAAAGATTTACCAAACATGAACCTTTCAATCCAAAAGAAGCTAGACAGCTTATTGCCAAAAAGCTAATTGAAAAAAATGAATATTGCTATTAAGCAATTTCAAGCTAACAAATAATTAGAAACTCCCAAATTGGGAGTTTTTTTTTGAAAAAATCCTATATTTATAACTAAATGTCCTATTTCATTTAAATTATTATTCATGAAGCTATTTTACATTCTACCCGTATTTTTCCTTTCTTTTTTCAATTTCATGCTAAATGCTCAAAATGTTAATTACGAAGTTAAGGTTGTAGAGTTAATGGCAGAAGCAGATGCCGATGATGGTGGAATTGGCAGCTTTTTATATGGTGACCAGGACCCTACCTGGTTTGTAAGAGCACAAGATAATGCTGGTGTTGGATTTAATACCGCTCAATGTAAACACGTTACTAACCAATGGGGTGATTGGTGGAATTTAGCTGATTATACACTTATTACTGGAACCAATTCTTCAGCTACTCTTATTAATGTACAAATGGAGTGCTGGGAAAAAGATGCATGTGGTGGAAATTGTACCTATAGGGTATTCCAACCAAATCCTTTTGCCTCAAACTTCTGCCTTGATGGAGATGACAATTACGCTTCAATGGGAAATGTATCAGGAACACTCGCTCCATCAGGCCAAATATCTTTTAAAAATGACCCACCTTGTCAATGGAATGAATACCTAGTTTCTAGAGATGGTGCTGGATCTCCTTCCAACGGATATGAACAATACTGGGCAAAAATTCAAATTAAATGGGAATACACAACTTTTGATGCAGGAACTGACGATGCTGCATGTGACTCAATAGTCAATCTTAATGCTTCAGGAAATGGAACTTGGTCTGTAAGTGCTGGAAATGGAGGTTTCTTTTCAAATAATGCTGATCCTAATGCAGTCTTCACTGGTCAACCAGGTGAGACCTACACCTTAACCTGGTCCTCTTTGGCTGGTTGCTTGAATTCAACTAATTCAAGTGATGTTATCATCGAAATTTATGGATTACCTGAACCTCTTCTTAGCTCTTCTGCAGATTCTATTTGCGCTGGTGACTCTGTTACTTTTTATGCCAATAATGGTATAAACTATGATTGGTCAATAAATTCCAATTCTTCAGTAATACAATCTGGTTCTACCAACACATTTACTACAACTAATCTAACTCAAGGAGATACAATATTTGTAACAATGACAGATTCTAACTCATGTGTTGGAAATGACTTTTACACAATTGACGTATCTCCACTACCAGTTTTGAATCTTGGAAACGACACAACAATATGTGATGGCTTTTCATTAACTATTGATGGAACTACTCCATTTGTTTCTTACCAATGGTCTACTGGAGAAACTACTTCTTCAATTAGCGTTGCGGATTCTGGAACCTACTCTCTTACAGTAACGAACAATTACGATTGTTCAACTACGGACAATATTTCTGTAGGGTTATATACAAATCCTACTGTAAATCTAGGCCCAGATACTAGTATAAATGAAATTGACAATCTCCTTTTAGATGCTGGTAGTGGATTTAGTAGTTACAATTGGTCTACTGGAGAAAACTCTTCGGATATTTTCGTAAATGAATTTGGTGAGTTTTGGGTTACAGTAACAGATGCCAATGGATGTATTGGTATTGATTCAATTATTGTTACTCAAATTCAAAATAATCTTTTTCTCCCTACAATGTTTACCCCAAATGGAGATGGAAATAACGACATCTTACTTCTCTACGGCAATGGATTTAGTGAAGATATCCTGTTCCAAATTTACAACCGATGGGGAGAAGTAGTTTATTCTACCACAAGCCTGATTGAACTTAAAACCGTAGGTTGGAATGGCAAATTCAATGAAATTGATCAACCAGGTGGAGTTTATCTTTGGACGTTAGTGGCCAATGACCTTGGAGGGAATCCAGTAGATTTCTCTTTAATAGGTAACATGAATTCTTCTGGAAGCATTTTATTAAAACGTTAAACGAATAACTGAAAAACATGAAAAATTTTAATCTTATCATAGCATTTCTTCTTATTAGTTTAACATCTACAAGTCAGGATGCTTTCTTTTCAAACTTTGATCGTTCTTACAATCTCACAAATCCTTCATCAATTGGGATGGCTGAAGATATTAACTTAACCATGGTTCACAGAAGTCAATGGATGAGTATTGTTAAACCTTTTAGCACCTCTCAGTTTGAAGGCTTTTACCCTATTAGACAAGCTAATAGTAACAAAAAAATTGCCACTGTTGGTCTTTCTTTTGTGAATGAAAGATTAGGTGAAGCTGGATCAATAGTAAACAACCAATTTGCTGTTACAGGTGCCTATAATTTTGAATTCAATAATTCCAACAACCTTTCTGCTGGATTAAAGGTAGGTTACTTTAATGGTGTAACTGACCTAAGTAGTGTTAGCACAGGTTCACAATTTGTTAATGGATATTACGACCCAACAAGCAATTTAGGAGAAAGTGTTAACAATCCTGTAATCAATGGTTTGGAGGTTACCCCATCAGTTACTTGGTTTGCCAATGATTCTTCTGGGAGCAATAAATATTTTGTAGGAGTATCTGCTTTTAATGTTAACCAATCAACTCCTATGAGAATAGCAATTACTGGAGGTGGAAATATTAATTTTGGAGAATTTGGGATTTCTCCTAAGTCATTAGTTATGATACAGGGAGGACAAACTCATGTAGTTGTTGGAAGTGACTTTATATATGATCTTGCAAAAGATTCCTATAAAAAAGCTGCATTGGGAATTGGAGGATTTTACCGACTCAATGATGCTGCTATAATGAGCTTAAAATACTTATCTAACAAAATGGATATTGGACTTACCTATGATCTTACCACTTCTTCAATTGCAGATCCATTAAATACAAAAACAGGATCATTTGAGCTATTTTTAAACTACAAGATCCACCAAGTTGAAAAAATAAAATCATTCAACTACACTATTGAAGTATTTGACAAGGACACCAAACAACCTATTGAAGCCTCTGCTAGCTACAACAATAAATCTCTTAAACAAAAGGGAAATCTTTTCACCAACCTATCAAAAAGTACAATTGCGTTAAATCAAAAAGACGAATATGAAATTATCATAAGCAAGGAAAATTACAATTCTGATAGTATTGTTGTTATCAATTCTTCAGAAGAAGATCAGTCCAAGAAAATTTATCTTTCAAAAACTATTCGAATGTTTGATTTTGAATTGGACATCCTTGATAAACAAACCAATGAACCTGTGCAAGTAAACATAAGTTTAGTTGATCAAAAAACCGGTGAGCAACAAGATCTAGGAAACAGCAATAAATTGTTAACAGAATTGGAAAGTGGAAAGAAACACACCATTTCATTAAATGCTGAAGGCTATGAAAATGCAGTTCTAGAGTTAAGGTATGACAAGTATGGAACCTTAAGTAAAACCATGTACATCTCTAAAACAAAACCTCAAATAATTGCTACCAATCTTAAATTAGTAGTCTTAGATGAGCTTACCAAGAAACCTATTGAAAGTACGGTTATGGCCATTAACCTTACAGACCCTGCAAACCAACAAAACTCATTAATTGCACTTAACAGTTTTCCTCCTGAAAATTATCCTTTAGAAATTGGAAATAAATTTGAAATATTGGTTACTAAAGAAGGTTATTTTAACCAAAAAATCAAGATTGAGGCCAATGAACAAAAAGACCTTGAAAAAGTAGTTTTACTTTCTCCAATTGAAGTAGGAAAAAGTATAATTGTTGAGGATTTATTGTTTAAAACAGGAAAAAACACGTTAGATGAAAGATCTTTTAGAATTCTAGATCAACTTGTAGACTTCTTAAATCAAAACTCTACCATTAAAATTGAACTAGCTGGTCATACAGACAGCGATGGATCAGAAGTATTTAACCAAAAACTTTCAGAAGGAAGAGCCCAATCTGCTGTAAACTATCTTTCTGGTAAAGGAATCAGCAAAAATAGATTAGTAGCCAAAGGATATGGAGAATCAGAGCCTTTAGCTCCAAATACAACTGCAGAAGGAAAAGCAAAAAATAGACGTGTTGAGCTTAAAATAATTGGCAAATAAAAAGCCCTGTAAAACAGGGCTTAAGTTATTTTATTAATAAAAATTGTTACTTAATTTCAACAACTTCAATGTCAAATAAAAGATCCTTTCCAGCAAGTGGATGATTAGCATCTACAACAATTTTATCTTCTTCTACCTTAACAATGGTAACTAATATGGTGCTTCCATCTTGTCCATTAGACTGCAATTGCATTCCTACTTCAGGAGTTAGATCAGAAGGTAGATTAGATTTAGAAACTTCTTGAATCAATTCTTCTTTCACTTCACCATAAGCTTCGTTAAATGGAATTTCAATAAGCTTCTTTTCATTTACTCCCATTCCAACTATTCCTTGCTCAAAACCTGGTATAAGTTTCCCTTCACCAACAGTAAAATTTAGTGGCTCTCTATCGACAGAAGAATCAAAAACACTTCCATCTTTTAATTTACCGGTATAATGAACCGAAACGTTTTTATTTTGTTCTACTTTCATTTTTGTAAGATTACGAGTTATCTCTCGGTTTAGCTTGATTAACACGCATTTCTCTTTCTAGTAGATTGAAACCATCTAAGTTTTCAATTGCGTCAAGCGCTTCTTGCTCATTTGCCATTTCAACAAAACCAAAGCCTTTAGCTCTACCAGTTATTCTGTCAGAGATTAGCTTCACAGAAGTTACATCTCCATAAGTTTCAAAGACATCTTTAACATCTTCTTCTTGAACCTTATAATTAAGGTTACCTACATAAATATTCATTTTGAAAAATTATAAATTAATAAAAAGGTTTATTCAACCTTGTAATTTTTAGTTGGGCAAATGTAAACAAAAACACATCAATTAATGATGTTTTAGTATTTTTAAGAAATTCAATTCGGCTAAGTGAGTAAAGAAGAACTTCAAGAACACCAGTTATTCATTTCAAGTTTAAGATTATGGATCACCCTAAAAATCCAAAATAAACTTTCAAAAAAAAGAAAAAAAATGAGGGTGAAGATTGTTCTTTTCATCCTTGGATCAGCTCCATTTAGATGGATGCAATCAATCTATATCTCATTTCGAATTAGAAGCGTTTCATTTTATGAAAATGAACCAGTTTTTGTTATTGGCCATTGGAGAAGTGGCACAACTCACCTACATTATCTACTATCTCAAGACAATCAATTTAGCTATCTTGAAGCATTTCAAGCCTTTTTCTTTAGAGTGGCTTTCGTATCAAAAACATTCATGAGACCTCTACTAAATTATTTTATGCCTTCTACCAGGCCACAAGACAACATAAAAATAAACGCATCTGCTCCTACAGAAGAAGAACATCCTCTGACCAACTTAACTGAAAAAAGCGGAATGCAAACTTTTTTCTTCCCTCAAAACAGAAGCTATTTTGACAAGTACAATATCTTTTTAGGAACATCAAAAAAAGAAAAAAAACAGTGGAAAAAAATATACCACAAAATGCTACTTCAAATTGCTTTATATCAGGGAAAAGAAAAAAAACTTTTGCTAAAAAATCCGCATAACACAGCAAGAATTAAAGTTCTTCTTGAATTGTATCCAAATGCTAAATTTATTTTTATTCATAGAAATCCATATGACGTATTTCAATCGAATATTCATCTTTATAACAAAACCATAAAATCTCAATTTTTACAAGATTTCTCAGATGAAAAAATAAAAGAAAGAGTACTTTATTGCTACGAGACCACACTTAAAAAATACATTGAAGAAAGAGAGTTAATCCCTTCACAAAACTTAATTGAAATTAGCTACAAAGAGCTCTCTGATGCTCCGTTAAGTACTATTAAAAAAATATACAACCAAATAAATCTAGGGGATTTTGAAACAATTGAACCCAAAATCAAATCCTATCTTTCCACAGTAAAAAATTACAAAAAAAACACATTCTCAATTCTAACAGAAAAGGAGACACAATCAATAAATGAAAGATGGGAATTTTCTTTTAATGAGTGGAAATACCCGATTAATAAAATTAATTAAACACGTATTTAACCCCTCCAAATAAAGTAATTCCCTGAAAGGATGTGTAGATATAGGTTGGATCAAAAGAATAATTATTTGGATTATTTACCGGATCATCAACTAGTCTATCAAAAGGATCGTTTGCCCTTAGAATGGAATATGCTGGAGGAGTAAAATTAAGGAAGTTTCTTACACCTAAAAATAGATTAAATCCGTACTTAAAGTCTTTAGACAACTTCATGTTCATAATACTAAATGGATTAGAATACTCAGGTCTGAAATCATTTTCAACAATAGGAAGTTTCATTGGACCATACAAATTACCAGTATAATCAACTTTTAATCCCAATTTTTGAATTTTGTAACTAGCAGACCAAGTCATTGAATAAGGTTCTGTAAACAACTGCTCTTGCTTAGCCAATACACCTACAGAATTATATTCTTTAGCATAAACATCTAAAAGAGTAAAGCCAAGGTTTAACGTCAATGGAAAATCAAAAAGAAATTTGGCATTTACAGTAGCCCCTCTAGAAACTCCATAACCATTAAGATTAGAATAACTTATTTGATTATCGACAGAATAATCAGGTAAAATTTTATTCGAAAAATAAGTATAGAATAAAAAACCATCAACAGATAGTTTAAAAATCTGAGTGGTAATCTGTTTTTCAATATTTAAATTGACATTATTAGATTGTTCTGGGTTTAAGTTATCACTAATTACAACCTCTCTAGCACCTGTTAATGCAGCGTGATCTTCAGAGAATATATTTACAACTCTAAACCCATTGCCATACCCTAATCGAAAAACCCATGAAGATGGACTCCATTTCCAATTCATTCTGGGAGAAAAAATAGGTCCATGTGAAGAGTGATAATCTAGTCTAGCTCCTAAAAGAAGGTTCATAGTATTGCCGATAGAAATATTATCTTGAGAAAAAATTCCTAGTAAAAACCAGCTATTTGGACGGTTAATTTCTTTCTCATTTTCAATGTAAGATGTAGCAGTGGTATTGTCATCATAAGTATTGTAACTCATTGCCAAACCAGAAACTATAGAATGTTTATTTCCTACTTTTTTATTCCAGACTAATTGACCAAATGCAATTTGCTGTTCAGCTATATAAGACAAATCACCATATCTAGAATCTTGATCGTGAAAACTATACGATCCATTAAAAACGATATCTTCATTAGTAGGTAATTCATATTTACCAATTAATTCTGCTCTATTAGTATAAATAGATTCACCATAAATACTATCACCTCCTCTAAAAGAAGGATTCCAATTCATTTGCCCTCCCCACCTATCTTCATATAAATATCTAGCAGACAAAATTGCCTTCTTATTATCTTTTCGTTTAAAGCTCCATTTATTGAAAATTGAAACTCTATCTTTTAGTGTTAAATCCGTAAAATTGTCGCCATTTTTGTCAATTGGTTTAGAATAATTATGGTAGTCAACAGCAAACATCCCACTAATCTTTTTGTTCTCTGCATAGGTAAACATAGCATCTGCTTGTATTTCATTCCATGAAGTAGAAGAAATGTTAAATGAAAACTTAGGTGCACATTCAGCACTTTTTGTTATTACATTGATCAATCCTGCAACTGCTTCTGAACCATATAATCTAGATGCAGGTCCCTTAACCACCTCAACTCTTTGAAGAAGACTATTTGGAATTCCTTGTAAGCCATATACTGTAGAAAGACCTCCAACAATCGGCATACCATCAATAGTAACCATTGTATAGGGCCCTTCCATACCATTTATATGAATATCTCCAGTATTACAAACCGCACAATTTAATTGAGGTCTTAGACCATTTATATTTTGAGTTAATTCCAACAATCCAGCACTAGGAACCTTATTTAAATAAGCTGATGAATAAACCTCAACAGGGATCGGTGAATCTTTTTTCGAAATTTCAGTCAAAGTTCCGCTAATAACAACTTCATCCAAAAAATCATCAGATTTTTCCAAAACAACTTTTATCTCTGTATTGATTTCTTTAGTTTCTAAAATGAGCGTTTGATCAGTATATCCGATACATGAAATCTTTAGGTGAGTAACTACAGATAATGGAACTTGAATTTCAAACTCTCCTTTAGTATTGGTAGTTGTTCCCTTTAAGGAAACGGAATCAATAACATTAACAAATTCAAGTAAGGAGTTATCTTGATTAAGTACTACTCCTTTAATCGTAGTAAACTGTGAATAACTCAATAAGTGAAAAAAGAAAAAAACTGGCAGAAAAATTAGCTTTAATTCGAGTTTCAAACTACAATAATTTATTTTTTCGGCTAAACTAATAATTTTTTTTAGACAAGCCTAAATTATAGTATATTTACCGTCTAATTAATCAGTAAAAATGCGGAGTAAATCTGAAGAAGATTATTTAAAGGCTATCTATTCTTTATACCGTAATGGAGATTACATCTCTACTAATGAAATAGCTCATTATCTAGATATGAAAGCCTCAAGTGTAACAGATATGATCAAAAAGCTAGCTGATAAAAATTGGATTAATTACATAAAATATAAAGGGGTAAGTCTTACAGATGAAGGTAAAAATATTGCCCTTCAAATCATTCGTAAGCATCGCTTATGGGAAACCTTTTTGGTTAATAATTTGAATTTTGGATGGGATCAAGTTCATGATATTGCAGAACAGTTGGAACATATTGACTCTTTAGAACTTATCAATCGATTAGATGACTTTTTAGGCAACCCTAAATTCGACCCTCATGGAGACCCGATTCCAGATAAATACGGTAAAATTAATGACAAGAGAAAATCTCAACCTCTTTGTAGTCTGCAAAAAGATCAAAGAGGGATTATTGTAGGTGTTAATGATGGATCATCGGTTTTCTTAAGGTATTTAGATAAAGAAGGCTTAACTCTCGGTACTGAGATTATAATTGATGAAATTTTTGATTTTGACCTTAGTTATAAACTTAAAATTAACGCTAAATTTCTTACTGTTTCTGAAAGAGTTTCTAAAAATTTATTAATTCAACTTATCAACTAATGTGGAATAATCTTGTTGTTTGGTTCAGTGAAATTAACCCTATTCATGCAGCCTTAATTGCTACCATTTTCACATGGTTAGTTACTGCATCAGGAGCTTCATTGGTGTTTTTTTTCAAATCTCTTCATAGAGGTGCTTTAGATGGAATGTTGGGGTTTACTGGAGGAGTTATGGTTGCAGCAAGCTGTTTTGGCTTACTAGGACCAGCAATAGATCAAAGCTTAGGTGAGGGTTTTGTTAAAGTTATTCCTGCAGCATCAGGATTTGTCCTAGGGGCTTTATTTTTATTCTTATTAGATAAGTACCTTCCACACCTTCACATAAACTTTAAAGAAAATGAATCAGAAGGAATAAAAACAGACTGGCACAGAACAACTCTACTTGTTTTAGCAATTACAATGCATAACATTCCTGAAGGATTAGCTGTGGGAGTAATGTTTGGAGCCGCTATGGGTGACACTCATATGATTTCTGAAGCTCTTATAGTTGCCATTGGTATAGGAATTCAAAATTTCCCTGAAGGAATAGCTGTTTCAATGCCTCTCAGAAGACAATCAGTTTCTAGATTTAAAAGTTTTTGGTATGGTCAATTATCAGCTATTGTAGAGCCAATTGCTGGAGTTATTGGTGCTATTGCTGTTACTCAATTTGAACCGCTTCTACCCTATGGACTAGCTTTTGCTGCTGGAGCAATGATATATGTGGTAGTTGAAGAAGTAATTCCAGAAACTCAAAGAGACAAATATACTGATATAGCAACTCTTGGATTTATTGGAGGGTTTGTACTTATGATGTGTTTAGATGTGGCTTTAGGATAAGCTATTTAAGAATAATATCTTTTAAAAAATCAGTTTTTAATTCTTGATTAATCATAGCAATTAATTTAGTTTTTTCCATACTTAATTCTTGTCTTAAAGGAGCGCTAGTTAATTTTAAAACAAGTTTAGAATTGTATACATAGGCATCATCAACCTTCTTCATTATTACCGAACCCATAATTTTACTAAATGCCTCAACTACCTCATACTCGTTAAACTTATTAGAGTATCCATATGACTTTATTAATCTTTTAACAACATCATCTAATTTCTCTTCGTTTTTATCTCTCTTGTAACTCATTTACAATTGCTTAGTTTTACCGTTGTTAATTTCAAATGCCTTGTAATCAATTTTCATTGAAGCTAATATAGCTGGAACTTTCTCTAAATCTGTATCTGTAATAAAGGTTTGGCCAAGCTCTTTACTTTGAATTAAATCGAGTAAATAGCTAACTCTATTGTTATCTAATTTATCGAAAATATCATCCAATAGTAAAATTGGAGCAAATCCTTTTTGGTTTTTGATAAACTGAAACTTAGCCAATTTTAACGCTATTAAAAAAGATTTTTGCTGACCTTGTGATCCAAATTTCTTTAAAGGCTGATCATGAATTTTAAAAATCAAATCATCTTTATGAATTCCAACTGAAGTGTAGGTTAGTCTTCGATCTTTATCCAGATTCTCCTGAAGTAAACTTGAAAAAGTATTACCATTTAAACTTGACTCATAATGCAACTCAACATGTTCACTGCTTTTTGAAATTTTCTCATAAAAATGATTAAACTCAGGAATAAAATCCAAAAGAAATTGCTTTCGAGTTGAATAAATAAAATTCCCTTTTTCAACAAGCTGCACATTAATTACTTCTAGTAAATCAGGTTGAAAAAGATTTGATTCGGCCCATTTTTTTAACAACTTATTTCGTTGTAACAATAATCTATTATAGCCAATTAGTTGATCCAAATAAGCTTTATTAAACTGACTAATCAAAACATCGATAAATTTTCTTCTAATCTCACTTCCATCTAATACTAGATTAATATCGAATGGAGTGATCATAACAACTGGAAGCAATCCAATATGATCAGAAAGTCTTTTATAAGCCTTTTTATTTTTTCGAAATATCTTTTTGTCTCCTCTTTTTAAAGCACAATGCAAGTGGACACTTTCATCATCTACCATACAATTGGATTCAATGGTTAAAAAGGGTTGGTTAAAAAGAATATTTTGACTGTCTATAGAATTGAAAAAGCTTTTGGTATAGCTTAAGTAATGAATAGCATCCAAAAGATTTGTTTTTCCTTGGCCATTATTTCCCAAAAAACAATTCACTCTTTCAGAAAATTCAATGCTAATTTCCTGACAATTTTTAAAATTTAAAAGAGATAAACTAGATAGATGCATGAAACAAAAATACTACTATGAAGAAAGGTTATGCAATTTATTGTAAAAAAACTATTTTTGCAGTCGAATAAACAAAACAACATGACTGAAGTAGAAGATAAAACCCCAGAAGTTGAACAAGAAGAAAAGTCAACTAAAAAAGTGATTTTTGAAGATCTTTTAGGAGATGAAAGTGCTGAATTTATTGAAAACAATCGATCAATAATCAAGATATCCTCTATTGTTCTAGCGGTTCTTGTTGTAGGCTGGTTTTCCTATTCTGTATTGTACAAAACGTATGTTGTTCAGCCTAAAAATGAAAAATCTTTAGCTGCAATTTGGAGACAAGAGGCTGCTGCTTTTGACAACAACGATTGGAACAGCTTAATAAGCGGAGATTCACTTATGACATTTAAAGGTTTAAGTAAAGCTATTGATGACTATTCTGGTTACGATGGTGGGAAACTTGCAGTATATGATTTAGGAATTGCCTATTTAAATACTGGTGATTTTGACAAAGCAATTGAAACTTTATCTGAAGTTAATTTTAATGATGAATTAATTGCCACTATAGCATTAGGTGGAATTGGTGATGCTTACCTTCAAAAAGGGGATCTAACTAAAGCTGGAGAGTATTACGATCAGGCCTATAGAAGAAGAGATAATGAACTTACTTCTCCTTTATACATGATGAAATTGGCCTTCACTCAAGAAATGAATGAAGACTATGATAAAGCGCAAAAAGTTTATCAAGAGCTGGTAGAAAAATACCCAACATCTCCACTTTCAATCACTGCAGAAAAATACTTAGAGTCATTAAAGCTGGGAGGTCCAGTATACAAACCTGTATATCAGGAAGAATAGCATGGCAACTTCAGAAAAAAATCTTTCCCACTTCGACAAAGATTCGATTCCTGATGCAAGTAAAATGATTATCGGAATTGTTGTTTCTGAATGGAATAGTGACATTACCGATAATTTATTAAAAGGCGCTAAAGAGACTCTTAAGGAACTCAATGTAAATCCAGAAAATATTTACATTCATTATGTTCCAGGCACTTTCGAACTTCCTCTAGGAGCTCAATACCTGCTTGAACATACTGATGCCCAAGGGGTTATTGCTTTAGGTAGTGTAATTCAAGGTGAAACCAAGCATTTTGACTTTGTTTGCGATGGTGCTACAAATGGTATTATGAATGTTGGAATTAAGTACAATAAGCCTGTAATCTTGGGGGTGCTTACAGATAATACCATGCAACAAGCAATTGATAGATCAGGAGGAAAACACGGAAATAAAGCTGTTGAATGTGCAATAGCATGCATTAAAATGATTGCTCTAAAAAAGAAAATCAACTCTCCAAAAGGCAAAATAGGATTTTCTAGTTCCCATTAAGTATTGACATTAAATCTGGTTTAAAATATTGATCAGATTTTAATATTTTACCATCCTCTCTGTAAATTGGTTTTCCATCAACATCCAACTTACTCATATTACTACGTTGAATTTCATTAAAGACCTCTTCGATTTTATCCTGCATACCATGCTTTAGAATAGTTCCACATAAGATGTACAACATATCACCAAGAGCGTCAGCAATTTCAACCAAATCCCCCTCTTTTACGGCCTGAAGATATTCATCATTTTCTTCTTTCATAAGTCTATGACGAAGAAGAAAGTCTTTTTGATCAATTGAAGCAATTGGTTGATATTCATTTTTAATTCCAAAGGAATCATGGAAAGATTCAACTGCTTGAATACAATCCTTGAGTAACAATTCTTTTTTATTCATACACCAAAAATAAATTAAAGTAGTACTACTCGAAAAAGAAAAATCCAATAATTATTCAACTTCACTTAACATTTATTAACAAGATATTTCTTGATATAAAATCAATATTTAGGATTTTTACTGCGTTAAAAATTAACACATTTATTATGGAAGAAAATAAAGAAGTTATTAGTAGCAATGAAGCTAATCCAACAACATCACTCTCAACAGATATAAGAGAACTCAATGAGCTTATTCAAAAAGAAAGTGCCTTTATCGATTTATTAAACCTAGAAATTAAGAAAGTTATTGTTGGACAACAACATATGATTGAAAGCCTAATGATTGGTCTACTTTCAAATGGACATATTCTTCTTGAAGGTGTTCCTGGACTAGCAAAAACATTAGCCATTAGCACATTATCTCAAGCTATTGATGCAGATTTTAAAAGAATACAATTCACTCCTGATTTACTTCCAGCGGATTTATTGGGGACAATGATTTACAACCAGAAAAAAGAAGAATTTATTTCTAAAAGAGGTCCTATATTCTCCAACTTTATTCTTGCTGATGAAATCAACCGAGCACCAGCTAAAGTTCAAAGTGCTTTACTTGAGGCTATGCAGGAAAGACAGGTCACCATTGGTGATGAAACGTATAAATTACCAGAACCCTTTTTAGTAATGGCTACTCAAAACCCTATTGAACAAGAAGGAACTTATCCACTTCCTGAAGCACAGGTTGACAGATTTATGCTAAAAGTAGTTCTTCCTTATCCTAAAAGAGAAGAAGAAAAGCTTATAATAAGAGCTAATGTATCATCTAAGGGAATGAATAAAGCCAGCAAAGTAATCACTCCAGAGCAAATACTTAAAGCAAGAGAAGTTGTTAAGAAAATCTACATGGATGAAAAAATAGAACAATACATTGTAGATATTGTTTTTGCTACAAGAGAACCTGCAGAATATCAATTAAATGATATTGAACCACTTATTGCATTTGGAGGATCGCCAAGAGCCAGTATTGCACTGGCAAATGCTTCTAAAGCGTATGCATTTATTAAAAGAAGAGGATATGTAATTCCGGAAGATGTTCGTGCTGTAGCTCATGATGTACTTAGACACAGAGTTGGTTTAAGTTATGAAGCTGAGGCTGAAAACATATCCAGTGAACAAATCATTAATACCATACTTAACAAAGTAGATGTACCCTAAGCAATAAGCTAAATAATGGATACCAAGGAGTTACTTAAAAAAGTCAGAAAAATAGAGATTAAAACCAAAGGGCTTTCCAACCAGGTTTTTTCAGGAGAATATCATTCCGCATTTAAAGGGAAAGGAATGGCTTTTTCAGAGGTTAGAGAGTATATGCCTGGTGATGAAATACGAACTATAGATTGGAACGTAACAGCTAGATTCAACCACCCATATGTAAAAGTTTTTCATGAAGAAAGGGAGCTAACAGTTATGCTTTTAGTAGATATTTCTTCTTCTGAAATTTTTGGTTCTAGCCAACAATTAAAAAAAGAAGTTATTGCTGAATTATGTGCCGTAATTGCTTTTTCAGCTACTCAAAATAACGACAAAATTGGAGCCATTCTTTTTTCTGATGTAACTGAACTATACATCCCCCCTAAAAAAGGAAAAAAACACATTCTTCGAATTATTAGAGAATTAATTGAATTCAAACCCTCTAGTAAAAAAACCAATATTTCTTGTGCAATTCAGTACTTCAACAATATGATTAAAAAAAGAAGTATTGCCTTTATTGTTTCTGACTTTATTGACAACGAATATGAGCAAGATTTAAAAATTGCAAATAAAAAACACGATATAGTTGCCTTGAAAGTTTTTGATCCAAGAGAAAAAATTTTACCAAATATGGGTTATGTGTTATTTGAAGATGCTGAAACTGGAACTAAACAATGGGTAAATACCAACAATAAAAAGCATCAACTCAAATACAAGAACAATGCATTAAGCAGAGAGCATCTAACTACTGAAATATTTAAGAAATCAAATGTCGATTTTGCCAATATAAATATTGAACAAGGATACATAAAGCCTTTAATGAATTTGTTTAAAAGAAGATGAAAAATAGTTTTTACATATTGTTTTTCCTTTCATTGGCTACTTATGGACAAAACGAATCCTTTAAAGTATCAAGTCAGGCAAACCAACTTTTAATTGGTGAACCTGTAGAAATAACATTGGAGCTTAGCTATCCAGCCTCAATAGCTAACGAGAATGTAAAAATCCCTTCCTTTAAAAAAGGTGACACACTTGGAAATGGATGGGAAATATGGGAGGTTGACACAGTTAAATTCTCCAATTTTGAAAATGAAAACGGAGAGTACGTTTCACAACTTATTCAAAATATAGAAATAGCCAATTTTGATACTGGATTTAAAGAAATTCCAAAATTTAAAGCCTTAGTTAACAATAAATCTATTTCTACAAATTCTTTACCCTTTACCATAAATTCAGTTAAACTCGCTGATGATCAAACTATAAAAAACATAAAAGATTTAAAACTTGACCCATTAACTTTTATAGAAAAATTAATGCTATGGCTAAAAAAGTATTGGATATATATCCTCTTACCTATTTTGATTGTTATCCTAATTATTTATTTATATAAAAAATTTAAAGCTAAAGAACCATTACCTAGCAACTTAAAAGAACCTGCAATTCCAATTGCTGATTTACTTTTGGAAAAACTTAAAAAAATTGAAAAGAAAAAGTTGTGGCAAAACGGTAAGTACAAGCAATATTTCACTAAAGTTAATGATGTTGCAAGAGAATTTATAGAACACAGGTATAAGGTTTCAACTTTTGAAAAAACCAGTAATGAAATAATAGATTCTTTGCAACTATCTTCAATGGAAAATGACTGGTTAACAAAACTTGATAAATTATTTACCATTTCTGATTTGGTAAAATTTGCCAAACAAATCCCAACTGAAAACGAGAATATTTCTGCCATTAGCACTGTTAGAGAACTTATTGTTAATGAACGATCGGATGTAATGCAAAAGGAAGAAAGTTAAAAAATGACGCTTTTTAATACATATCATTTTCAGAATCCAAATTTCTTGTGGTTACTTCTAATAATTATTCCTTATATCGTTTTCTATATTTGGAAAAAACCTTCCTTTAAATCAACACTAAAAACCCCCTCCAATGCATTCATGAAAGGAATAGAAAATTCTAAAATTGGATGGTATAAGCACAGTATTTTCGCACTTAAACTAATAGCTATTTGTTTATTTATCATTGGACTCTCTAGACCTCAGGTTTCAATGGAATCTGAATCTGTAACTAAGCTTCATAAAGAAGGAATAGATATTATTATTTCCATGGATGCATCTGGAAGTATGCTTGCTCAAGATTTTAAACCCAATAGATTTGAAGCTTCAAAAGAATTAGCAGCTGACTTTGTTGAAGACCGTGTCAACGACCGAATGGGATTAGTTATTTTTGAAGGCGAAGCCTATACGCAATGTCCACTTACATCCGATATTAATATTTTAACAGATCTCATCGATGAGGCTCAGCAAGGTGTTGTAGGGCAAGGAACTGCAATTGGAATGGGGCTTGCTACAGCAATTAACAGACTAAGAGAATCTATCTCTCCTAGCAAGGTAATTATTTTACTTACCGATGGTGTTAATACACATGGTAAAATACACCCTCTAAATGCAGCTGAAATGGCTACAAAGCTAAATATTCGTGTTTATACAATTGGCGTAGGAACCAATGGTAAAGCTCGTACGCCAATAGCAATCGACCCATATAGTGGAAATTACATTTACGATTACCAACCTGTTGAAATTGATGAAAATACATTAACCAAAATTGCTGAAAGCACAGGAGGTAAATACTTTAGGGCTACTGACAACGATAAGCTAAAAGAAATATATGAGGAAATTAATGCTCTTGAAACTGCTAAAATAGAAACGATTGAATACGAAGTTGACTTACCTGAACTTGCTTACCTATTCATTGGTCTTGGTCTGCTTGCTCTTTTGAGTTCTTTTACAATAAATACCATCATTTTTAAATCTGTAAGTTGAAAAATATAGATTCAAAATATCAGTTAAATAATACTTCAGGAATTTTTGTTGTTCTAATTGCTGAGCTTATTTTTTGGTCAATTTCGCTTACCGTTTATTTTATTACTAAAACCAACATTAAAGAATTTAGATTTGAGCACCCTTCATTTCTTTGGACGTTTTTGTTAATTCCTATTTTTATTTGTCTATGGATAATTAATAGAAAATGGAAAAATACTGCCTTATCGAATTATTCATCGTTAAAATTACTTCCTTTTTTACACCATGGAATTTCTAACACTAAATCAATTCTCAAGTTCATATGCCTTAGACTTGGCTTAGGATTTTTGATTATTGCATTTGCCAATCCTCAATATGGCGAAAACGAACGACTAGTATCATCAAAAGGAATTGATATTATGATAGCCCTTGATGTAAGCAAGAGTATGCTTGCAGATGATTTAATTAAAGGCTACTCTAGATTAGAAATTGCAAAAAAAGGAATTTCCAGCTTATTTCAGAACTTAAAAGGAGACCATGTGGGAATTGTTGTCTTTGCTGGAGATGCTTACAAACAGCTTCCCATTACGCCCGATTATAAGGTTGCCAATATGTTTCTATCCAACATAGAAACACAAATGATATCTTCTCAAGGAACTGATATTGGTAATGCAATCGATAAATGCGTTTCTTCATTTAAGAAAGAAAGAGAAACCAATAAAGCTATTATCATTTTATCTGACGGTGAAGACCATCAGGAAAATGCCTTAATTGCGGCAAAAAAAGCAGCTAAAGAGGGAATTATTATCAATACTATTGGAATGGGATCAACAAAGGGGGTGCCTATTCCTGTTTACAACAAGGGCAAACAAACAGGTGTTAAAAAAGATCAGAACAACCAGACCGTTCTCACCAAATTAAACGAACAAATGTTAATGGACATTGCTTTAACGGCAGATGGGGTATACTCAAGAGCTAACGGCATGAATATTGGGTTAAAAAACATTATAAACAGAATAAATAAAATAGAACAATCAACTTTAGAAACCAATCGTTATACCACCTATGATGACAAGTTTCAAATCTATTTATTTATTGGAATTATTTTTATGTTAATAGAGCTTTCCATTTCTGAAAGAAGATCTGAGTACTGGGAACAATTTAAACTATTTAAAAATGATTAATAAAATTTGCAGCCTATTGGTCCTAACCACATTTGTAATCTTCTGTTCAGCTCAATATGAAGATAAATTAGAGCTGAATAAGGGAGTAAAATCCTATGAAAATGGAGATTACAAAAAAGCAGAACAGCATTTTGTAAATTCTTTCGATAAAAATCCTGATTATTCAGCGGCCATTTATAATGCTGGAAATGCTGCATATTTAGATGGGAATTTTGAAGGAGCAAGAGGATATTACAACCAATACATTAATACCATTGAAGATAATAATGAAAAAGCTGAAGCGTTGCATAATATTGGAAACAGCTATTTAAAAAACTACAAAGAAAAACAAGATGGTAAAAGCCTTGCTGAAAGCATAAATTATTTCAAAGATGCACTACGAAACAATCCTAAAGATGAGGATACGAGATACAATCTTTCCTATGCTTTAAACCAGCTAAAAAAGCAACAACAGCAAAATAAAAACAAAGAACAAGAAGGTAAAGACCAACAGGACAAAGAACAAGAAGGCAAAGACCAACAGGACAAAAAT
>MDTA01014486.1_pt1 | contig 19122 bp, 15 predicted proteins | sample 811151 | NCBI WGS metagenome assembly MDTA01 (sample SAMN05326648, study PRJNA326480) | marine metagenome | isolation source: seawater | place: Indian Ocean: South | collected 2010 | reverse complement strand
TCCCCTAGGGGGTTCGAACCCCTGTTGCCGCCGTGAAAGGGCGGAGTCCTAGGCCACTAGACGAAGGGGACTAGAAATTGGTGGAGCCAAGCGGGATCGAACCGCTGACCTCAACACTGCCAGTGTTGCGCTCTCCCAGCTGAGCTATGGCCCCTCAACGGATGCGTATATTAAGGATCCGCCCTTGGGGCGTCAACACCCGATTCCGCTTTTTTTAAAGTTTTTTGAACATCCCTGTTCTCATCGTTCAATTAACCAACAAACCGCTCATCAAACACCCAGAGCGGCGTATTCCTTCTCTACTTTTTTGGTTTCTTTCTTGGAAAAACCACCCATAACCTCAAGGGCATGACGCAAACGGGAGCGAGTCATGTCCGGGCCCAGCAACGCCATGGAGTCCATCACTGACCAGGAATTGGGCGTTCCGGCAATGGCCACAAAGATCGAGAACATGAAATCGCCCATCTTCAGGTCCATGGCTTTCGCCAACGCCTTGATGTCGGCAAAGATGGTGTCCTTGCTCCAGTGGCGCTGAGCTTCCAGCTTCCAAAGGGCGAACTGCAGCACCCGTTTGACCTGGCTCTCATCCAGCTTGTTATGGGCAAAGTCCTCCGGCTTCAGATTCAGCATGCCGCTGAACATGAACTGGGCCATTGGCGCCACATCGGAAAACACTTCTGCCCTACCCTTGATATGGGGCACCAGGGCTTTCAAGTCGTCCTGGTTAAACCACCACTGTTGCATCCGCGCCATGAACTGCTCGTCGCTCAGCTCCTCACGAATCCACTGGCCGTTGAGCCAACGCAGTTTTTCCACGTCAAACACGGGGCCACCCAGGGACACGCGCTGGATATCAAAGTTCTCGATCATCTCATCCAGAGTGAATTTCTCACGCTCGTCCGGCATGGACCAGCCCATACGGCCCAGGTAGTTGGTCACAGCCTCTGGCAAGAAGCCCATACGCTCGTAAAAGTTGATACTGGTCGGGTTCTTGCGCTTAGACAGCTTGCTCTTGTCAGGGTTACGCAGCAGCGGCAGGTGACACAACTCTGGCATATCCCAGCCAAAGTACTGATACAGCAGCTTGTGCTTGGGCGCAGAATTGATCCATTCCTCACCTCTCAGCACGTGGGTAATGCCCATCAAATGGTCATCAACAACATTGGCCAGGTGATAGGTCGGCATCCCATCAGACTTCAAGAGGATCTGGCAGTCCACCTGAGCCCAATCGATCTCAATGGTACCCCGGAGCATATCCTGAATTTCACACACGCCTTCGTCGGGCACTTTCATGCGGATAACATACGGATCACCCGCATCCAGACGGCGCTTTACCTCTTCTTCCGGCAACTCCAGATCGCCCTTGATGCCGGGATTCAGGCCCTGAGCCTTGCGCTCTTCGCGGATAGCATCCAGCTCTTCCGGTGTACGGAAGCAATAGAACGCATGACCAGCGGTGACCAGGTCCTCGGCATACTGACCGTACATGTGCTTGCGCTCAGACTGGCGATACGGGCCGTGGGGGCCGCCAACGTCGGGACCCTCGTCCCAATTCAGACCCAGCCACCGCAACGCTGTCAGAATATCCTGCTCGGATTCAGCGGTACTGCGGGCCTGATCGGTGTCTTCGATGCGCAAAATGAACTGGCCGCCGTGCTGACGGGCAAAGCAAAGGTTAAACAGGGCCACGTAGGCGGTACCAACGTGTGGATCGCCGGTGGGCGACGGGGCAATTCGGGTGCGTACTGTCATGAAACCATCCTGAAAATAAGTGGCCGATTTATAAAGGGCGCATTATAGCGGCCATCCTGAGGTTTCGCATGGGCGGCTTTTGCATCCCCGACACAAACTGTTATATTATAACGTTTCACGTACACGCAGGATTCGATACACCATGCCGCAGAAAATCACCCGCCTGGCCCTTGCACTCTCAGCCCTGGCTATAGCAACACCCGCCGCCGCAACCAATGTGGTTGCGTCCATTAAACCTGTCGAACTTCTGGTCAAAGCTGTCGCGGGTGACAGCGTGGAGGTATCAACGCTGGTACCACCCGGCTCCAGCCCCCATAACTACAGCATGAAGCCCTCTCAGCGGCGTGCCCTGGAACAGGCGGATGTCATCTTCTGGGTCGGCCCGGATATGGAAACCTTCCTCAACCGTCTGCTCGGTGGCAAGGAATTCGCTGGCCGGTCGGTGGCTTTCCTGGAAAGCGAAGGCGCTGAATCTGAGCACGACGAGCATCATGATGAGCACAACCATGAGCCTGAACATGAAGAGCACGATGATCACGGGCATCATGACGAACCCGATGTCCATCACCACGATCACGGCGACGGCGAAGACCCACATATATGGGTAGACCCGATGCTGGCACTGGACATGGCGAAAGACATCCGGAATGTACTGAGCGAACTTGAGGGCGTAAACCCCGAGGAACTGAATGCCAACCTGGAGCGTTTTCAAACCGAACTGCTCAACAAAGAGCAGAGTATTCGAGCGAGCTTTGCCGGCCTGGATGACATCAGCCTGTTCGCCTATCACGATGCCTTTACCCGCTACGCCGAGCACTATGGGCTGACGCTGGAAGGCGTTCTGACCCTGAACCCGGAACTTTCCCCTGGCGCCCGACACATCGCCGATGTTCAGGCCAAGCTCGAAGCTGCCAATCACCCGTGCCTGCTGACCGAGCCCCAATTCAACCGCCAGTGGTGGCGTTCCATTACCGAAGGACTGAACGTCACCTTCAGCACCTGGGACCCGCTGGCAACCGACATTGAATCGACACCGGCAGGCTACATCGAGTTTCAGCAATCTGTGGCCGATGCGGTTCTCAAGTGCTTACCAGAGCAGGCTCAGTAGCACCGGAATAGAGACCATCGCCAACAGGGTTTGCCCGCTGATGATCCCTGCCATCAGCGGCGCATCCCCGCCAAGCTGGCGCGCCAGAATGTAGGCCGACGTGGCAGTAGGCAAGGCCGCCAACAGCACCGCCACTTGCACCAGCAGCCCCTCCAGCCCGAGCATCCAGGCCAGGCCCGCGGTCATCAGTGGAAACGCCACCAGTTTAAGAGCCGAGGAGACAATAAACGGAACCGAACCGCCACGCAGGGCACTGAGCTGCAAACCAGCCCCCACGCACATCAGCCCCATCGGCAGCGCCAGATTACTCAACGGCTCCAGTATGCCCGCCAGCAAGGGATGAAACCCTACCTGAAAATAGCTCCAGAGCACGCCAATGACCGAACCGACGATCAACGGGTTGGTGACAATCGCCCGAATCACCGCCGCCAGATTGATTTGCTCTCGCCCTGCTACCAGAGCGAACATCAGAATACACAGCAGGTTCAACAACGGCACCATAATGGCCACGGCGATAGCCGTGAGCGAGAGCCCATCATCCCCCAGGAGCATGCCACCCGCGGCCAGACCCACGTAGGAATTGAAACGAATCGCACCCTGGTATAGCGAAGAAAACACCGGACCAGACCAGCCCCAGAGCCACTGCGCAGCCACCAGCACCAGCGTCATCGCCAGCAGCATGGCGATAATCAGCATCGCCGTATCACCGTAGGCGGAAGGAGGCAGCCGGGCCTGCCCAAGCTTGAACACCAGCATGGCAGGAAACAGTACGTAATAGGTGAAGCGCTCCGCACGGGGCCAGAAATCACCTCCGGGAAAGTCCACGCGGCGCAAGCCATGGCCCAACATGATCAGCACGAAGACAGGAATCAAAGCCTGAACCACCATTGGCATCACCACCTCCCGACTACCAGACACCAGCCCGTTCACAGGTGCAAGACACTAGCACAGATCTTCGGCAAGTTCGCAGTTGCCATTTTGCTCACCCGGGGGTAGATTCAGAGCTTCTTCAACTCTAAAGGCGAAGTGCAATTCCCGTGAACATTCTGCGTTCAGGCAATTACACGATATCTCTGGCACTGCGGTCCTCCTTCGGGAACACCGGCAGGGCTGCCATCCGCCTCTGATTTCGCTGAATCCACTTTCTTCCCCGTCCGGATTCAGCGCCTAACCAACAATCGATTGTTTACCTGGAGATTGCTATGGCTGAATTGCCACCTATCACTGTTGCAGAAGAAGATTATAACCGTCTCAGCACCTTGCTTGAGCGGGTCGCCGGCCAGTCTGATGTGGCCGATGGGCTGGAAGACGAACTCAGCCGTGCCGACATGAAGCCACTGGCCGACATGCCAGAGGGCGTGGTGACCATGAACTCACGAGTGCGCTTCCTGAACGAAGACACCGGCGAGGAGCACGAAGTGGCGTTGGTGTACCCCCATGAAGTAGGCGACGCCGATCACAAAGTCTCGATACTGGCACCGGCCGGTGCCGCCATGCTGGGGCTGAGCATTGGCAGCAGCATCGAATGGCCCATGAAAGGCCGCAAGCCCATCCACCTGAAAGTGATCGGTGTTACCCGAAACCCATAAGCACTTTCCTTTACAAATATCAGGACTTGATATTTCTCCAAAGGCAGAACGGCCTCCGGTGGTAGCATTTCATCAATGCTAACCGACAGATCAGGAGGCCGTATGGCAGAGCAGCACCACGAAGACTGGGACCCCAGATCAGCCGAGGTTCAGACGGACCAGATCCGCGCCTACGATGCCATGCGCAAGGAATGCCCGGTAGCCTGGAGTGATTACCAGCAGTGGACGTTGTTTCGCCATGCCGATGTCATGCGGGCACTGGAGGATCATCACACCTTCAGTAACGCCGTCTCCGCGCACCTGTCCGTACCGAATGGCATGGACCCGCCCGAACACACCCCTTACCGCAAGGCCATCGAACCCTATTTTGCGCCGGAGCCCATGGCACGCTTTGAACCGGTATGCCGGGATGTGGCCCGGGCGCTGGTACAGACCCTGGACAAAAACAAGCCGCTGGATGTGGTCAATGCTCTAAGCCGCCCCTTTGCGCTACAGATTCAGTGCGCGTTTATGGGCTGGCCGGATAGCCTGCATCAACCGCTAGCCGAGTGGGTGATGAAAAATCACCGGGCAACCCTGGCCCGCGACCGTGCCGCCATGGCCGACGTTGCTGAAGAGTTTGACGGGTACATCCGCGACCTGCTGGATTCCCGGCGCCAGCCCAATAAGCCTGCGCCAGATGATGTCACCACCCGGTTAATGCGTGAGCAAATCAATGGCCAACCCATGACCGACGAAGAGCTGGTCAGCCTCCTGCGCAACTGGACAGTCGGCGAACTCGCGACCATTTCTGCGAGCATCTCGATACTGACCAACTATCTGGCCCACCACCACGAGTTGCTGAACAACCTTAAGGCCGCGCCAGAGCAGCTCCCCGAAGCCATTGACGAAATCCTGCGAATGGACGCCCCACTCATTTCCAACCGCCGAGTAACCACCCGAGAGGTCGAGATAGGCGGCAGAACCATTCCCGCCGGCGAGAAAATCACCCTTCTCTGGGCATCTGCCAACCGGGACGAAGATACTTTCGGCAACCCGGACCAGTTCTGCCCGCAACAGAACGCCTCGCAGAACCTGCTCTACGGAGCGGGCATACATGTATGCCCAGGCGCACCGCTGGCGCGAATGGAACTGAGAGTTTTCATGGAAGAGTTGTTGAAGCAGATCGACACCATCGAACCAGTGGCAGGCGAACGGCCTGAGCGGGCGATGTTCCCTACGGGCGGATTCAACGCTCTGCCGCTGGTATTCCGGTAAATGCCACACTGAAAAACAGAAAAGCCGCAGCGGAGCAACTCCGGTGCGGCTTTAAAGTACTCTGGGATCAGTCTTCGATAAACACCAGGCTTTCATCGGAGCCCGCGGCTTCCAGGCGCCCGAGAGGCTGCAGATCCAGCCCATGCTCACGGGCGATGGCCTCAAAGGCTTCCCGACTCGCTTCTTCAACACTTACCATCAGACCACCGCTGGTTTGCGGATCACAGAACAACAGTTTGTCGGCGTCGGTCATGCCGGAAATCGCCTTGCCGAAGGCCGCCGCATTGCGGTGGGTACCACCCGGGATGCAATCAGCATCTATATAGGGTTTCAGGTTGGGCAATACCGGCACGGCTTTGCGGCTGACCTTTGCGACCAGCCCACTGCCCCGGCAGATTTCCAACAGATGCCCGGCAAGACCAAAACCAGTGACATCAGTCATGGCATTGACACCGTCCACCTCGGCAAACGCTTCCCCAACCTTATTAAGGGTCGCCATGCTCTCCACCGCCACGGCCAGATCTTCCGGGGTAACCTTACCTTTCTTGGAAGCACTGGTGAGAATGCCGACGCCCAGTGGCTTGGTGAGATACAACAGATCGCCCGCCTTGGCGGTGTCATTGCGGATAATACGGTCAACAGCCACCTGGCCGGTTACTGCCAGCCCGAAAATCGGCTCCGGTGAGTCGATGCTGTGGCCACCAGCCAGAGCAATACCCGCCTCGGCACACACTGCGCGACCACCATCGATCACCTTGGCGGCAATTTCCGGTTCCAGCTCATTGACCGGCCAGCCCAGAATCGCGATGGCCATCACCGGCTTTCCGCCCATGGCATAGACATCGCTGATGGCGTTGGTGGCAGCAATGCGGCCGAAATCAAACGGGTCGTCCACCACCGGCATAAAGAAATCGGTGGTACTGATAATGCCAAGGCCGTTACCCACATCGGCAACCGCAGCATCGTCTCGGCTGCTGTTGCCCACCAGCAGTCGCGGATCGTGAAATTCCGGGGCATCCGTGTGAAGGATGCGGTCCAGAACGTCCGGAGCAATCTTGCAGCCACATCCGGCGCCATGGCTGAACTGAGTCAATTTGATGGACAAAGCGTCTTCCTTCTTTCGGTTGAGCAACTCGGTTACGTCAGAATACGCAACAGTCTACAATGCAGCTCATTCTCCGGCCACCAAATACCCGAGAGCCCAACTTCTGAACACTTATCCTCGATAAAGGATAAATAGACTTTATCCGCCCGAGGGTATAATGTTTACAAAATCCTTTGCAGGGGATAGGCGTGAAAATCACTTCACCAGAAATGTTGGCGCAAGCCCTGAAGAATATCCGGAAAGAGCGTCAACTCAGCCAAAGCACGGTTGCGGATAGTGTTGGCGTGAAGCAGGCGACCATATCTGGATTCGAGAACAGGCCGGAAGCATCCCGGGTAGAGACCCTTTTCAAACTGCTTACAGCCCTTGACCTGGAACTGCATTTGAGTGACCGCAACTCAAAACAAACTGAGTCCGGTTGGGATCAGGAGTGGTGAAATGTCACAACTACTGGTAGCGCTAAACGGGATAGAAGTTGGCATCCTGGAAAAGGCTCGCTCAGGAGCAATGACCTTTCAATATCTCCGGGAGTGGGTAAACCGACCTGGTGCCCGTGCCATTTCACTATCTTTACCGCTCACCCTTTCGCCTTACAAAGGCGAAAGGGTGTATAACTTCTTCGATAACCTGCTACCAGATTCCGATACCCTTCGAACGCGTATGCAGGCCCGATTTCGTGTCGCCAGCAACCATCCATTCGATCTACTCGCCAGCGTTGGCAGAGACTGCATAGGCGCCATCCAGCTCTATCCCAATGGGACGACGCTTCCATCCACTGAACAAACCGTAGCGATACCACTCAGCAACCAAGAGATCGAACACCTTCTGGAGGGCTACCAAGATGCCCCTCTGGGCATGAGCAAGGATCACGATTTCCGCATTTCTCTGGCCGGTGCGCAGGAAAAAACCGCATTATTGTGGCACCAAAACCAGTGGCAACTTCCACAGGGAGTAACCCCCACCAGCCACATATTCAAACTACCGATTGGTTTTCTGGAGCACAGCAACATAGATCTGCGCGACAGCAGCGAAAACGAGTGGCTCTGTCTCCAGATTCTGAAGGCCTTTGGACTGCCCACCGCCAATGCGGACATTGCGCACTTTGGTCGCAAAAGTATCCTGATTGTTGAACGTTTTGACCGGAAATGGTCCAGCGATGGCTCGTGGCTTATGCGCTTGCCGCAGGAAGATTTGTGCCAGGCATTGGGAGTCGCGCCCGCCCTTAAATACGAAAGCGATGGCGGCCCCGGCATTCAGCAATGCATGAAGCTGCTGGAAGGCTCCCAGAATGCCCGTCACGACCGGGAAACCTTCTTCAAAACCCAGCTGGTGTTCTGGCTACTTGCCGCCATCGACGGACATGCAAAGAACTTCAGCCTGTTCATTGAACCTGAATCGGCCTACCGAATGACGCCACTCTACGATGTCATATCAGCCTTTCCACTCATGGCAAAAGGAAGCTTGCCGCCCGCAAGGATCAAAATGGCCATGTCGCTAAAAGGCCGCAGTCGCCACTACCACTGGAGCAGAATGCTTACCCGACATTTCCTGTCAACGGCAAAGGCCGCCGGCTTTTCACCAAAGCGGGCTACAGCCATAATGCAGGAAACGGCAGCCAACACTGATAGCGTCATCGAATCCGTCAGCGCATTACTACCCACAGAGTTTCCCGACAAAGTCGCCGGTCCAATTTTCGCAGGTCTCAGGGAACAAGCTCAGAAACTGTTGTCGGGCCAAAAGACATTTTGAGTCACAAAATGTCTGCGGCTCCATCCAATACAATTTAGCGACGAACAGGAACCACCATGACCACCCCAGACAACCAAGGCCCCGCTACCCGCATCATCCACAATCGCCGCCACAAGGATGCCTTCGGCAGCCCCTACTCGCCGGTATACAACACCACCACCTACCGGTTTGAGAATACGGCAGCCCTACTGGATGTGATTGAAGGGCGAAGCGACGGCAACCTGTACACCCGCTGGGGCACCAACCCGAGCATTCAGGAACTGGAGCAGGGACTGGCCGGGCTGGAAAACGCAGAAGCGGCCCTGGGGTTTGCCTCCGGTATGGCGGCAATTTCGGCCACTCTTCTGGCCCATGGCCGTAACGGAATTGTGTGCGTGGGCGATCTGTATGGCGGCACCCAGGAACTGCTGAAGAATCACTGCCAGGCGCTGGGGATTCCAGTGACTTTCCTGTTCCGTGAAGAGCAGGACCAGCTGGCGAAAACGCTCACCGAACCGGGCAAGCTTGTCTATTTTGAAACCCCGGCCAACCCGAACATGGCGATCCTGGACATTCGCACCATCGCTGAAACGGCCCACCAGCAAGGTACACTGGTGGCGGTGGACAATACCTTCGCCAGCCCCATTAACCAGAAACCGCTGGAACTGGGCGCAGATCTCGTCTTGCACAGCGCCACCAAATACCTGGGCGGCCACAGCGACCTGACCGCCGGTGCCCTGATGACCTCTGCAAGCCTGGCAAAACCCGTGGTTGCCTGGCGCAAGAACCTGGGCCAGCTGATTGCCCCGGAAACCGCTGCCCTGCTTTCCCGCAGCCTGCGCACGCTGCCATTACGAGTCCGCCAACACAACGAAAACGCCATGGCCGTAGCTCAAGCCATGGAAAAACACCCGAAAATCACCAAAGTACACTACCCGGGCCTGCCTTCATTCGAAGGCCACGAACTGGCTAAACGGCAGATGACCGGCTTCGGCGGCATGCTCAGTATTGAAGTGGGAGGTGGCCAGCAGGCAGCCGAAAAAGTGGCGGATTCCCTTAAAGTCTTCCTGCTCGCCACCAGCCTGGGCGGCGTAGAAAGCCTGGTGAGCCAACCGAGCGCCACCAGCCATCATGGCCTGACCCGGGAAGAGCGCCTCAAACGGGGCATTGGCGATGGCATGCTGCGCCTGTCTGTTGGCCTGGAAGATGCGGAAGACCTGATCGCCGATCTCAACCAGGCACTTGGCTGAGATTGGGGTAGCGTCAGCACCGAGACATTTCGTGGCCTGAAATGTTCAGGAGATTGCCCCGGTACTTCAGCGGCTCACCAGAAAGTCGGCAAACTTGCGGGTAAGCGTGCCAGGCAAAAGCTTGTTCGTGAACCAAAGCCCCCTGGCCCGCCAACCCGGGATAATCATAAACCGGCGGCGATCGATACCTTTACGTATTTGCGCCACAGCAACTTCCAGAGGCAAGGTGCCGGCCATCAGCTTCAGCGCTTCGGTTTGCCTGGGGCGGTTCAGGCGCTCAGCCTCCACCATTGGCGTTTCCACTTCCGGAGGGCACACCACAGACACATCAATGCCCCGGCTAGCCAGTTCGATCCGCAACACCTCGGCAAGCCCCACCACGCCATACTTGGAGGCACAGTAGGCGGCGTACCCGTAACAGCCCACCAATCCGGCCATGGAAGCAACCATCACCAGGTGCGCCCCCGCTTTCATATGGGGCAGCACGCCAGCCACCACATTGCGTGAGCCCACCAGGTTGATGTTGATCACCCGGGCATAGGCATCGTCGTCTATGGCTTCGAAATCGGCCGCAATGGCAATACCCGCGCAATGAATAACCAGGTCTGGCGGTAAAGACTCCGCCGCGGATGCAAAGGCCTCTCTCACTCCGCCCGGTTTGGTCACGTCCATGGCAAACGCCCGAACGGATTCCGGCCCGGCTATGGCCGCCAACGCCTGCACAGCGGATTCCGTGGGCTGAATATCGAACAGGGTAACCGCCGCTCCTGAACGCAGGTAAGTCTTTGCCAGTTCAAGGCCAATACCACTGGCACCGCCGGTGATGTATACCTGCTTCTCAGAATGCTTGTGTGCCTTACCACCCTTCATACCGCATGCTCCGCAAATCGTTGTTATCCCGCCAGCCTACCCCCGGCCACCAGAATCCTCCATGCCTTCAATGCTGGCCAATGCCCCGAGTTTGGCTATTGACGCAACGAGGGCCGGTGTGATGCCGCCATCGTCCTATTTCCCGGGCCACGCGTTTATGAAACACTCTACCCCTTTCACGGACTCTCACAGAACAAAGGACGCAACATGGCCGTAAAATCCGTTGCCCTGGTGGCGCACGACAACAAGAAAAAGGAACTTGTGGACTGGGCGAACGAAAACCGCACCCGGCTTGCCCCGCTGCGCTTGTACGCCACCGGTACCACCGGCCGGCTACTGAGTAAAAGCCTCGGGCGCAAAGACCTCAACTGCCTGCTGAGCGGGCCTTTGGGCGGCGACCAACAGATTGGCGCCAAGATTGCCGAGGGCGAAATCGACCTGCTGGTGTTTTTCTGGGACCCTCTCGAACCTCAGCCCCACGACCCGGACATCAAGGCCCTGCTGCGCATAGCCGCCCTCTGGAACATCCCCGTCGCCTGCAACCGGGCCACCGCAGAGTTCGTGCTGACCTCCGCCTATATGACCGACGACCAGCACCAACCACAGAAACCGGACTTCACCGAATACACCGGGCGCAAAGTTCAGTAACCGAAAAAAAACAGGCATAGACAAGAATTGGAACTAGTATGTCGATAGGCCCTTCAATGGAGCAGAGGGGGAATAGCGTGCACCTTAAAAACCTGTTTTGTGCAGGGATTCTGGCCGGACTCAGCCAATTACCCGCTGCGCTCGCCGCGAGCGAGCGACCAGACGAAGTGCGCATTGCCGTTATAGACGACGTGCCCAGCACCACCGCCGCGGTCCAGATACTGGAAACCGCTTACCAGCGGCTGGACATCAACATGACCACCCTGGTCGCCCCTTCTCGCCGGGCGTTGCTGATGGCGGATAGCGGCAAACTGGACGGCGACCTGTTCCGCATAGAAACCGTAGCCGACGGCTATCCGAACCTCGTCAGAGTGGGTTTTCCACTACTCAAGGGCAAGTTTCACGTGGTGGTGCGTAACCGGGAAATCCAAGAACTGCCCGAATCCCACGCAGACGACCCACTGAAAGTGGCCGTGCGCCGTGGCGTAATAATCGCCGAAAATACCGCCAAAGCGTTGGGCATGGAACCCATTCACGCGGAAAGCTATGAACAGGTCCGAACCCTGCTTGAAATGAGACGGGTCGACTTGGCCTTCGTGGCCAGCATCGAAGGCATTACACCCCTGGCAAACGCCGACTGGCACCACCTGCACATACTACCAGAGCCGGTGGCCACCTTTACCCTCCACCACTACCTTAATCGCCGCCATGCAGGGCTTGCTGAGGACCTTGCCGAGGTATTGGCGCAACTGGAACAGGAGGGAGTGAGGGGCCAGATACTCAGAACCGTTCGGGGCAAACAAAGGGACGGAGAATGGTAAAGCGCCGCCGCACAGAATCTGGAGAATACGCAAAATGACAGCATTAAATAGCCATGCTTTTCTGGCATCGCTGGGTATCAAAACCCCCATCATCCAGGCCCCCATGGCCGGTGTTCAGGATTACCGCCTGGCGGCGGCCGTCTCCAATGCCGGCGGCCTGGGTTCTCTGCCCTGCGCCATGCTCGGCCCGGATGCATTGAAAGCAGAACTTGAGGCACTGAATGAGGCCACCCATGGCCGCCCCTATAACCTCAATTTCTTCGCCCACACACCACCCAACCCGGATGACCAGCAGGAGGCCAGGTGGCGACAGGCTCTCGCTCCCTATTACAAAGAATTCGCAATCGATCCAGCCACCATCAGCAACGGCCCCGGCCGCATGCCTTTCAATGACGAATCCGCTGCCATTGTGGAAGCCTTCCGCCCGGCGGTGGTGAGCTTTCATTTCGGGCTACCAGAGCCGGCATTGCTGGATCGAGTCCGGCAAGCCGGGTCAAAAATACTCTCAACCGCCACGACCGTAGAGGAAGCCATCTGGCTGGAACAACACGGCGCAGACGCCGTTATCGCCCAAGGGCTGGAAGCCGGCGGCCATCGCGGGATTTTTCTCACAAAAGACATGACCACACAAATGGGCACCTTCGCCCTGTTGCCACAGATTGTGGGCGCCGTGAACATTCCCGTTATCGCTGCCGGCGGCATTGCCACGGCAGAGGGTGTTCAAGCGGCGTTGAAGCTTGGTGCCGTTGCAGCACAGATCGGTACTGCCTTTATGCTATGCCCGGAGGCAACCACCCGGCCCCTGCACCGGCAAGCACTCAAAAGCCCGCAAGCCAGGCATACCGCACTCACCAACCTGTTCTCCGGCGGCCCGGCAAGGGGCATTGTGAACCGGGTAATGCGGGAACTCGGGCCGATTTCAGATTTCGCGCCGGCATTTCCTCTGGCAACCAACGCCATCGCGCCGCTCAGGGCAGCGGCTGAAGCGGCGGGCTCCGGCGATTTTTCACCGTTGTGGAGTGGGCAGAATGTGAGTGGGTGCAGGGAGGTTTCAGCGGGGGAGTTGGTAAAGGTACTGGCACCATAAGCCGGCCTCGAAGCGCCACAATAATCACATACCTAACCACTCCGCCAGCTGAAGATTGGTCTTTAGGCGCAAACGTTGCTGCAACATCCCTTCAAACACACTATCTACCGTGCGGCTCTCTCCTAGAAGTGGCAGGGCCGCCTCCGCTTCCGAGAAAAACTGCGGCTCCCGTTCGGTGCCGATGATAACGTGCTCCCACCATTCAATGACTCTGGGGCGGGCCTGTTTGAGTAATGAATCAGCCGGTAGTTTTTCAGACTTCGCCGCATTGGCGGTGTGAGAAGCCGGCAACAGGTTCCAGAGATCGTTATTGTTCCAGCGGGACCAGGGAAAGCAGTGGTCTATATCGTAGCGAGTACGGGAAAGATTCCTTGCCGTCCACACGCACGCCACCTGCCCGGCAGAAAGCTGTTGCTCCACCAGCCTGCGCACCACAGACGTATCACGCCGCCCTTCTACCCACTGCAACGCCTGATGATAGGTCTCCGTTGTATACCGGGCTTCCCAGCTCCCCATCAGATTGATCCATTCATTTACGATGGCCGGCTCCACCCAGCAGGCATAACGGCTAAAGGTATCCCAAAGCGTGGCCGGCACACGGAAGCGCCCGAATCGTGCCAAGGTTTCCTTATCCAGACGAACCGCCTCATTACGAATCGTCACTCGGCTGCTACCACTCTCGAAAATCTGGCGATTCGTGCCTGGCCAGGTAGTGAAGTGAGCGGGATTTTTGAGAATGTTCGACGCAGCCTTCTTGATCGCTCTCATCACCACAGGTGCGAACTCTGACGACAGCGACAAACCAACCCTGAAATCCAGCGGGGACAACTTGCTTAACTCATAAAAATCATCCCCGGCAAAGCCCAAACCACGGGAACCCGGAGCCTGCCGTAAATGATGCTTCAGCACCAGCGGGTGGTAGAGCATGATCCAGAACAGCCCCACTGCCCCAAGCGGCAGCTCTACCCAGTCATCCGAGCGGTGCAACACCAGTCCCGGCGCGCTGTCTGCCATGCGCACCAGGGTTCGCAGCAAGCCCAATTTGTACGTGGAGAATTTGTTGTCATTGATGATGATATGCCGCAGCGTGGGCAATGCTCCCGTGCCATCATCCGGCAGACGGTATACGGCGGTTTCCCACCACACATCCTGGCGTTTCAGCTGATCCGCGCGCGGCGTATCCGCCAGAGGCACAGGCATAACCGCCCGGTGGCGGGCAAAGCTGTCCAGCTCGGATTTTGAGACTTCATAGAACTGCCGCTCGCCATCACCCGGCCCATGGCGAAGGGTAATCACGAGCATGCCAGACGGTGCCAGCAGCTCCGTTAAAATCCGGAACGCCCTCTCCCTGGAAGTTGGAGGAAGATGCATCCACACCGCCGACACCAGAACCAGATCAAAGCGGTAACTGAGTTTGCGGATCTCGCTCAGATCAGGCAGAGCATCATCCACCCACTGGATGCTCCGGTGAGCTGTTGCGGTTTCACCCAGGCGACGCAACTCCGCCGCCGGCTCCACGGCCACTACGTCCCAGCCACGCTCTGCCAGGGCAAGTGCATCACGACCGCTTCCGGCGCCGACATCCAGTGCCAGGCCGGTTTTCTTGTCCAACTGAGGGAGCCAGTCGCTGTGGATCTGTTCGAAGGTCAGGGACTGGTATTGGGTGAAGAATTTTTGGGCGTGCTTGTTGTAGGGGCCGTAACTCATGCCACCGCCAACTTAGCCGCTTGCTGCCACATAAAGTTCGGCATCGGCGTCCGCAGTTTCCAGGTAATATTCATAGGCTGGGAACCGGTGTGAGACACGTAGTCCACCTCACCGTAATTCACAAACCCCATCGTGCGACCATATTCGTCTTTCGCCTGCTCTCTGACAAACAGGAACAAACGTTTGTTGATGGCTTGGTGTTCAATATAGTCCTTACCTTTGCCGCGGTCAGGCCGCGCGCTGTTCTGCGACTGCCAGTGGAATAACTGCTCGTTGATGGCGTAGTCGTGGTACATGGTGGTCGGAGAGAACTGCTTTTCGTTTTTGTCTAGGGTGACAAACAGCAGCTCGATATTTTGATCCTGAATGACATAAACACCTTCCCTCGATGGTGGCTTGTGCTCGAACGTCATGGCACCAAAGCCAACCAGGATCTGCTCTCGGGAATAACGGGCGTGCAATCGCAACGGTACTCCATGTAACTCCGGCATGGCCGGCTGTTCGTGCTTGGTTTTCGCCATTTTCCAATCGAGCACGTCAGCCAACTCCTGCTCAATTCCTAACGTGCCGAGTTCGCTCAGGCTCTGCGCAAGAGTCTCAAACTCGAGCTCGGGCCCTGCCTTCTGCCAGAAATCGTAATGGCACATCAACGCCTGCCGATTACCGGCATCGTTCCAGCTGAAACCTGTCTGGCACAACCTCTTGAGGAACTGCAGATAACGGTGGTCGTCACAGATCAGAATCCGGTTATAGATGGCCTTTTTCGCGAGCTTGAAAGGCGAATCATCGACTACGTCTTCGTCTTTCGCTTTGCTCACCAACTCAGCCCAACTGCCACGCTTGTACAGTTCGTTCAGGTCGATATGAGGATGATGGGTTATGAAGTTTTTCAGCGTGAGAGCCTGCGTAGAATGCTGAGGAAACTGACGAACCAAAGACACCAGCCGCTTCATGGTCAGCGTGGCTTGCCGGATGTTGCTCAGCACCATTTCCTGGGTTTTCTTGGTGAGCTCAATTCGGCAACCCAGTGGTGCATGGGGAAAGCCCTGCTTCAGTTCTTCCGTGATCGAGCGTTCTGACTTACCCACCAGTGCCCGGAATTTGTTGGCGAAATCATATTCAGGCCGAGAATTACCAACAAAATCCAAGACTGTGCAGCAATCTTTGTCGTCAGCAAGGCGCAAACCCCGGCCCAATTGCTGAAGGAAGATGGTCAGGCTTTCGGTTGGGCGCAGGAATAACAGGGTGTCGACTTCCGGAATATCGACACCTTCGTTGAAGATATCGACAACACACAGCAAATTAATTTGCCCGGAACGAATGGATTGCTGCTTTTGCTGGCGTTCGTGGCTGTTATCACTGGTGAGCACATCCGCCTTGATGCCGTGCAGCAGTAGTTGCTCCACCATAAAGGTCGCGTGCTTACGGCTCACGCAGAAAGCGAGGGCCTTCATACTGCTGATGTCGGTGACGATTTCCCGCAGGCTGCGCAGGATCTTGTCCACACGGCTCTGGTTGTGGGTGTACAGGTTGGTTAGCTGAACAATATCGTAGCGGCCGCGACTCCAGGGGATGGTACGCAGGTCGGTATCGTCATCTATGCCGAAGTATTGGAAGGGGCAAAGGTGGCGGCGGTTGATGGCCTCCGGCAACCGGAGTTCGGCGGCGATCACGCCGCCAAAATCACAGAGGATATCGCCACCGTCGTGCCGCTCCGGAGTCGCGGTCAGGCCCAGCAGTATTTCAGGCGAGAAGTGTTCCAGCACCGCCCGGTAACTGGATGCGGCGATGTGGTGCACTTCGTCGATCACGATGTAATCGTAATAGTCTTCGGTCAGTTTCAGCTGGTCCAACTGGTTATTCAGGGTCTGAATCGACACGAACAACTGGCGGTAGTGTTCCGGCAACTTACCGCCCACCCAAAGTTCACCAAAGGCATTGTTTCTCAGAACGCCACGGTAGGCTTCGCGGGCTTGGCGCAGAATTTCTTCCCGGTGCGCCACAAATAGAAAATGAGCGTTTGGTTTTGCTTTCAGGAAGCGCTGAAAATCAAAAGCCGAGATCAGCGTCTTGCCAGTGCCGGTGGCGGCCACCACGAGGTTTCGGAAACGCTGGTGCAGGTCCCGCTCAACAGCCAGCTGCTCCAAAATATCCTTCTGATGCGCAAACGGCGTGAGTTCGAAATAGTGTGAGATGCCTGGAGCATCCAAGCCTTTTTGCTGCTTCAGGGCTCTATTGAGTTTTTCGGTACTCTCAGCCTGACCATCGAACCTCTCAAAGTCTTCCGAAGCCCAGTAGGTTTCAAACGTGCTGAGAGATTTGTTGATGATGTGGGGAATTTCCTGAGAGGTGATTTTCAGGTTCCACTCAAGGCCGTTGGTCAACGCCGATCGGGACAGGTTTGATGAACCAATGTAACCGGTGTGAAAGCCGGTATTCCGGAGAAACAAATAGCTTTTGGCGTGCAGCCTTTCACGCTCGGTGTTGTAGCTCAGCTTCACTTCCGTGTTTGGCAGGCTCGCCAGATACTCAACGGCTTTGGCATCCGTTGCCCCCATGTAGGAGGTGGTGATGATTTTCAGCTCTCGGCCACTCGCGGTGAAGGCTTCCAGCTCTTTCCGGAAAATGCGGATGCCGGCCCATTTGATGAACGACACCAGCCAGTAAATCTTGTCTGCCGACAGAATTTCGCGTTTGAGTTCCGATTCGAGCGACAGGCCAGCATTGCTGCCGGAGAACAGCTCGCTTTGGGTTAGACCGGTAAGCGGGAAGATGTCTTCAACGTACTGTTTCAGGTTGGCTGCAACCGGGTTTTCCAATTCGTACAGAGCCGTCAGGATCTTTCCCTGGCTATCGAGCAGGTTTTCTTCCAGAAAGCCTTCGTCTGAAATCTGGCTCTTGAGCCACATCAGTAGCTGGTTGGAGAGTTCGATTTGCTCTTGAAGCCGATCGTCTCCCGACGGCACGGCTTCAATGGCAAATTCCAGAATGTTGGAGAGGAATCGTGACAGCCACACCGAGGCTTCGGCGCTGTTGAGCTGGCGTTCACCAACGTAGAACTTGTCTCTGTCCAGGCGGTTTTCGATGAGCTTGGTGATTAGCTGTTCGTAGATTCCGGTTTGTTGCATCAGGTACTGTCCATGTTGATGACGCCCATCAGTTCGACACTAAGACCGCCATCATTACTTGGTTGCTAACGAATTCTTGAAGAAACCTTAGCCTCAGGCGTTCCGATATCCAAGGACTTCCGAAAAATTGAGTAAATACAAAGCCATTACGATCAATCAGACGTTAGCCAACCAAGCCGCCCCTCTAACCCCACTGGAATCCCCATGGAGAGCTCTGGCCACAGGCGTATCACACTCACCACCAAACACATAGCTGGACAGCCTTCCCGGCAGTTCCCGATAGATCTGTTCCGCATTACTCATGCCGCCACCCAGCACGATGATGTCCGGGTCCAGCACGTTGATAACGGCGGCCAGGCCCCGGGCCAGGTGCTCCAGGTATTGCTGCAGGGTTTCGGTGGCTTGCGAATCGCCATTTCGGGCGTTTTCAACAATGATGTGAGCGGGCAGTTGCTGTCCGGTGCGCAGTTTGTGAGTGAGTGACAGCCCGGTTCCGGAAAGAAAGGTCTCATTGCAGCCGTACCGGCCACAAAAGCAGGGGCGCTGTTGCAGTTCAGTTTCCGGTGTCCAGGGTAGCTGGTTATGGCCCCATTCGCCGGCTACACCGTTGGGGCCGGTCAGCAGCTGGCCGTTCACGCTGATGCCGGCGCCGCACCCAGTGCCCAGTATGGCGGCGAATACCGTGTGGTGGTTACGCCCTGCTCCGTCTGTGGCTTCGGAAAGCGCCAGGCAGTTAGCATCGTTGGTCAGGGTTACGGGCCGTTGCAGGAGTTCACGAAGGTGTTGCTGCATGGGCTGGCCGTTCAGCCAGGTGGAGTTGGCGTTTTTAATGCGGCCGGTTTTGCCCGAAACGCTGCCGGGGATGCCTATGCCCACGGGTATGCCGGTGGTGCCGGCGTGGGCTTCGGCCTTTTGTACCAGGGCGTGGATGGTTTGCAGGGTGGCTTGATAGTTGCCGACGCTGGTTGGTACCCGTTGGCGGTAATGCTCCTGGCTTTGCCGGTCCATCAGGATGACTTCGGTTTTGGTGCCACCCAGATCAATGCCTATCAGCCAGTTACTTCCCATGCCG
>MDTA01058413.1_pt1 | contig 19123 bp, 13 predicted proteins | sample 811151 | NCBI WGS metagenome assembly MDTA01 (sample SAMN05326648, study PRJNA326480) | marine metagenome | isolation source: seawater | place: Indian Ocean: South | collected 2010 | reverse complement strand
TTAGATCAGCCTGGAAGATCGTCTGGTTTGCAACCAGAAGGCCGGGGGTTCAAATCCCCCAGCGTCCACCATTTCGACCTAGAGGCCGTCTCCTAGCGAAGCGATGGCCCTCATCAGATGATCTTGAAACGAGGAGTAGTTGTATGGGGGCAAGGAAGCTTGCTTGAGTGTGGCATGAACTTCATCTCTTGAACGAAATCCACCACTATTCCTCTATCCTAGACCTAATCCATTCAGACAGTTCATCACTCAAATCTTCCCTCCTCAAAGCATGATCTATTTGCGATTTAAGCCAATTAAGTGGATCCCCACTATCGTACATTTTCATTTCATCAAGCCTTACTGCCATCAAACCACCTTCTTCAATCAGATGATTAAGCATATGGATGGATTGCAACTCTCCAAACTGTGAAATTGGGTACTTTTGCAGAATTTCTTCAGTATTGCTTGGGAGGATATATCTGCCACATAGTACGTAATTGCTTGGAGCCTCCGATTCGGATGGTTTTTCGATAATCTCAAAAACTTGATTTCCAGAAAGTCGAACAACTCCGTATTTACTAATATTCTCCGAATCAACAGGGCAAATACCAACACTCGGAATCCCAGTTCTTTCAAACAACTTCACCAATTCAAGTGACGCTCCAGATGCATCCTTCACACCTGATTTCTTAGGGCTCACATGCCTATCAATAATTATCATATCTCCAAGTAGTACTAGAACTGGCCCTTCGACCTGCTTAATTGCTACAGAGATTGCATCAGCCACACCCCCGGCAGTAGTTTGTACATGGAGGATGATTTCTACTCCCTCGACACCCAATGAAAGAGATTCCCGCGGAAGGTCAACCCTGACCTCATTTCCATGGATTACATTTCCGCCAATGAATTGCTCCAGGAAAACCTTTTTTCTCTCTGAGAGTACAATATGGACTCTAGTTGCCCCTGCCTTTGCTGCCTCCCAGATTAGATGATTTATGAGTGGCGTGTCTACTAGGGGAAGTACCTCTTTAGGTGCGAATAGGCTTGCAGGAAGCATCCTAGTTCCGATCCCGCCAGCAAGGATAATTGCATCACGGACCTCTGCCATGTCTGCCCCTCAAAGACTAGCACCTTTCAAGAAAGCGCTATTTCATACAAATCCTGAACTTCTAAGGTAGTAAAGTGAAAAGTGACATGTACTCGGAAGCTTGTGGAAGAAGTCACCATCGTTGTCCCTGTTAAGGACGAAGAAGTTGGTCTCAATTATCTACTTGATGACTTCCGTGACTCTTCAATCCAGCAGCATTACAGTATCAACTTCATCTTTGCAATTGACATTCGAACTAGCGACTCCTCGAAGCGCATTGCCGCAAAATTCTCAGATAAAATTATTGATCAGAAGGAAACTACAGGTAAAGGAGCAGCAGTAAAACAGGCAATAGGGGAGTGGAAAAAAAATCCAACACCGTTAATCGTTTTTCTCGATGCAGATGGGTCATACTCATTTGACTCCGTGAAAAAAATTCTGGATGCCTTGGGCGAAGGAGCGGACATAGTTTCTGGCTCTCGCTTCATTTCAAAGTCGGGAAGGCCTCAAGGGATGTCGAGATTGCACAACTTCGGAAACAAGTCTCTATCTTTGATTTCCAGTATTAGGAATGGTAGAAGAATTTCTGATCTTTGTACCGGCCTGTGGGGTTTCAGAGAAAATTCATTGAAAAAAATGAACATCGAGTCTTCCGGCTTCGACTTGGAAGCAGAAATGGCGGGACTTGCTCGAAGGAACCGCCTGAATCACATCGAGATTCAGGTAGCATGGAGTCAAAGAAAGGGCGGAACTAGTAAACTCAGATCATTGATCGACGGGCTACGAATTTTTCTGCGGATTATTAGGACTTGACTCCGACCCATCCGCCCACTGTCTTATTCGGCTCAATCATCGATCCCGGAGCCATTATGGTTCCAGGATTGGTGACAACATTGCATCCTAATTGGCAATTGTCGCCAAGAATGGCTCCGAACTTTCTTAGTCCCGAACCAAATCTTTCACCATCTCCCAGAGTTACGAAAATTTCTCTTCGGTCATTTCTTACGTTCGAAAGTTTTGCCCCTGCTCCTAAATTTACATCTATCCCGACAATAGAGTCTCCGACGTAATTGAAGTGTGGGGCCTTGGAATTTGGCAATAGTACTGAGTTTTTTATTTCCGAAGAATGGCCAACAACTGCCCCTTCGCAAATCCAACTGCCAGCCCTAAGAAAAGCCGAATGTTTGATTATTGCATTGGGGCCAACGATGCAAGGTCCTTCTATTTTCACAAATTCGCCGATAACCGCACTTTCATCTATCAAAACTCCATCTGCTGCACCTGTGATTTCTACAATCTGTGAGATTAGTCCAAAGCTACTCTTTTCTAAGATAGACCAAGGACTCTTTGAGTCTCCCCAGATAGGAATCGATTTGCCACCATACGTATTTAATCCCGGGAAAAGAAACTCCAGCAAACTCATTATCTGCAAGCAGCAGTGAATTACGAATAACTGTTTTCTGATAATCAATAATTATCGACGGGGGTGCGTTGAAATATACTAGTTCATTCGCTCGGAATATGTGCGGAATCTTTGGCTGTATTTCTGAAAATGCGGCTGTAAAGGTTCTAGATGGTTTGAGAAAACTAGAGTACAGGGGATATGATTCGGCCGGCCTAGCCGCAATTTTTACCAACCACGAGGGTCCCGTAGAAACCGAGAGAACTACTGGATATGTTTCCGATTTAGTTTCCAAGGCAAATGGCCGTTTTGACGGGGCAAGGATTTCCATCGGACACACAAGGTGGGCAACACATGGGGGGGTAACTGATTACAATGCCCACCCCCATTCAAGTAACGATGGGAAAATTTCGATCGTACATAATGGAATAATTGAGAATACAACAGAACTACTGGAGCGTGTGAATAATCTTGGATACCACGTGAATTCAGAAACTGACTCCGAACTAATTGTCCATTTACTAGATCATGAGCTTAAGACTCAATCAAAAAGCAAGACGCCACTGGATGCATTCGAGGCCACAGTATCCCTATTGAAGGGATCATGGGCCATTGCTGTCATAATGACTGGTTTGGAGGCAATATTGGTGGCGAGAAACGGGGCCCCTCTAGTTATCGGAAAGGGCCACAATACAATTTGTGTTTCTTCCGATATTCAACCATTTTACGGAATCTGCTCGCAAGTCGCCTACTTCAACGAGGGGGACGTCCTTTCAGTAACTCTTGATGGAGTCGAAGCAGGAGAGCAATTTCAAGTCCCGACTTTCTCTATTTTGGAAGGCACCTATGAGGAGCAGGATGCAGGAATTTTTGAAGACTTGATGTTGAAAGAGATATTCGATCAACCAGTTTCTTTGACGAATGTCCTAAGTGGACGTGTTTCCTCGGATGGGCTTCGCGTTGAGCTTGGTGGATTGGATCTCAATCCAGAAGAAATACAATCTCTAGAAAGGATTAACCTTGTTGCTTGTGGGACGGCATTTTTTGCTGCTAAGATCGGTGCAACGATAATTAGAAAACACTCAGACGTAACTGTAGAGGCATTTAGGGGTAGCGAATTCCCAGCAAGGAAGGTTTGCGGACCAAACACCCTTACAGTCGGGATTTCTCAGTCTGGAGAGACCAAGGATACGCTAGATGCTCTTCAAGAGGCCAGAATCGCCGGGAGCAAAATAACTTCGTTCTGCAACGTGATAGGGTCGACGATCCCTAGACTTACTGGGAATGGGGCATATCTTTATGCGGGCCCAGAGTATGCAGTTGCGTCCACAAAGGTCTTCACAAATATGGTCGCAATCACTCTTCTTTTCTCACTTTCCTTTTCCAAGATGTCTTCTCTGGAAAGAACTTCAATAGCACAAGATTTACGTGAGCTACCTAACAAGATTGCATTATATCTCCGAGAATCAGAAGGATCACTCGATGAAGCAGTCTCATTGTTGGAAAATGCAAGTAGTGCAATCTTCATCGGCAGGGGGATTTCAGCACCTTTAGTCGAAGAAGGCGCGTTGAAGATGATGGAAGTAGCATATCTGCCTTGTCTCGCATACCCAGGTGGTGAACTGAAGCACGGTCCGATTGCTTTGATAGAGGAAGGGACGCCAGTGATCGCAGTCGCCCCCTCCTGCGATGAATTGGCTTTAATGGAATCAAGCATTAGGGAGTGCAAGGCGAGAGGGGCAAAAGTAATCCTCATCACCGATAATGAGGGGCCAATAATTGAGTTTGCAGACGTGATTCTTCAAACTCAACCTTCAATCGAGGAAACTTCACCAATAGTGAATGTCATACCTCTTCAATTGCTTGCATACAAGTTGGGGAAAATAAAGGGACTAAATGTCGACAGGCCCCGTAATCTGGCAAAATCTGTTACAGTAGTATGATTATCGAATAGGGTTCCAGACATTGTAGCGCTTCCCAAATATGGCTTGAAAATGGGAAATCAAGGAAATTATTACTCCCGTCAAGAGAACTCTTCCCGAGGGGATAGTTGCTACGGCAATGATTGAGAGTATAGAGAAAAACGGCCAATTTAGAGAGATTTCAGGTGCATTGTAGAATGCAAAAATTGAGTTAATGGAGAAAATTAGTGACGCCCATGGAAAAACGACATACAGAGAAATAGCGTTAATAATGGGCAATCTAGAACCCCGGCCCTTTGGAAAAAATGCTAGATCCGCATTTTTCAATAGAACGATGCTGAGGCCCTGACTTCTTCTTACAGATTCTCCAAACCCTCTCTTCTTCATTTCAAAGTCATGAAATGATACTCTCCTATCAATAATTGATCTGAAACCCTTTCTGATGGAAATCATGCCTATTTGAGCATCATCTGCATTAACTCCCTCATCAATCTGAATTTTCCCAATTTTTCCTGTATCCCATGCAATAATGCTGCCCTCGAGAACCGGAGTGGAACCAAACTCGGATTCCTTAATCCGCAACCAGTTTGACTTCTTTCTGTAGTAACTATTGAATCTATCATTTTCAGAAAAATTTTCATCTTCCAAACCAGAAACGACTCCAATCTCCTTTTCAGATAGTCTCTGAGTAATGATTTCTAACCAACCTGGAGAAACATAAGCATCAGCATCCGTCATCACTATGATTTCTGACTCTATTTTGGCTACTGCCCTGTTTATGGCTCGAGATTTCCCTGGTTCGGGCCAAGAAACAACTTCCCATCTGCTTTCTTGTTCAAACTCATCTGATAGAAATCCAGATGCAATATCTGCAGTATTGTCAGTCGATCCCGAATCAATGACCAATAAATTGGCATTTTCAATTTCGACAATTTCTAAGATTACAGACTTTAACTTCCTAATCACGTTCTTTTCCTCATTTCTCATCGGCAACAAGATTGTCACACTCGGAGACTTGATTTTTGATACATTATGCCCATTTATTTCAGTTCGGAGACTCATTAAGAACCAATAAACTACAGGAATTAGCAGGATAGATAATGAAACTGCTTGCAGTATCACGGTAATTCCTATCGCCTCCTCCACGAAGTATGCTTCAGCCAAACCATATACATATGCGTGGCGGACGCCAGCGGACATTATGGGTACAATTGATGACACCCCCCATATTGTCATCACACCGAGTAGGAACGAGTCAATTTTCCTCGAAGAATTAGCAGATTCTATGATTTCTCAAACATGCCGCCCATACAAGTGGGTGATTGTTGATCACAATTCTACTGATAATACTCGGGAGAAAATTGATCCAATTGTAGAAAAAAATGAATGGATTTCAATCATCAGGGTTTCAGACGAAAGTCGAAGAAAGAGAGGTGGACAAATTGCTAGGCTATTCAATGCCGGACTTTCGTCAATAAAAGAACAAGATTGGCACTTTTGCTCAAAGATTGACGCGGACATGGTTTTACCAAAGGATTATTTTCGCAGCATCATGAATAAATTTAGTGAAAATCCCAATCTGGGGATAGCCAGTGGTTCCTGCTACCTGATGTTTGGAAGTAAAAGAAAAAACGAGAAGGTATCCGTTGGACATACTCGTGGCGGTTTGAAGACATACAGGAAATCGTGCTTTAATCAGATTGGAGGAGTTAGAGAGGTAGACGGATGGGACGGCGTGGATAACATTGTAGCCCAGATGAATGGTTGGGATACTAGTAACTTTCCTGAAATCACAGTATTACACAAGAGAGCAACCGGATCATTTTTTGGCTCACTGAAGGGGTGTTTCGAAACTGGTAAATTTGCCTATTCTATGCGTTATTCGCCGACATTCATGTTGGCAAGATCGCTCCATCGTTCATTCCAAATGCCGATATTTTTTGGCGGCGTCTTGATGATGTTTGGATTTGTTTTTGGGTTCATCACTCGCCAAAAACCTTCGATGAATAGTGCAGAGATCTCCTTTCTGAGGGCCAAACAAAGAGAAAGACTACTTTATTGGTGGGCAGGAAGGTAATCGTTCATTCTGTATCTAACTGCCCCAAAATCACTTAACTATGAGGCTAATCGAATAAAATATAGGTGAAAATTTGCCAGATGAGGTTTCTGACGAAAATGCCCATCAGTTATTCACTGGTGGAGAAAAAGTATTCCCTTCGAAGATCGACTCTGCGAAAATCAGTCGCGAGTTAAGAAGCATCAAGCAGTCTCCCGCATTCATTATAGGAAAACATCTTACAAACTCATACTCCAGTATCTGGAAAATCCTCTTCCTGCCAATTTCGTTGCCGATTCTGGCCTATCGAATAGTTTCTGGAAAGGAAACTCCAGTTTCTGATTTTGAAAACCAATTTTCTTCGAACGAACAGTTAGATGCCCCCTCTAGACACTCAATCGTTTTCTTCCCTACCAACGGAGTAGGATTTGGCCATTTCACTCGCACTCTGGCCGTAGCTAGGAAAATGAAAAGGCTCGACAGCAATCTCGAGATAGTATTTGTAACCACTATGCCTACACTTCATCCTCTCTCAGACGAGGGTTTCTTGACATACCATCTCCCTCCAAGATACAAGTACGACGGAATGGAACCTCGATTATGGAACTCACTAATTGGCGAACTACTAGACACTGTCTTCTCATTACATAGGCCAAAAATGTTCGTTTTTGATGGTGCCTTCCCCTATCGAGGGGTCCTAAACTCAATCAAAGACCATAATCACATCTCAAAGATATGGCTTAGAAGGGGGATGTTTAGAAAGGATTCAAAAACAATTCCCGCCGACTCAATAAACCACTTTGATGCTATCATCCGCCCGGGAGATAGTGCCTCAAATGAGGCAGTAACAGAAGTCGAACACAATGTCCCGCTAGTTCGCTGCAATCCTATTACTATATTCGATGAAGATGAATTTGCTCCAAAGGGGGAATTGAGGAGTAGACTTGGAATTCCAGATTTAGCTTTAGTATGTTACTTGCAATTAGGTGCCGGAAAGATTAACGATATTTCCGATGAGGTCAGACTCACACTTGATTCCCTCTCCAAACACTCTCAGGTGATCACCGTCGTGGGTGAATCAATTCTTGGTGAGAGGATTTCTTACAATAGTAGAAATGTCCGAGTTCTCAGGGATTACCCTAACTCGATGTTCTTCCATGATTTTGATTTTGCAATAATGGCTGCAGGTTACAACTCGTATCATGAGGCAATCCAATCATCCCTGCCCACAATTTGCTACCCTAACCTAAAGACGGGCATGGATGATCAACTATCCAGGGCAATAGTTGCTCAAGAAGCAGGTGGGATGATAGTAGTTAAGAAAAGAACAAAATCCTCCATCCAATCAGCAGTAAATAGGATTGTAGACTCTTCCGTCCGTGAAAAAATGAGAACAAACATCGGCCTTCTAAAGAGGCCAAATGGGGCCTTACAAATATCTGAATGGTTGCTAGGAAAAATGCTCTAAATCACCAATTTTTTGCGACCATTTTCGCCAAAGATACTGTCTCTTCAGATTCATAATAGTCCACTAAATCCCAGTTTCTCACATTTTCTTCCTCTCTTTCCCCCATGGTCCTTAGTAGATTTTTTATCTTCTCACAAACCTCATTACGATATTTCTCGGGAATGAAGTCTGATGATGGTTCAAACCAACATTCCAGGAACTCCAACTCACTCTCTCTTTCGATCCTTCTTCGTAGGAATGGAAAATTAGGGTGCAAGTTTCCATCTATTCTTTGCAAAGAATACTCAATTACATTTTCATGACTGATTGGAACTGATGATAATTTATTTCTTACATCCTCCGAAGAGAACATCAATTCCAAGTCTTCAGAATTCAGATTAACTAACCCGAGAGCACTACTGAGCAACCCTTTCCTACAGCATTTCCAGCACCTCTTGCAAGGTCTCTTCCATTTCCCCCTAATGCAAGATTGACTCAACTCACCTAGTGGAGTCGAATTGACAATTATTGCAGTCCCCACCTCACTGATTCCAGAAACTGGGAGACATAGGTCAATAGACACTGCTCCAAGAAGCTCCGAATAGAACCTCCAATGGCTACCATTCCAATAGTCTCGGAATTTCTCATGGCCTATTCCAAATGCAGACTCCATTACTGTGCCAAATGCCAACGAGTCAATGCAAATCTCATCAGCCAGCAAGATGGAAGGGATGGCGTGTGAGAGATCAGTGGGAAACCCAACGGGTTCTCGAATGAACTCAACATCGCATTCTACAACCCTGACATCGTAACCAACTTCCCCCAATAGTCTGCAAGACTCCAAGGCTGCACTGGGGTCGTACAGAGACTTTCCTCTAGATGGTCTTAGCATGAAAACCGGGACAGAGTCCTCTGGAAGCACACTCAGTGCCGCCGTTGAATCAACTCCTCCACTGAAAGCTAAACCCATTCTATAATTAGGCCCAGCAGACCTAGGTTGGACGCTATTTCCGGATTTAGGTTTAAACTCATACCTGGAAACCATTCTATTCACCGCTTCCTCGAACTTTTCACTTACTGGATTTGGATAATTCAACTGCCTACCAACAAAAGGGTGGCACATTAGTATCGTACTCAGTGCCAATAAATCCGGATGTATCGATGATGAATCCAAGCCCTCTAGGCGGACGGTTACAACCGAACTGCCAAATGAAATCCTTCCAAGATCCCGACTCTCCTCTTCTTCGTCCATTTCAAATGAAAATGATATGCCATCCTCAATATCATCAATCCTAACATCCAAAAAAATCACCTAAATATATTCATACCAGAAAATTATCTCTCCCTCAATTTCCTTTTCTTCAATATGCAGGCCCATTGTAGGCAAAACAGCCATTTTCGGCCCCAGCCTCGCCTTTGTAAGCCTCAGATATTTCAATCCAATACTACTCCTGCTATTTATCTCTAGAAGTTCTTCGCACAATTCTAAACACTTGCCCCATTCAAATAGTGAATAATTTGCCCGAATGTAAAGGTCTAGGATTTTCTCTTTCTCAGGATAATTCAAAATGATTTGTTCAATAATGGCAATTGTCTCACTATAATGCTTGCAGTTGTAATGGGCTCTAGCCGCTCTGAACCAGTCTCTTATCGGGGCTTCTCCGGAATCTAACCACTCACTCCAAAAATATGCAGCTTCATCGTTCTTGCTCATCAAGGTACAGATTATCCCTCTGTTTCGCAGAGCAAATTTATTCCTGCTGTCATCTTCAAGGATTTCGTGACACATCATCAATGCAGGCTCATAATCCCCATTTTCGATTAATTTCTGTATTTTCTCTTTCTTGCCTAGAGGATTCTCGGGATAAAGATCAATCAACCTTTTTATTACCCAATCTTCATCTTTCCCTTCTTCATTTCTTTCCAGATAGTGCAATAAAAACTGCAAAGCGATTTCGTTTTTATCATCAATTGCCAGTAATTCGTTACACCACTCGACATACCTGCGCCTTGGAATGGTCTTATCATCAGTACTGACTAGTATCTCAAAATATCCGATACTAATTTCATTCGTTCTCATCCAAGTCTGCAAAATGCTTCTCACAATGCCCCCATAACCATCATCAATCAGATTAACCAAAACTTCTCTTTCTGGAAGCTTCTTTTCTTTTGGGTCGGATGAGTGGAATTTCCAATCGTTTCCTTTTCTTAAAGAGTCAAGATTTGTCGGCAGCATATCTTCAAAATCTAAATCTTCAAAATTCAATTTTCTCCCTCCATTGACCTGATTTTTCCAATCGTTTCGTCACCTATTTTATCTCTCAGATGGTCATACAAGTTGGTTACTTCTTTACTTTCCAATGCACTATAAGCATCTAAGGCCGTGATATTTTCACTAGTTTTCACGTCAACAACAAAACCATCGACATCTGAGGAATAAATTCCTGAATGGCCAAACGCAAACTCACCGTCTTCGAGCAAAATCCATACTTCTTGTCCATGTGGAATAGGGATTAGTCCTATGGATGCTAATTTCCTTGTCATTAAACCATCCAAACCACTGTCAATATCTTCTTTATCCCATAATGAGAACTCAACCTTTTCGAGTAGTTTCTTTGACAGGCACCTCCCTAGGCCAATTGTTTCCCACATCCTATGTGGTGTATTTACAGAATAACCGTTCCAGTGAAACAAATGACCAGCTTTCGAATCAAGAATGTGCATGTCCATCAAACCAGTCATTAGCCACCCATCTGAAATTTTACTCACCAGTGCTCTCACAGTTTCGGGAGAGATAAAATCATCAGAACCTAGGATAATTACAGCGTCTGGATCAAAATTCTTCGAATATTTAAGACCAGCATTCCACTTCTGACTTAATGGCAGATTTTCATGCTCAAGATACTCATTCCCCGAAGAAATTACCATCTGCTCAGTTTTTTCTCCCTCCGAACCCACAATAATGCAGGAAATATCTAATTCATCCAATTCTTCTTTCAAGAAATTTACATGGGATAGGAAAGCCGAAGTTAACTCATATCTCTTCCAAATAGTCGTGAGAAAACATATCTTCTTTGCTTCGACCTTCCTCTTCTTCATCATTATTTCAGATTGTTTCGAAATTGGCTTTCCGTCCCATTGCCTTTTCGCTAACTCAGAGATTGACTCTTTTATCAACTTCAACTCGTCCCTAATCTGAGACGTCTTGTTGTTAAGGAATTTTGACAGATACTGCGACTGTTCTTCAGCCAAATTAGAATCTACTCTTGCATTTTCATCCAAAAAGATGCACCAGTTTTCCATTGATGCGAGGAAAATTGCGGCTCCAGAAAATGACCTAATCTCTCTAGAGAAAATCTCAAACGTTCCCGAATTAATTGTATTTCCAGTTAGTGCAAGAACCTCATTATCCAAGTAGTCGAAATCTCCAGTATTTCTGCTATCCCATGATCCCAATAGGGGGAAAGAAACTTCCCTGCCATCTCCTAAAGTGGTATTTAGTAAAATTTCACTCTCTGTAATGCCGCCAAATCGTTGTGGAGAGTAAACTCCACCCCATTTTTCACAAATTGGGGTTTTGGACATTTCTTCTTCATCCAAATTCATGAAGGAGAAATTACCCTCTTCGTCAAGCTCCACAAGTTGTTCACCCATTCCACAGCCTATGTTCGCCAGCACGGTGCTCGAAGAGACGTGCTCCCCAACCGCCGAATGAATATTCTCCGTCCAGAATCTGGAATCGCCAAGAAGAACTACCTTCTCGAAATTATGGATTTCTTCAGGTCTTCTGTCTAATTCTATGTCTGTTATCCAAGACACTGAGATATTGTTCTTTTCCGCCCATCTGCAAAACGGAAAAATCCACTTCGTTATCTCTCCGCCTCTTCCGTTGGAAAATACAAAATTCACATTTCCTGTAATTTTTCTTCCACTTAGGGACTCCATACCATTTGTGAAAATGGCACTGCGTTCCTTGGAACCATTTGGAAATTGCCGAACTCTATTTGCAATCGTAGGGACAACCGCGATGATATCGCCCTCGCCAAAGATCCAGAAAGGGAGAGAAACGCTATTTTCCCCATCACCCACATTTACAACGTATGTCCCTGGTCGGAATTCACCTCCAAGTTTTGTAGAGAAAATAGGATCTAGTAAAATATCTTCAGAATTAAGACTTTCAAACCTGTCCCTTTCTCCACGTATTTCCTTCCTTCCAAGGTTAGCTAGTCTTCTGGAACCAACCCCCCCATAGTGCCCAATACGGTAGATGTTAGCGCTTAACTCTACATCATTTAATGAAACTGCAGATATTACTAATTCATCATCGGTTCTGAGACACATTGAATTCAAGAGCACTTTGAATTTTTCAACACTCTCACGACCCAGAGGGCTCCCCCAACCTCTAGTTCCTGGCATGTTATTTTCGATTCCCAAACTTGTCTTCCCAGAAATCTGACTTCCATCTAGAAATCTTTCTAGATTACTCATAGTCTTTGTGAAGTCATCGACTTCAATCGTTTCATCTGAGAACAAGTCTAGGTAAATAGTTTGAAGTTTTGCAGATTGCATCCCCCAGTTATATTTCCTAGAACTGGAAACCGATCTAAGTTGGAATCTTTCACGTCGGGCTTCGTTTTCAACAATTTCTCGTATTGACCTTGCAATGTCTTCCGGCTTCTCTGGATCGAATACCGTCCCAATGCCCTCTCCGACAACAACTTTCCTCAACTCTGGGAAATCACTTGCTACTACTGGTATTCCTGCGTGCATATACTCGAAGACCTTGTTTGGTGAGCATAAATAATAGCTCAGGCATGAATTAAGAATTGGAGCCACACCAATATCCGCTGAAGACGTGTATAGAGGTACAAGTTCAGAGGGGACCGGGCCAAATAATGAGTATCTTTCTTCCAGTCCTTCCTTTTTTGCAATTGATTCCAAATTTACGAGTACCTCTTTATCTCCGTAACCCATCAAAACTAGGTGAACATTTTCAAGAAATTTCATACTTCTTAGAAGATTCTCCAATCCTCTATTATGTTGAATCGAACCTACGTATATGGCAATTTTTCTATCAGCATCGATATTAAGGATTTCACGCAAATTATACCCAACATTCTTTGGCGGGAAGAATTGCATAGGTGGTGTATTCATTATTACTTCAACATCGTTAATTCCATATCTGTTACAAAGTAAATCTGCAATACTATCATTCACCGTAATTACCCTATCACATTTCCTGATTAGTGATTTCTCAAATCTCTTCACCATCATCCGCTTTATCGGCCCCGCCTTTCTCGCTCTATTCCTGTCGAGATACAACTCATGGGAATCGTAAATCAACTTCTTTCCATGTAAGTGACTAATCTTTGATCCCAAACGGAGTGTGTTTAAGTCGTGAGAATGATAAACATCAGAGTCGTCATCTTGAAGTCTTTCCATTACCTCGCTTTCAAAATTCTGAAACATCAGGTATCTATGGAATGGCATAAGGATGAGCCTAAGCAATGTTGGGACAAAGAATTTCCAGAACCTCTTCTTGCCCCACCAGCGTATCCACCTTAGGTGGAAAGGCCTCAATATCACTCTTGAAACTCTAACTCCCTCGATGATTTCCTCTTCTTTCTGACCGGTTGAGTATATTGCCATTATTCTAACTCGCAGCCCCAGTTCGACCAGCGATTTGGCTTCTCTAAGTACTCTAGTATCATTTCGGAAGTTATTGAACACGGTCATTGTTACTTTCTTTGATGCTCCTGTTTCGGCCCTCTCCCCTCGTTTATTCATTCCAACTTCGAAACCAGAGTAACAGACATTCAACCTATTGCTCCGATTTACAAAGATTACAATCGAGAAAAAGGCTGCCTGTAAATCTTTTTTTATCGGTATTGAAACATCTCTAACTTCCCTCGGGAATAACTTATGATTCAACTTTTCCTCCGCTAACTCCTTCTTTTCTTCTGAGAAATATTTTACTACAACCGTGGATGTGTCCGTTGAAAAGCCACTGACATTTTCGAGCAAAGAAACCTCAAATCTTATCTCTGAATTTTCCGGATCACTTATCCTTACTAGATGGGAACTAACTGTGTTATGCTGAGAATCCGAAGATTCCTGGATGTTGTCAATCACTAGGACTGGCTGTTCTTCTTTTCTAAGTGAGAAGATCCCATGTTCCTCTACCTTTTCTTGGATAGAATCGGAATCAATTACTTGCTTATGGAAAATCCTACAATTTTCAGAACGCCGAACATTTCTCCATAGTTTTTCGATTTTCATTTTTCTCCCTCAATTTACCATTTTTCAATGGAAATCAAATTGAGAACTTACACTCTACGGGACTTCCTAGAAGATCAAAACCCCATGGGGAGACAACTAGTCTTATGTTCCTTTTTTTCCCATCCCCAAGATTCTCGGGAAGGGTCAAAGAAAATCCATGATGGCAATTCGCCTTCCCTAGCTTTTTGCTCAACTTTGCGTCTTTCAAGTCTGCAACGACCTTTGCGACTATCTCATCCCCATACATGGCCGAAACTACAATCGGTGTTTTTGGTTCGCTATGGTCAATCCCCCATCCCATGATAACTCCGTCTTTGTTGCTGGAAACACCCCCTTCAAGTGGAAAACCATCAGCGAAGGAAATCGCACCCAATTTGTTTACCAGAGGGGCATCGACTTCTCCAGCTTTGAAATGCAACGACCTTCCCTTCCCATCGTAGAATTGCTTTGGTAGCATCAAACTAAACGATCTTCCTGTAATTTTCTCCTTTCCTGCCTTCTGATCAATTGTTTTGTTTGCTATGGTTGAAACAATCTTCTTCCCACCATAAAATACTGAAACAGATAGCGGTGAAACTTGATCTATCCTATTATTGGCCCAACCAATTATTCTTCCAGAAACCTGCTCAGTTACTTCCCCTTCAATAGAGGAAGAGAGGATTTGATTGAGATTTTCATCCCCAATTCCAATACCGATCAGTTCTCTCAGACTTTTTGTTAACTCCATTGTAGTTGCCTGTAAATCATCAACAGTTGCTTCCAGGGCTTCAATCCTCCGGATGTCATCTGAGACTCCCTTTTACTCTTTACTAGCAGACGATTTTTCTTCCGCTACGGCCTCCTTTGTGCCTTTATTGCTCGTTGCTCGCCCTCGTCCTTTCTTACCTGCAACCGACTCTGCTTTCTTTCCCCCTCTGGGCATAACTAAACCTAGAAGTAATCGCATATAGTAATTAGTTCCCTTCGTCTCACAGTGCATTTCAATTGCAATGAGTGATGCGCACAGCATAATGCTCGTCTCAGTCGTTGGCATGGGCTATGTCGGGATTCCCGTAGCAGTCAGGTTGGCTCAATCTGGAGCAGACGTAATTGGCATAGATATAGATGAGGACAAGATTAAGAAAATTAATCACGGAATCTACCCAATCGATGGGGAAGAACCCGAAATTAGAGAACTTTTAGCACAATTTGTTGACTCTGGTAATCTTCGAGCAACAAGTGACTATTCCGATGCCTCTGAATCCGATGCCTGGTTAATTTGCGTTCAGACGCCGTTCATAGTGGAGGATTTTGAACCAAACCTCTCTGCCCTCAAGGGTGCATTGTCCTGTATCGGCGAGGTAATGAAGAGGGGAGCCCTGGTCGTGGTTGAGTCGACCATTCCTCCTGGAACAATGGAGGAGGTAGCATTGCCCATTCTAGAATCTTCTAGCGGCCTTAACTCCGGCTCAGAATTCTTCCTCGGACACTGTCCCGAGAGGGTTATGCCAGGAAAACTCCTCCACAATCTCACCAACTACGATCGGGCCTTGGGTGGTCTAGATGCCAGATCCCACGAGATGATGGTCTCAGTTTATCGTCGTATTTCAGAGGGGAAGCTCAATCTTGTCGACCTTAAGACGGCAGAGGTAGTAAAGACATTCGAGAATACCTATAGAGATGCTGAGATAGCCATAGCAAATGACTTCGCGCTGTACTGCGATGCCGTCGACGTAGACTTCTTTGAGGTAAGAGAACTAGTGAATGTTGTCGAATCTAGAAATCTACACCTCCCAGGAGGGGGTGTCGGTGGCCACTGCATTCCCAAGGATACTTGGTTGCTTGCATATGGTTCTAGGGATTCTTACACTCCAGAATTTCTGATTAAAGCCAGAGAGGTGAATGATGCAATGCCAACTCATGTCGCAAACAAGGCCCTGGAAGCGGCAACAAGGCTCAACCTAAGTTTTCAAGATTGCAAAGTAGCAATTCTCGGCCTATCATACCTGGAGGAGAGTGATGATGTTCGCAACTCCCCTTCCGAGACTCTATTCGAGGCACTCACCGAAGCCGGATTGACAGTATCCGTACATGACCACTTTGTCAAAGAGCATCCTTCAATCCCATTCTCCGATAATTTGGACGAGACAATATCGGGATCCGATATTCTAATTGTAATGGTCGCTCATGACTTATACAAATCAATGGATTTGGATGATGCCAAGGAATTGATGGCGGGGAATTACATTATTGATGCTAGAAATGTCTTCGGATTGTCTGCATTAAAGGAATCGGGATTCGAATATTACTCCCTAGGAAGGGGTTCATCTATTTAGAAAAGTAATTGTAATCGGAATTCGTGAACTTATCATGGCGAAGGGCAACGGTCGTGATGTGGAAAACTTACACCCCCTTCGTTCTATTCTCAACCCATTCACTTATTCATTAAGGAAACATAACCCCAGAGACATAAAATGGCCGAGAACTACTGATTATGAGTGGTTGGATTCGAAGAAGATATTCATTGTCGGGGGCTGCGAACTTACCTATTTCTCTGATTATCTAGGAGATAAGGGACTTATCACATATCATACATTTCAGAACAATGCCCCTATGGATCCATTCGTCGAAATGAGATCTCCGGAGTCCCAATTAACCTCATTCAATCCCGATCATGTCGTTCTTTCCCAAATCCAGAAATTCCGACAATTAGTAGGCCAACATCAGGATAATCGTGACTCATGGGGGAAAGAAGAACAACTCTCATCATTGGACTCATTGGTCTCGGAACTCCAATGGTCTATCGAGAAGATAAGGTCGGATATTCAGTGCCCTATTTGGGTAGTCTCACATATAGGAACCCATGTTCCAGCCCACGGCATACATGACTATCGTGGGGTCAATAATGGAACTGGAATTCTTGAATTCAACATGCATTACAAGATCAAACTCTACGAGATGGCGAGAACATTCTCTTCGGTATACATCCTAGACGCAGATATCGCATTCGAATCAATAGGCAAGTGGCCGATTATGGAATTCCCCTTCATCCGTCCACATGAACCATATGGTGGACACCTAGAAAAAGAAGGGGCACAAGTTTTGGCTGAATTTTTTCATCATCAGTTGTTGGTGACCTCGAAAATTCATAGTAAAGTAAAGTGCGTAATATTGGATTGTGACAATACCCTATGGAAGGGGATAATCCGAGAAGATGGCATTGGCGGAATTTCAGTTTTTGGAAATCGCCTCCACAGAATGGAACAACTTTCCAAAAGAGGAATAATGTTCGCTCTTTGCTCAAAAAACGACCCCGAGGATGAGGAACTAATTATGCAAGCACTGAAAAGCCATTCTGATAATTCAGGAATACATTTTCATCAAGCAATTGTCACATCAAGGATTAACTGGTCGACAAAATCATCGAACATCCGATCAATCGCTAAGGAACTCAATATTGGAACCGACTCTCTAGCGTTTTTCGACGATAACGAATTTGAGAGAGACGAGGTCAGATCATCTCTGCCAGAAGTAATGGTATTCTCTGACTCCGAAATTGAGCAAGCCCCAGATTGGCATATGTTCCACCCCTCTGGCGATTTAGGACAAGATTCTTCCAGCAGAATACAGAAATACAAGGAAGAAAAGATTCGGAAGGTCGAACAGCAAGACTTTGGAGAAGACAACTTTGAAGATTTCCTCGCTTCCTGTGGGTTGATTCTAGAGATCAGGGAACCAAGACTTGACGAATTGCCCAGGATATCCGAGTTACTCCAGCGAACAAATCAGATGAACGCGACTCTCAAGAGAATGGATCTTGCCGATATCCAAGCTCTCTATGGTTCTGATAACTCAGCAATCCTAATCGTTAGACTGACGGATAATTACGGGGAATATGGCATCATCGGGGTGGCAATTTCGAATTCTCAGAATTCGAATTTGGAACTTTCCGAGTTGGCATTCAGCTGCAGAGCTATGGGGAGGAAGGTGGAACACGCACTTATTCAGGAAGTTATAGGTCTGAGTATAGATAAAGGTATGAGCAATATTTCTATCCAAGTGGTCGAAACAAGCCGGAATCACCAAATCATCAAAATTTTGTCCGAAAATGGATTTGTTAGGGAATCCCTAGGTGAAGATTTGCTAGAAATGGTCTTGAATCTATCCGAGTTTGATGGGGGCGGAAGGGTTTTCCCTCCATGGTTTCAAATTATTAGTCCACAGAATCTGGAATAGAATGAAGAATGATAGGCTCAAAGAGCAATTTCATCTTCCAAGGAATCAGAGTATTTACACCGCCATCAGATCTAGAACCGGAAAGAAATTCCGCATACAGAACGTACTCTATACCTTGGAAATACCCCTCATCTCCGTTCATTATTGACTTCATAATCTCGAAATGCAAAAGGTACATTATTCCAAACCTTAGATGTTCTCCATGCCCCAGGATAGTCCCATAACTGCACAGATCACCTTCTCTTGTAAGGCCTATGTAGCCAACCAATTTCTCATTTGTTACGACTTCTCCTTGCATGTGCCCCTCTTCGGTTTTGAATACCCCCCATGGGATCCACCAAGCCCTACTATTCGCCACGTCTCGCAACTCTCTTTTCTCGACTGGAGCTCCGCCCAATTCATCCACAGATCTCTTGTATGAGTCGGTCATCTTCCGACCAGTCCTTTCCTCCTTGGAGAAATTTATCTCTGCGATATCGGGAATGTGGTTTTCCCATTCGAATCTCTTGCAATAGTAGCCCTCTCTAGAGGCTCTCTTTGCGGGATAGACCGCACCCTTCCTATTCCCTTTCCTGACCGCCTCAAAGTATTCATCCCAATCCGCCCACTTGCTAATTTCTATAGCTGCGCTGACATACTCGCCTTCATGGACAGAACTGTCTTCATTCTCATTCGCTGGATTGATGAAATATTTTGAGACTTGAAAACCCCTCAAATGCTCTGCCTCATCGGT
>MDTA01075941.1_pt1 | contig 19130 bp, 14 predicted proteins | sample 811151 | NCBI WGS metagenome assembly MDTA01 (sample SAMN05326648, study PRJNA326480) | marine metagenome | isolation source: seawater | place: Indian Ocean: South | collected 2010 | reverse complement strand
CTGCTCATGGTAATGCGCTCCGTCACCATGCCCCTCCAAAAACCAAAAAGGGGACATTTTAAAATTGGGCAAAGGGGACATTACTGCTTTGGGCTAACAGCCCGCGTCGACCGCTACGCATCGACCGCCCATGCTGCTAAGCTCGGCCGAATGCGCCCTGACCGGGGACTCCCCGAACCGTGACCGTCCTTCTCCGACTCCTGCTCTGCGCCCTGCTGGCCCACGCTGCCGCCGCCCGGGCACAGCCGGAGCTGTTGCCGGCTTCGCTCAGCGGGAGCGGGGCGAGTGAACTGCGCGCCCTCGAACCGCTGGTCTGGTCCGACCCGTGGACGGCGCGGGAACGGCTCATGGGGCTTCGCGACGCGGACGCGACGCCGGCGCTCGAAGCGGCCCGGAACCTGCTGCTGGCGCAGGCCCTGGTCTACCTGCATCGCAACGACGAACTCGCCGAGGCGGTGGCTGCCGGCAATGCAGCGCTCGAAGCGGACAGCCCGTCCCGGCTGCGGCATTACCTGGCCATGCTCGACGGCGTGAGCGCGGCACGGCAGGGTGACCTCGACGGAGCCCTCGGGCGGCTCGCCACCGCGGCGGCCGAGGCCCGCGGCGCGGACCTGGGTGGCATCGCGGTGCTGGCCACCGCCGAACTCGGCTACGCGCACACGCATGCGGGAAACTACGAGCAGGCCCTGCAGGTACTGCAGGAGGCCGCGGAGGAAGCGCTGGCCAGCGGCGACCCCTTCCTGGTGGCGGTGATCGACGAGATCTACGGGGTGCTCTACGCCTACCTCGACGAGTACGACCGGGCGATCCGCTATTTTCGCCAGGCCCTGGCGGCCTATGAGTCCCTCGCCTACCCGGTGTACGTCGCCGAGGCCGTCTACGGCCTGGCAACCGCCTACCGCTACGGCGGTGACCGGGACGCAGCGCTGGCAGCCTTCCGCCGCTACCGGGACATCATGGCGGCGCACGGCGATGCCGGCGGTCGCTTCTCCGCGCTCTACGGCCTGGGCATGACCCATGCCGAGATGGGCAACTGCGAAACCGCCTTACCGGTGATTGCCGAGGCACTGGCTGCCGACGGCCCGGCGGATTACGACGCGGAACTGTTGAAGCGCGCCGCCGTCTGCCACGCACGGGAGGGCGACACCGCGGCCGCCACCGTCGCCCTGGCCCGGGCCCGGGAGATCATCGGCGGTATGCCGGAGCTTGAGGGTACCCGCTGGGACATCGGGCTCGACAAGGCAGAAGCAGACATGTACGCAGCGCTCGGTGCCTACGACAAGGCGTACCGCGCGTTGGACCGCTACCAGGAACGGCAGTCGGCGCTGCAGCGAGAGAACGCCTCGGAGCGTAGCCTGTCCCAGCGCGCTGCGCTGGAGAACGCGCGCCAGGCACTGCAGATCGAGCTGCTGCAGGAGCAGGCCCGGGTCCGCTCCCTGGAGATCGGGCAGCAGCAGCGGGAGCTGCGCAATGAGCGTCTCGGCTTCATCCTGATCGCGGTCGGCCTGGTGACGGTCGTCGCCATCGTGCTCTGGCGCCTGCGCGACCTGCGCCGCTACCGCGCGCTGTCCACCCGCGATGGCCTGACCGGTATCGCCAACCGGCGCCATATCTTCGATCGTCTCGAGAGCCTCCTCGAGGGCCTGGCGCCGGACCGCGGCAGCCTGTCGGTCGTGCTCCTCGACGTGGACGACTTCAAGGCGATCAACGACCGCCACGGACACCCGGTGGGTGACCGGGTGCTGCAGGCCCTGGCCGCGTCCCTGGCGGGCATGCTGCGCCCGGGGGATGAGGTGGCCCGCGTCGGGGGCGAGGAGTTCCTGCTGGTGCTGCCACGAACGGATCGCGACGGCGCAGTGCGGGTCGCGGCGCGGCTGCGCGAGGCCCTGCGCGACCTGCGGGTGGCGGCCGGCGGCGGCGCGCCGATCACGATCACGGCGAGTATCGGCGTGGCGACCGCGGGTCCCGGCCGCGACAACCCGGCAGCCCTTTATGCGGCCGCGGACGAGGCGCTTTACCGGGCCAAGGCCAGCGGCAAGAACCGCTTCGAGCTGGCGGCCGCGGTTTCCTGAGCGGTCAGGCCAGGGCGCGGTAAAGCCGCGTTACCATCTCCTCGCCGGCCAGCATGGCCACGACCACGGCAATGAAGGCGCCTGCGCCGTGCATGGGCCCGGCGAAGTGGATCGCTTCGCCGAAGGCGAGGTCCAGGGCACCCAGCATCACGAACTTGGAGCCGAAAAGAATCAGCCAGGCGCTGAAGAAGCGAGCGAACGTCCACGCCGCTCCCGCGCGTCCACTGAACCAGCCGGCGACCCGGTGCTCGATGACCAGGGTCAGCTGCAGCAGCAGCTGGAGGAGTACCGCCACGGCGAGGGACAGGGTGAAGCCGTCGATGGCGACCCGGTCCCAGTGCTCGGCGAAGAGGTTGAGTACCACGAGGTCCGCGAGGATCGCGATGAGGTAGCGCGCAAACAGGCGCTGCCGCGTGGTGGGCGTCTCGGCCGCTGCGGCGACGACATGGTGGTGGGGTTTCACTTGCGGGCTCCGGCGAGGGCTGGGCGTCCCTTATAGCATGTGCCCGGCGCGCCGTCCGCGTTCTCCGCTACAATGGCGCCGTCCTGGCGAACAGCGGCGAGGGGGCCCGCCTTATCGTGCGCAAGACCCTGAAGTTCCTGCACACCGTCGGTGCCATCGGCTATGCCGGGGCGGCGGCCGCACTCCTCGTACTGCATGCTCAGCTCCCCGACCCGGAGGACCTGGAGCGGTTCGCCACGCTGCGCATGGCCATGGGCGCGGTGGCCGAGCGCATCCTCCTCCCCTCCATCGCCCTGGTGCTGGTCAGCGGCCTGCTCGCCATGGCCTTCAACCGCGCTTTCCATAACGCCGGCTGGGTGTGGCTGAAGCTCATCTTCGGGGTGCTCGTCTTCGAGGGGACGCTGGTCTCGGTGCAGGCCCCGATGCAGCGCGCGGCGCTGCAGGCCGAGGCGGCCCTCGCCGGTGACGTGCCGGCGGCGGAGCTGGCCGCACCGCTGGGACCCGAGTGGGGCTCGCTCTGGGTCGTCCTGCTGCTGGCAATCTTCAACGTGGTGCTCGGCGTCTGGCGCCCGCGGGGGCGGCGGCGCGAGGCTGCGGCCGGGGCGGCAGACTGATGCGGCAGTTTCCCTTCCGGCAGGTGGATGTGTTCACCGCCGAGCCGCACCGGGGTAACCCGCTGGCCGTCGTGCACGACGCGACCGGTCTCGACGATGACGCCATGGCGGCCTTCGCCCGCTGGACCAATCTCTCCGAAACCGTCTTCCTGCTGCCGCCCGGGGATCCGGCCGCCGACTACCGCCTGCATATCTTCACGCCCGGCGGGGAGCTGCCTTTCGCCGGGCACCCGACGCTGGGCGCCTGCTACAGCTGGCTCGCCGCCGGCGGCCGGCCGCGGCAGGCGGGGTATGTGGTTCAGGAATGCGGCGCGGGTCTGGTGCGGGTGCGGGCGCAGGGCGACACGCTGGCGTTTGCCGCGCCGCCGCTCCTGCGCACGGGCCCGGTCGCGGACGATGACCTCGCGGTGCTGCTGCCGGCGCTCGGCCTGGCCCCGGGCGCCGTGGAGGCTCACCAGTGGGTCGACAACGGCCCCGGCTGGTGCGCCCTGCTGCTGCGCTCGGTGGACGCCCTGCGTGCGCTGGCGCCGGACTGGGCCGCGCTCGGTGACTACCGCGTTGGGGTTGCGGCGCTTTTGCCTGCCGAAGAGCCGGGCGACCTCGAGGTGCGCGCCTTCGTGCCGGGTGTCGGCGTACCCGAGGACCCGGTCACCGGCAGCCTCAACGCGGGTCTCGCCCAGTGGCTGATCGGCGAGGAGCGGCTGCCGCCGGTCTACCGGGCGCGCCAGGGCAGGTCGCTCGGGCGTGACGGGTGGGTTGCGCTTGCTCGCGAGGACGACGCGATCTGGGTCGGCGGCCAGGTGGTCGAGGTCGTGGCGGGCAGCGTGGCGTTCCCGCCCTGAGCTACTGCAGGTTCAGCCGCGCGCGCTGCTCGTAGGTTTTCACCAGGGTCCACAGCTGCTTGTCCTCGCAGCCCGCGCTTTCCGCCAGGGCATCGACCTCGGCGCGGCGCTCGGCGGCGCGCGCGGCGACCTCGGCCGCCGCGGCCTCCTCGTTGCTGTAGTCACCGCTTTCGAGGAGCTCGGCGATAGCGCGCCGTTCCATGACCGCGAGGTTGTGATCGAACTGCTTCCGGGTGCCGGGCCCCGCTTCACCGCAGCGGAGCATGGCCTGCTCCGCTGCGGCGTACTGGGCGTGAATGTAGCCCGGCTCCATGAGATGCCGCTGCGTGTGAACGCCGTAGGCTTCGAAGGCGATGTAGCCGATCACGAACAGCCCGACGAGAATCCCGCCCCGGTCCATGTTTCCCCCGTTTCGATGCGCAAAACACGAGTGTAGTCGCCGTGCGGGCGCCGCGCGACACCGCCTTGGCTTTCTGTACTACCAGATACCGAATTTAGTAACATCGGGCGTATGGCCGACGAGCGACCAACAATCCTGGTGGTCGACGACACGCCGCAGAACATCGATCTGTTGGCCGGCCTGTTGCGGCCCCACTACCAGGTCAAGGTGGCCAACCGCGGGCGCCGCGCGCTGGAGATCGTGCGTTCCGCAGCGCAGCCCGACCTGATCCTCCTCGACATCATGATGCCCGAGATGGACGGCTACGCGGTTTGCCGCGCCCTCAAGGCCGACTACACCACGCGCCACGTTCCGGTCATTTTCACCACTGCGAAGATCGCCACGGAAGACGAACTCCTCGGGCTCGAGGTCGGCGCGGTGGACTACGTCACCAAGCCGATCAGCCCACCGATTCTTCTGGCTCGGGTGAAGACGCACCTGGCCCTTCGCGACCAGCAGCGTGCGCTCGAGGAGCAGGTCCGCAGGCGCACCGCGCAGCTCCAGCAGACCCGACTCGAGATCGTCCAGCGCCTCGGCCGCGCCGCCGAGTACAAGGACAACGAGACGGGGCTGCACGTGATCCGCATGAGCCACTACGCTCGGCTGCTCGGCGAGCGCGCGGGCATGGGGGCGCACGAGGTGGACCTGCTCCTGCATGCGGCGCCGATGCATGACATCGGCAAGATCGGCATCCCCGACCAGATCCTGCGCAAGCCGGGGCGCCTGACGGCAGAAGAGTGGGAGGTGATGAAAACCCACTGCCAGATCGGCGCCGACATCCTCGGCCAGACCGACGGCTCGGAGCTGCTGGCCATGGCGCGGGTTATCGCCCTCAGCCACCACGAGCGCTGGGATGGCAGCGGCTATCCGCACGGCCTGGCCGGGGAGGACATCCCCCGGGTCGCGCGCATGGTCGCCATTGCCGACGTGTTCGACGCGCTGACCAGTGACCGCCCTTACAAGGAAGCCTGGCCCCTCGAGCGCGCGCTTGCGCTGCTGCGGGACCAGGCGGGCAGCCACTTCGACCCGGTGCTCGTGCAGCACTTCCTCGATGCGCTCCCGGAAGTGCAGGAGATACAGCGCCGCTACGCCGAAGGCAGCGCGCGACCGGAGCAGCACTGACATGTCCTGCGCGCGGGCATCGCCGGGCGCGGTCGCGGCCCTGTTCGCACTGCTGCTGGCGGCCGCGCCCGCGCCGGCAGCGCCCGGGGCGATGGCAGCACTCGACCCGGCCGAGCGGGAGTGGCTTCGGCAGAACCCCGTGCTCTATGTCCGCAATCTCGTGGAACTTGGCTGCTACAACGCGCTGGACCGCGCCGAACCCCTGAGCCTGGATCTCGCCATTCTCCGCCGCGCGCTGCAGCCCTTCGGTGTCGTGGTCGAGTTGGATCCCGGAGCGGTGGGCCCGGCGGCGCTGGAGGCGCTGCGCAGCGGTGAGGTCGACCTGCTCGTCGGGGCGGCAGGCGGGCAGCAGGCGCCGGAGGGGGTGCGGCTCAGCCGCGCCTATCGCGCCGAACCCGTGGCTCTTGCGACACCATCGTCCCCGGCCCTCGGCGGGGACGATTTCTCCGGGCTCAGTGTTGCCGTGCCGGACCAGCTTTTCGACCCCGCGGTGCTGCGGGCGAGGCACCCGGACACGGTCTGGGTGAAGACACCGTCGGTGGTGGCCGCGCTGCGGGCGGTGGCGCGGGGTGCCGCCGATGCCGCCCTCGGGCCGGCGCGGGAGCTCCGCTTCCAGGTCGCCGAGCAGGGCCTGGACACGTTCCGGGTTAGCGAGCGCAGCGATGAAAACGGCCGGGGCGAGCTGGCCTGGCGCCTGGCGCTGCCCGAGGCGGAGCCCGGGCTGGCGTCCCTCGTGGACAAGGCCCTGGCGGCGCTCCCCGCCGCCGCCGTCGCGTCCCTCGAGGAACGCTGGCGACAGGCTGCGGAGCGGCACTCCGGGGCCCGGCAGGCAACGCTCGAAAGCGACGGGCAGCGCCTGCTGCTCGACCTCGCCTTCTGGATTCCGCTCGCCATCGCCGCGCTCTTCCTGGTGCTGCTGGCTGCGCTGCTGCTCGCCAGCCGGCGCCTGTCACCGCGGACCCTGGAGCGCTACCTGACGAACAACCGGCTGCGTGCGGCGGTTGCCTTCGGCACCGTTGTCTACGTGGCCCTGGTCCTACTGCTCGCCGTCACGGCGCTCGAGCGCATCGAGGAGCGCACCCGGTGGCAGGCGGGGATGACCCTGGAGAGCGTCAATCGCATCGCCCGGACTCACCTGGAGCAGTGGTTCCGCCGTCGACAGGAACTCGCGCGCCTGGTGGGGACGACGCCGGCGGTGGTTGATGCGCTTCACGCCGGCGGCCAACTGGCGGACGATCCCTGTCACCGGGAGTCGCGACGCTACTTCCGGGTGATGCAGATCCGCTGCCTGTTGCTCACCGACGGCGGGGAGTTGCTCGGCCCCGCCGGCGCGGCGGCGGAGAAGACTGCCGCGACCCTGCGGCAGGTCGCACCCGCAGGGCTCGCCGCCAGCGCTGCCGGCGAACCCCGGCTGGTGTTCCTGCCGGCCACCCCCGGTGAGCGGCGCGGGCTGGCTATCCTCGAGCCCGCCGGCTTCGAGGGCAGCGGCGTCCTGGCGCTGGTCGAGCCCGCGGGCCTCACCTTCCGGACCATTCTCGAGAGCGCGCGGATCGGGCGCAGCGGGGAGACCTACGTGCTGGACGCGGACGGGATGATGCGCAGCCCGAGCCGCTTCGAGGCGCCCTGGGCGCAGTGGCACGGCGCGGGCGACACGGTGCCGGTCCGCGATCCGGGAGCGCCGCTGACCGCGACGGGCGGGGGCGCGGATGCAGAGCGGAGCTGGCCGCTGACCCGCATGGCGAGCAGCGCCGCCGCCGGGAGAGACGGCCTGAACGTGGCGGGTTACCGCGATTACCGCGGCATCCGCGTCCTCGGTGCCTGGACCTGGCTGCCCGCGCTGCGTCTCGCCGTGGCCACCGAAATCGACGAGGACGAGATCCTCAGCCAGCTCGCCTTCCAGCGCCGTCAGCTGATCGCCTCCACGGTCGCGGTCGCGGTGCTCGCTGTGATGCTGCTGGCCTTCGTGCTCTGGTTCAGCGATCGCAACCGGGTCCGCCTGCGCGGCATGCTGGCGGCCCAGGACCGGGAGCTGCGCATCTTTGGTGCCGCCATGCAGGGCAGCCCGGTGGCGATGTTCGCCACGGACCGGGAGGGGCACATCCGCTCCGCCAATCCCGCCTTCGAGACGATTACCGGCTACCCGGTGCGCGATGCTATCGGCCGGACCCCGCGCCTCCTGCAGGGCGGCCAGACGCCGGGTGCTACCTACGAAGCGCTCTGGGACACGATCAAGGCGGGCGACCACTGGCGCGGCGAGCTGGTGAACCGGCGACGGGACGGAGAGGAGTACTGGGCCTACGTCACGATCGCACCGGTGCTCGACGACGCGGGCCGACCCGAGTACTTCGTCTGCCTGCTCGACGACGTCAGCGAGCGGCGCCGGCTTCTCCGCTCTCTGGAGGATAGCGAGGCGGCGCGGGAGGATGCGCTCGCGGCGGCTGACGTTGCCCCCTGGAGCTGGGACATGCAGACCGACTACTGGTCTTTCCATCCCAACCTGGCGCGCATGCTCGGGATGGCCGACGGCGCCTCGCTGGATGGCACGGACCCGTTCGAGCTTGTCCACCCGGAAGACCACGACCGGGTGCAGGAGGCCCTGGAGAACGGGCTCGCTACCGGCGAGTTCACCGAGGTTGGGTTTCGCATGCGCCGGGTCGACGATGGCTGGATACACGTCATCGGCCGGGGGCGGCTCACCCGGGACGAATTCGGGCGGCCGCTGCGCGCGGATGGCATCAGCATCAATGCCACGGCACTGGTCGAGGCGAGGGAGCGGGAGGCGGTCGCCGCCCGGCGTGTCGAACTGCTGCTGGACAGCGCCGGTGAAGGGGTGATCGGCATCGACCGGCAGGGCACGATCACCCTGGTCAACCGCGTTGCCGCGGAGCTGCTCGGCTGGAGCCAGCAGGCGCTACGCGGCTGCAACCTGCACGAGACCGCCCACGCCAGGCACGAGGACGGTTCCCCGCGGCAGCTCGAGCACTGCCCCATGGCCCCGGACATCAGCGAAAAGCAGGTGGTCACCGACGACGTGCTCTGGCGTCGCGATGGCACGGCCCTGCCGGTCGAGTACGCGGCCGTCCCCGTGGCCGACGCGGAAGACGACCTGGCCGTGATGATCGTGTTCCGGGACATCACCGAGCGGCGGCGCGCCGATGACCTGGTCCGCGCCAGCGAGGACCGGCTTCACGGCGCGGCGGATGCGGCCAACCTGGGGCTCTGGGAGTACCTGCCGGACGAGCTGGGAACGCTGCACACGAACCAGCGCTTCATCAGCATGCTCGGTCAGGATCCGGCCGCACTGCGTGAGGGGGCCGATCGCTGGGCGCCGCTGCGCAGGGGCCTGGGCACGCTCGATGCACTCGTGCACCCGGGCGATCGCGCCGCCATCCTCGAGGACCTGCGCGCCCGGGGCGGTGCGGCGGAAGAGACCGGTATGGGACGCTACGAGTACCGCGTGCGCGTGCCCGGGGAGGGCTGGCGCTGGTTTGCCGCGGTCGGCCAGGTCGTGGCGCGGGATGAATCCGGTCTGCCGGTGCGGCTGTCGGGCGTACAGATCGACATCCAGCGCGACAAGCAACTGCACATGGAGCTGGAACGGGCGCGGCTGTCCGCCGAGGCCGCGAACCGGGTCAAGTCCGACTTCCTGGCCAACATGTCCCACGAGATCCGCACGCCCATGAACGCGATCATCGGTATGTCCCAGCTGGCGCTGCATACCGACCTCGATGCCCGCCAGCGCCGCTACCTCGACCGCGTGCAGCAGTCGGCGCAGGGCCTTCTCGCGATCATCAACGACATCCTCGACTTCTCGCGGATCGAGTCCGGGCGGCTGGTGTTGGAGAGCGTGGAGTTCGACCTCGACCAGGTGCTCGAGAGTCTCTCGGCCCTGGTCACCCTGGACGCCGAGGCCAAGGGCCTGGAACTGGTCTTCGACCGGGGGCGCGACGTCCCCCGGCGGCTGCGCGGCGACCCGACGCGCCTGCGGCAGGTGCTCGTGAACCTCGCCAGCAATGCGGTCAAGTTCACCGAGCCCGGTGGCGAGATCGTTATCGCCGTCGGTGCCGAGGACCTCGGCGGGGACGAGGTCGAACTGCGCTTCGCGGTCACCGATACGGGCATCGGCATCAGCGCCGAGCAGCAGGCCATCCTGTTCAGGCCCTTCTCGCAGGCCGATGCCTCCATTTCCCGCCGCTACGGCGGCAGCGGGCTGGGGCTGGCGATCTCCCGCAACCTGGTCGAGCTCATGGGTGGCGAACTGGGCGTGGAGAGCCGGGAGGGCGAGGGCAGTAGCTTCCGTTTCACGGCGCGGATGCAGCAGGTACCCGGCGCCGCGGGGCACCGCCCGGCACCGGGCCCGTCGATCGCCGGCACCCGCGTGCTCCTGGTCGAGGACAGTGCGCGCGCACGGGCAGTGCTCGCGTCCATGCTGGAAGGCCTGCGCTGCAGTGCGACGTCCGCCGGCGGCGCCGCCGAGGCCGGCGAGCGCGTTGCCGCGGCGGATGGCGATCCGCCCTTCGACGTGCTGCTGGTGGATGCCGTGATGCCCGACCGGGACGGGCTGGCCACCCTCGCGGCGCTGCGCGCGGACCCGCGCCTCGCCGCGGCGGACACGGTCCTCATGGCAACCCCCGGCGACCTCGAGTCGGTGCGTGAGGCGGCACTGGCGGCGGGTGTGACCGAGCTCTTGGCGAAGCCCGTGACCCCCTCGAATCTCCACGATGCCCTGTACCGGGCCCTGCACGGGGAACCGGATGTCGCCCCCGTACCGGAAGCACCGCCGCCGCGCGCCCATCCGGCGTTGCGTGGCGCGCGCGTTCTCGTCGTCGAGGACAACGACATCAACCGGGAGGTCGCCGAGGAACTGCTGAGCGCCCAGGGCGTGCAGGTGTGGACCGCGGTGAACGGCCAGGATGCGCTGGACCAGGTCGCGGCGCGCCCCTTCGACGCGGTGCTGATGGACTGCCAGATGCCGGTCATGGACGGCTACCAGGCCGTCGAAGCCCTGCGCCGCGACGCCCGCTTCAAGACACTGCCGGTCATTGCCATGACCGCCGAGGTCATGGCGGGGGACCGGGAACGGGTGCTGGCGGCCGGCATGAACGATTACGTTCCCAAGCCCGTGGACCTGGAGGAACTTCTCGACACGCTCGGGCGCTGGATCACGGGGCGGACGCAAGGAGATGGCCCGGCCCTGGCAATCGTCGCTGCGCCGGATGAGGACGCGGACCTGCCGCCGGTCCCGGGCATCGACCTCGGTGCGGCGCTGGCGCGCACGCGGCAGGACGCGGGATTACTGCGGCGCCTGCTGCATCGGTTCCTCGCTGACTACCGGGATTTCGGCGAGAGCTACCGCGCGGCGCAGGCGAGCGATGACAGCGGGGCGCCGCGGCGCCTCGCGCACAGCCTCAAGGGCGCGGCGGGAACCGTGGGTGCGCTCAGCGTTCAGCGCGCCGCCGAGCGGCTGGAGCAGTCGGCCGGCAGCGCCGGGGAGGCGCCGTCGCTCCGCGGAGTGCAGGACGCCCTCGCAGGCCTGCTGCCGGCCCTTGCGGAGGCCCTGGAGCACAAGCAGGAGGAGGCTGCCAGCGGGGAGGAGCCGGCCGACCTGGCGGATGGGCTCGACCGGCTCGAGGCGCAGCTGGTTGCCGGCGAGGTGGACGCGGTCGACACCTTCAACGGCCTGCTTCCGGCGTTGCAGCGCGAGGTGCCGGCTACCGCCTACCGGCGCCTGCAGCGGTCGCTGGGGCTGTACGATTTCGACGCCGCGCTATCCGGCTTGCGCGCTCTGCGCGCTGCCCTCCGAGACCGCCGGTGAGCCGTCGAGCGCGTCGGCCACCTCGCCGGGCAGGGTGAACCAGCGGTCGGCCGCGGCACCTGCCGGCAGCGGGGAGTCCGAAAGTGCGGCGCGACAGTGTGCCGCGCTGGCACCGGCGGCCAGGACCCGCTCTGCCGTTGCCGCGAGGGCCCGGTAATCGGGCGTCATCGCGGGCGCACCGGGGACCGGGGTCGCGAGGAAGTCGGTAGCCGACAACCTGGCCGGCGGCTGCGGCGCATCATCGCGGTGCCGCCAGAGCCCCGCGCGGGGATCGAGGCGGTAGCTGGGCAGCAGGCGCCAGCCGTGCCGGGCGACCAGGCGCAGCGCCGTGAGCAGGTAGTCGAGCTCGGCCTCGTCGATGAAGTAGTTCACGTTCAGCCGGACCCAGCCCGGCCGAAGCGCGCCGAAGCCCTCGGCCACCCGGCTTTCGAGGGCGGTCGAGCGGCCCTCGTCGAGGCCGAGCAGGGCGTGGCCGTAGGGGCCGGCACAGGAACAGCCGCCGCGGGCCTGGATGCCGAAAAGGTCGTTGAGCAGGGCGACCACGAAGCCGTAGTGCAGTTCCGATTCCCCGTGGTTAAAACGCAGCGAGAAGATGGCCAGGCGCTCCGCCTCCGAACCGCCCAGTACCTCGATGTTCGGCTCACCGGCCAGCGCATTGAGGACCTGCCTGACCCGCCTGCGCTCGATAGCCTCGATGGTGTCGGTGCCGACCGCCTGCTGCAGCTGGAACACCAGCCCCGCGCGGATCGACTCGACGATAGCCGGCGTGCCGCCTTCCTCGCGGCGCTCCGGGTCGTCGAGGTAGCGGTGCGCGCGCGGGTTGACGAAGGAGACGGTGCCGCCGCCGACGACCGCGGGGACACTGTTGGCGAGCAGTTGTCGCTTGACCGCCAGCACACCGGGCGTTCCCGGGCCGCCGACGAACTTGTGCGGCGACAGGAAAACGGCGTCGATGGGCGCCCCGGGGGCATTCAGGTCGATGCGCACGTAGGGCCCGGCCGCCGCGTAGTCCCAGAAGGCGAGGGCGCCGGCGGCCTTCAGCTGCCGCGTGATGCCGGGCACATCGCTGCGGATGCCCGTGACGTTGGACGCGGCAGAGAAACTGCCGATGCGCAGGGGACGGTCGCCGTAGCGGGCCAGGGCCTCGGCGAGCGCCTCGCGATCGATGGCGCCGTCGTCCGCAAGCGGGATGGGCACGACGTCGGCAATGGACTCGCGCCAGGGCAACTCGTTTGAGTGGTGCTCGTAGGGGCCGACGAAGACGACGGGGCGCTCGGCCTCGGGTATGCGCGCCGACAGGTCGTAGCGCCGGTCGAGGTCCCGGGGCAGGCGCAGCCCGAGGATGTCGATGAGACGGTTGATGGCCGCGGTGGCGCCGGCACCGCAGAAGATGATCTTGTCGTCCTCACTGCCGCCGAGGGCCCGGCGGATCGTGGCGCGGGCCTCTTCGCGCAGGGCGGTGGTCTGCGCCCCGGTGAAGGACGTTTCGCTGTGGGTGTTGGCGTACCAGGGCAGGACCTGTTCGCGCAGCGTGTCCTCCACCAGGTCCAGTGCCCGGCCGGAGGCGGTGTAGTCGGCGTAGACGAGCGGGCGCTGGCCGAAGGGGGTGGCGATGGGGCGCCCGTGGCCGATAACGCCGGCGCGGATGCGCTCGATGAGGGCCTGGCTGTCGCTTTGCATGTTCACCTCCAAGATGCTGTTGCGACCAGTGTAGGGCGCGGGGAGGGAAACATTGTTCCTATTTGTTGTTTGATTCGCTGTTGATGCGCTACATTTGTTGCGTTCATGCCTGATCATTGCGCCGTTCATTCAACCAGGGAGGTCTTCATGGCGGCAGAGCTCGACAAGCTGGACCGGCGCCTGCTCGATCTGTTGCAGCGGGACGCCACGCTGTCCCTCGCGGACCTCGCCGAGGCGGTGAGCCTGTCCCGCTCCGCCTGCTGGCGGCGCCTGCAGAAGCTCGAGGCCGCGGGCGTCATCCGCGGCCGGGTCACGCTGCTCGAGCCGGCGGCGGTCGGACTGCCGCTCACGGTGTTCATCCTCATCCGCACCAACCAGCACAACGCCGCCTGGGCGAAGCGTTTCCAGGCCGTGGTCAGCGAGGTGCCCGGGGTGCAGGAGGTCTATCGCATGGGGGGCGACGTCGACTACCTGGTCAAGGCCGTGGTCGCCGACATGCCGGACTATGACCGGCTCTACCAGCAGCTCATCGAGGCGGACCTGGCGGACGTGAGTGCGGGGTTCGTGATGGAGGAGCTCAAGCACAGCACCGTGCTGCCGCTTTGAACCCGGGAGCGGGTCTGCGCTGAGCCGGCGGTGAGCCGGTTCCGGCGCCCGCCGCAATGGTGTAGCTTACGGCGCACCGCCGCCACGCCGCGGCCGCAGAAAGGAAACGCCATGGCGCCGCACCCGCACTACCCGCACCTCTTCTCGCCCCTCGACCTGGGCTTCACGCAGCTCCGGAACCGTATCCTCATGGGCTCGATGCACACGGGCCTGGAGGAAATGGGCCCGGAGGGCTTCGAGCGCATGGCGGCCTACTACGCCGAGCGCGCCGCGGGCGGGGTAGGCATGATCATCACCGGCGGCACCGCCCCCAACCGCGCCAGCGAGCTCGCGGCAACACCCTACGGCCCCTTCGACAGCGAGGAACAGGTCCCCTGGCACCGCCAGGTGACCGACGCCGTGCACGCCGCCGCACCGGACTGCCACATCTGCCTGCAGATCCTCCACGCGGGCCCGCTGGCGCGAAGCGAGGACCCGGTCGCACCGTCGGCGATCGCCTCGCCGCTGAATCCCCGGGTGCCGCGGGAGATGACCGAGGATGACATCGAGCAGACGCTCGCGGACTTTGCCCGCTGTGCGCGCCTGGCGAAGGCGGCGGGCTACGACGGCGTGGAGATCATCGGCTCGGCCGGCTACCTGCTTTCCACCTTCCTGCTGGAGAAGACCAACCAGCGTGGCGACCGCTGGGGCGGCAGCTACGAGAACCGCATGCGCTTCCCGCTCGCGGTGCTGCGCCGCGTGCGCGAGGCCGTGGGGGACGACTTCATCGTCATCTACCGCATCGCGGCCATGGAGATGATGGCCGATGGCAGCAGCTGGGAAGAAGTGGTCCAGCTCGGCAAGGCCGTGGAGGCGGCGGGCGCGACGATCATGAGCACCCATTTCGTCTGGCACCAGGCGCAGGTGCCGACGATTTCCACGCGCGTGCCGCGCGCCGCCTTTGCCAGCGTGACCGGGCGCCTGCGCCGGGAGCTCTCGATCCCGCTGATCACCAGCAACCGCATCAATATGCCGGACGTGGCCGAGCGCGTGCTCGCCGACGGGCTGGCGGACATCACCTCCATGGGCCGGCCGATGCTCGCGGACCCGGAGTTCGCCCGCAAGGCCGACGAGGGCCGCGCCGACGAGATCAATACCTGCATCGCCTGCAACCAGGCCTGCCTGGACCACGCCTTCCGCGGCAAGATCGTCTCCTGCCTGGTCAACCCGCGCGCCTGCCACGAGACCGAGCTCAACTACACCCCGGCGGCGTCTGCGCGGCGCATCGCCGTGGTCGGCGCCGGCCCGGCGGGCCTCGCCTGCGCGGTCACGGCGGCGCAGCGCGGGCACGCCGTGACGCTGTTCGAGGCGAGCGGGGAAATCGGCGGCCACTTCAACCTGGCCCTGCGCATCCCGGGCAAGGAGGAGTTCGCCGAGACGATCCGCTACTACCGGCGCATGATCGAGCTGCACGGCGTGGAACTGCGCCTGAACACGGCGGTGGCACCCGAGAGCCTGGGCGATGACTGGGACGAGGTCGTGGTGGCGACGGGCGTGCACGCGCGTACGCCGGCGATCCCGGGCATCGACCACCCGATGGTCATGGGTTACCGGGAGGCGATCATGGGCACGCGCGAGGTCGGCCGTTGCGTCGCCATTATCGGGGCCGGGGGCATCGGCTTCGACGTGGCGGAGCTGGTGTCCCACGCCGGGCCCTCGGCGGCGCTGGACATCGACGTCTTCGCCCGCGAGTGGGGGATCGATTTCGCGGGCCACCCGCGCGGCGGCGTGGCCGGAGTGCAGCCGGTGGTCGAGCGGGCCGACCGCGAGGTGTTCCTGCTCCAGCGCAAGCCGACCAAGGTGGGCAAGGGCCTGGCGCCGACCACGGGTTGGACGCACAAGCTGGCGCTGAAGCGCCGCGGCGTGCACATGCTGGCGGGCTGTGAATACCTGGGTATCGATGACGGCGGCATCACGATACGCCGCGATGACGCCGTGCAGCGGCTGCCGGTGGATACGGTGATCGTCTGTGCGGGCCAGGAATCGACCCGCGACCTCTACGACGCGCTCGCCGCGAGGCGGGAAGGGGTGCACCTGATCGGCGGCGCAGACCTGGCGGTGGAGATCGACGCCAAGCGCGCCATCGACCAGGGCTGCCGCCTGGCGGCGGGGTTCTAGCCGCCAGGTTCGAAGCCAGGGACTGGGCCGGTCGCGATCCGGTCGGTGCGCCGGTCAGTCGCCGAAGAGCTTGCCGAAGACCTTGTCCACAGCGCTGTCGACGGCGTTGTCGGTCTCCCGGTCGACCTTGTTGTCGACCTTCTGCTCGGTACGGTCTGCCTGCCGGTCCGCCTGGCCGCCCAGCGCATCCATCATGCCGGAGAAGAAGCCACCGGACTTGCCTTCGCTGTCGCCGCCGGCCTCCTGGCCGGAGGACTGGCCCATGGCGCCCATCATCGCGCCGAGGCCCTGCATGTCCATGGGTTCGGCGGGCAGCTCGAAGCGCGCAGCCGCGATGCTGTCACCGGTGAGCTCGGTGACGGTCATGTCCTCGCCGACGCGGAGGACGCCGAGGTTCATCTCGTTGAGTTTCTTCTCCAGGTCCTTGTTGTCTTCCTTGAGCTGCTCCTCGCCGAAAGCATCCATTGCGGCGCGGCCCATGATGAACATGGCGTCGCGGAACTCGATGGCCCGCTTGTCGTCGGACATGACGACTTCCTGCGTGCGCTCCACGCCGTCCTCGTTCGTCGTGAGCATGTAGACGTCGCCCTTGATGCCCGCGACGGTCTCCGAGCGGCCGGTCTTCTCCAGCGAGACGAACTCCGCCGTGGTGGCCGACGGTGCGGCTTGTTGCACCATGCCCGAGAATCCCTTCATCATGCTGCTGGCGTCGATCACCATGGGCTCGCCGTTGTTGAAACTGACGACGTACAGGGTGTTGTCGCGAACGAGCATGTAGGACTCGTCTTCCACGCCGCCCACGCGGAGCAGGTCGTCGCCCCGGTACTCGAAGGTCATGGTCGAGCCATCGCTGTTGGCGATGGTAGCGGTGCCCGCCGAGGCCGGCAGCGCGGCGGCGAGGGCGAGCGAAAGGGCCAGGGTTGCGGGCAGGGTGCGCGCGAGCGTTGATCGAGGCGATGGCTTTTTGGAAAAGGACTTTGCAGACGGGGACATGCTGGACGGGGACATGGGAGCCTCCTTGGCAGGCGATGATTCCAGTGGAGACAGTGTAGCCCCTCGCCGGGGCGGATCAAGGCAGCGCGTGCGCCGTGTTTCTTGACCCGTCGCTCCTGCCAGGCAGCGTGCTGGCTGCGGCCTGGGCGCTCCTCGCGCTCGGCCTCCTGGCCGCGGCGCGCTACACGCCCTGGCGGATCCTGCGGCTGTCGCCGGAGCGGGTGCACCTCGTCGCCGGGGGAGCGGTGGCCTGCCTGCTGCTCTGGCTACTCAATATCCGCATGATCGACGGCCTCGTGCTGCACCTGCTCGGCGTCACCACGCTCACGCTCGTCGTCGGCTGGAGCCTGGCCCTGCTCGCGGGCGCCGGCGCGCTGCTGGCGTTCGTGCTCGCGGCGGACCTGCCCTGGGGCGGCTACCCGGTGGCGTGGCTTTTCACGGTGGCGCTGCCGGCGACCGCCAGCTGGCTCCTCGCCCGGGCGCTGTACCGGCCGCGGCTGCGCAACCCGTTCTTCTACATCCTCGGCGCCGGCTTCGCGGGCGGGGCGCTCGTGGTGCTGGTGGATGCCGTCGCCGCCCTGGTCCTGTTCAGCGCGGTTGGCCTGGAGCGCTGGGTCGACGGTGCGCTCACCTTCTGGCCGCTGCTGTTCCTGGTCATGTTCTCCGAGGGGTTCATCAACGGCATGTGCGTCGCCGCCCTCGCAGTCTTCTACCCGGATGCGGTGAAGACCTTCGACGACCGCTTTTACCTCGACGACGCTTAGGGTAGGGTGGCGCGCGGCGCCGAAGGTGCCGTCCCCCCAGTCCTGGAGAAACCCGTGGCCGACCTCGCCGCCTGGCAGTATGCCGCCATTGCCGTGCTCTTCGTGTGGAGCGGCTTCGTGCGCTCCGGCCTCGGTTTCGGCGGGGCGGTACTCACCCTGCCTTTCCTGCTCATGGTGCACAACGCGCCGCTGGTCTTCCTGCCGCTGATCGCGGTGCACCTGCTGTTTTTCTCGTCGCTCACTATCGGCCTCGCCCACTGGCGGTCGCGGCGGGCCGGGGCGGGCGGCGAGGCCGCCGGGGGTACCGTGAACCGGGCGTTCCTGCGCTACGCGCTGCCGCTCATGTTCATTCCCAAGCTCATCGGCGTGGCCGGTGTCATCACGCTGCCGGCAGACATCGTCAGCGGCTTTATCTTCGCGCTCGTTTCCATCTATGCGGTCAGCTACATCCTGGATCGGCCGTTCCAGGTCCGCGGCGGCCGCCTCGACCCCTGGCTGCTCATGCTGGGCGGCTATGTCAGCGGCACGTCACTCATTGCGGCGCCCCTGGTGGTGCCCGTGGCCGCCAGCCGCATGCCCAAGGAGCAGGTGCGCGACACCCTGTTCGTGCTCTGGTTCCTGCTGGTGGCGGTCAAGCTCATCGCCTTCGTGATCGGCGGTGTGGACCTGCAGTGGCAGCACCACCTGTGGCTGTTGCCCTGCGCTGCGGCCGGCCACCTGCTCGGGCTGCGCTTCCACGCCTACACGCTGCGGGCCGAGACCAAGGTCTTCTTCCGCGTGCTCGGGGTCGGCCTGCTGGCGGTCAGCCTCGCCGGCCTGCTACGCCTCGCCGTCGCTTGAACCGGGGGCGCGCCTGTGGTCTCTTAGCAGGAGCGGCGCGCGTCGTGCGCGCCCCGGAGTTCGAGGTAATCCCCCCATGAAAATCCTCCACAAAGCGTGGCTGCCGGCACTGGTTGCCACCCTTCTCGCAGCGCCGACATTTGCGCAGGACAAGGCCATGCTGGAGAGCGACTGGCTCGACCTCGTCAAGGGCTACCGGGGCGAGAAGATGGGTCTCGAGGTCAAGGAGTCGCGGATCGATCCGGAGACCGGTAAGCGCCACCTCGTGATCGCCGTACCCAAGGTCAGCGTGGGCGACGCCAATGTCATGGAAGAGGTGCTCGTGGTCGGCCGGCGCCCGGAGCGCCCGGACCTGCTGCCGGACCTGGAGTTCGAGTGGGTCGAGGATTACGACAACGACTTCTACGGCCTGCTGGTCCGTTTCACGGAGGACCAGGAGACGCCGCTGCGGCTGTATTTCTCCTCCGAGGCGGGTTTCCTCCAGCCCTGAGCTCCCTTGACTTGCCGCGGCCGCGTCCCTATAGTTGCGGCCCTTCGCGCCCGTAGCTCAGCTGGATAGAGTACCTGGCTACGAACCAGGCGGTCGGAGGTTCGAATCCTCCCGGGCGCGCCATCCCCCCAGGGGGTCCTTTCCGGGCACATAGGTGACACTTTATTCCGAGCACATAGGTGACACTTCCGGAGCGAAGGGGTTGACCCCCACAGGCTCCACCCGGTTCAGGG
>MDTA01096071.1_pt1 | contig 19132 bp, 17 predicted proteins | sample 811151 | NCBI WGS metagenome assembly MDTA01 (sample SAMN05326648, study PRJNA326480) | marine metagenome | isolation source: seawater | place: Indian Ocean: South | collected 2010 | reverse complement strand
TCCTAAAGGAGATGTTTATACAGCTGTGGAAGCTCCAAAAGGTGAGTTTGGTGTTTACTTAATTTCAGATGGATCAAATAAACCATATAGATGCAAGATAAGAGCTCCAGGTTTTTCTCATTTACAAGCGATGGATTATTTAATACGAGGTCACATGTTAGCAGATGTTCCAGCTGTTTTAGGTTCTTTAGATATAGTTTTTGGTGAGGTAGACAGATGAGCATTAAAAAAATTCACGATGATCAACCAAAAGATTTTAAATTCTCCGAAGATAATTTAAAAAAAGCTGAGGAAATTTTAAATAAATATCCCGATAAAAATAAAAAAAGTGCTGTAATGCCATTTCTTTATTTAGCTCAAAGACAAAATAATAACTGGATACCGTTAGCAGCAATGAAATATATAGCTAAATTTCTATCGATGCCTTATATATCTGTTTACGAAGTTGCTACTTTTTATTCAATGTACAATTTATCACCTGTTGGAAAATATTTTGTACAAGTATGTACTACTACACCTTGTCTCATTCGAGGAGCCGATAAAATTGTAAAACTTTGTAAAGACAAAATTTCTCGAAATGAGAATGAAGTTTCGAAAGATGGAAATTGTTCTTGGACGGAAGTGGAATGTCTTGGAGCTTGCGTAAGTGCTCCAATGATACAAATTAACGATGATTATTATGAGGATCTTGATGAAAAAAACACCATTGAAATTTTAAACTCACTTATTAAAGACAAGCCTGTCAAACCAGGTTCTTTTAGAGGTCGCAAAAATACATCCCCAGAAAAAAAACAATCAAACATTTTAGAAAAACATGCTTAAGCAAGAGAATAAAATATTTAAAAATTTATATAATGATCACGGCTGGGAAATTGAAAGTGCCCTAAAAAGAGATGATTGGAAGGGGACTAAGAATCTAATTTCTAAAGGTAGAGACTGGATAATAAATGAGGTCAAAATATCAGAATTAAGAGGGAGAGGTGGCGCTGGTTTTTCAACTGGGCTTAAATGGTCTTTCGCACCAAAAGAATTAGGTTCGAGACCTCATTATCTTGTGGTAAATGCAGACGAGTCCGAACCTGGAACGTGTAAAGATAGAGACATAATTAGATTTGAGCCTCAAAAATTAATAGAAGGATGTTTAATTGCTGGATATGCAGTTAATGCGCATGTTTGTTATATTTACATCAGGGGTGAATATTTTAATGAAGGCAAAAGATTACAAAAGGCCATTGATGAAGCTTATGAAAAAAATTTTTTAGGTAAAAATGCTTGTGGCTCGGGATGGGATTTTGACATTCATATTCATTATGGAGCAGGAGCTTATATTTGCGGCGAAGAGACAGCTCTATTAGAAAGTATAGAGGGCAATAAAGGTCAACCTAGATTAAAACCACCGTTTCCTGCACTAGTGGGATTATATGGCTGTCCAACAATTGTTAATAATGTTGAAACAATAGCCGTAGTGCCTACAATTTTAAGGAGAGGTGGAAAATGGTTTGCGTCACTAGGTAAACCAAAAAATACTGGAACAAAAATTTTTTGCATCTCAGGAAATGTAAATTCGCCATGCAATGTTGAGGAAGAAATGGGCATTCCTTTAAAAGAACTTATAGAAAAACATGCTGGAGGCGTCGTGGGTGGATGGGATAATTTACAAGCTGTAATACCAGGTGGATCATCTATGCCTTTGTTGCCAAAAAAAGTTTGTGACACAATTAGAATGGATTTTGACTCTTTAATAGAAAATAAAAGTGGATTAGGGACGGCAGGAATAGTCGTGATTAATAAGGATCAAGATATAGTTGAATGTATGGCCAGAATTGCAAGATTTTATAAACATGAAAGTTGCGGTCAATGCACACCATGTCGAGAAGGAGCAGGATGGATGTGGAGAATATTAGATAGAGTTGTAAAAAGAAAAGCCACTTTTAGTGATATTGAATTGTTATCTGACGTTACTAAACAAATAGAGGGTCACACAATTTGTGCTTTTGGAGAAGGTTCAGCATGGCCAGTACAAGGTTTATTGCGACATTTTAGAAAAGAGATAGAAAACCGTTGTAGAGAGGAACCTTTAATAAAAAAGAAATTAAATAATCCTTATTTAATTGATCAACATCTTTTGGAGAATAAAAATGCCTAAAATTACTATTAATGGCAAGGAAATAGAGTTTGAAAAAGGAATGACTGTCCTTCAAGCCTGTGAACTTGCCGATGTAGAAATACCAAGATTTTGTTATCATGAGAAATTATCGATAGCTGGAAATTGTAGAATGTGTTTAGTTGAAATGGAAAAATCTGCAAAACCAATAGCATCATGCGCAATGCCTGCAGCTGAGGGTATGAGTATAAAAACAAATACACCTATTGTTGAAAAAGCAAGAAAAGGTGTGATGGAATTTTTGTTAGCTAATCACCCTTTAGATTGCCCCGTATGTGATCAAGGAGGAGAGTGCGATTTACAAGATCAGTCAATGTATTACGGAGTTGATAAATCTAGATTTGTTGAAAACAAAAGACAAGTTAAAGAAAAATATATGGGTCCATTAATAAAAACTCAAATGACAAGATGTATTCACTGCACAAGATGCGTGAGATTTGCAACAGAAGTAGCTGGAGTTCCAGAAATCGGAGCGATTGGTAGAGGAGAAAATATGGAGATCACAACGTATTTAGAGAAAGCTATGGAGTCCGAACTTTCCGCAAATGTAATAGACTTATGTCCTGTAGGTGCTCTTACATCTAAACCATATGCTTTTGAAGCAAGACCTTGGGAGTTAAAAAAAACTGAAAGCATTGATGTTATGGATGCAGTGGGCTCGAATATAAGGATCGACACATATAATTGGGAAGTAAAAAGAATTTTACCAAGATTAAATGAGGATATTAATGAAGAGTGGATTTCTGATAAAACAAGATACTCATGTGATGGCTTGCTCAAACAAAGACTTGAAGTTCCTTATGTTAAAAAGAATAATAAATTGACGAGGTCATCATGGGATGAAGCTATCTCTATTTTAGTGGATAAAATAAAATCAGTAAACTCAGAAGAAATAGGTGGGCATATTGGGGATATGGTAAACCTTGAAAATGCTTTAAGTTTTAAAAAATTTTTTTCAGCCTTGAAAACTAACAACTTGGAATTCAGGGAAAGAAAATTTTATATCAATTCATCTGAAAAACGTAATTATATATTTAATTCCTCAATTAAAGGTATTGAAGACTCTGATTTGATTTTATTAATAGGCACTAATCCAAGACATGAAGCAACGATATTGAATGCAAGAATAAGAAAAGCATTTGTTAAAAAAAGTGTTCCAATCTTTTCGATAGGCGATCCAGGAGATTTAACATATGATTACTCTAAAATCGGAGATAAAACAGATGATATTCGAAAAATCTTTAATAAAGAAAGTGATTTCTCCAAAAAATTATTATCTTCAAAAAAACCCTTAATCATTATTGGTGAGTCAGCATTAGAATTGAAAAGTGGTAAGTATATTCTCGAAGAATTTAAAAAATTTTTACAAGAAAATAATTTTATAAATAAAGATTGGAATGGACTTAATTTCTTACCACAAAATGCATCTACAGTTGGGTTAATAGACTTAAAAATCTTACCAAAAGAAGATGAAGAAAACATGTCTTTTTTTGAAAAATTAAATAAAAATCAGTTTAAAATATTGTATCTTTTAGGGTCAGATAATTTAAGTTTTAAAAAGAATAACGAATTCATTATTTACCAAGGAAGTCATGGTGACAGAGGCGCAGAGATAGCCGATCTAGTTTTTCCAAGTGCAGCGTTTACAGAACAGAATGGACTATTTGTTAATTTAGAGGGACGTGTTCAAGAATGTAAAAAGGCCTCTTACCCGATTGGTGAAGCATTAGAGGACTGGAAAATATTTAACTTGATTTTGAAAAAACTTGGTCTGAATGAAAAATTATCAAATTTTGACTCATTAAGAAAAGTTGTATTGAATTTAATACCAGGTTTTACAACATTAAATGAACTTCCCAGATTAAATACAACAAAAAGCAATTATCAAACTTCTAATTTTGAAAGTGAAGAGATGATTATTAAAGAATTAGATTATTTTTATACAAACTCTATTTCTAGATCATCTAAAACAATGAGTGAATGTCGTCAAATCAAACTGAAAGAAAAAAAAACAGGAACAAATAATATATAAAAATGATGGAATATTTAGAAATTTTAGGGCAAGAAATATATAAAATTTTCTTCTTATTAATTCCGATACTAGTATCAGTAGCAATGATAGTTTGGTTAGATAGAAGAGTGTGGGGATTAGTTCAAAAAAGAAGGGGCCCAAATGTAGTTGGACCTTTTGGTTTATTTCAGACTTTAGCTGATGCACTTAAGTATATTTTTAAGGAAATCATTATTCCTGCAAGTGCAAACAAAGCGGTATTTATACTTGCTCCAATTGTTACCATGACACTTGCTTTAGTTGCTTGGGCTGTAATTCCTATGAGTGAAAATTTTGTTTTGTCAGATATAAATGTTGGAGTTTTATATTTGTTTGCTGTTTCCTCTCTTGGTGTTTACGGAATAATTATGGGAGGGTGGGCTTCAAACTCAAAATATCCTTTTCTTGGCGCTATTAGATCTGCAGCTCAAATGGTCTCTTATGAAGTTTCAATCGGTATTATAATAATAAATGTTCTTTTATGTGTCGGTTCTCTTAATTTAAAAGATATAGTTCTTGCTCAAAAAGAACTTTGGTATGTAATTCCTTTATTCCCAATGTTCGTAATTTTTTTTATTTCGTCATTGGCAGAAACTAATAGACCTCCTTTTGATTTACCCGAAGCTGAAGCAGAACTAGTAGCTGGCTATCAGACAGAATATTCTGGCATGATGTATGCAATGTTTTGGTTAGGTGAATATGCAAACATATTGCTGATGTGTGCTATGGGATCGATACTATTTCTTGGAGGCTGGTTACCTATAATCGATATTTTCCCACTCAATTTAATTCCAGCTCCTATTTGGATGATTTTAAAAATTTTATTTTTATTTTTATTATTTGCATTAATTAAAGCCATTGTGCCCAGATATAGATATGATCAACTAATGAGGCTAGGTTGGAAAGTTTTTCTGCCATTCTCTTTAATTTATTTAGTCTTGACTGCAAGTTTTTTGTTTTACTTTGACAAATTACCAAAAGGAAACTTCTAATGAATTTTAGCCGGATTATTAAAACAATATTTCTACTTGAATTTGTTTCTGGTTTGCTTATGGCAATAAAAGAACTATTCAGAAAATCAAAGACTATAAATTATCCTTTTGAAAAAGGGCCAATTAGCCCAAGGATGAGAGGAGAACACGCTCTTAGAAGATATTCCAATGGAGAAGAGAGATGCATTGCTTGCAAGTTGTGTGAAGCAGTGTGTCCGGCTCAAGCTATTACTATTGAGTCAACAGAGAGAAAAGATGGTAGCAGAAAAACAACAAGATACGATATTGATATGTTAAAGTGTATTTATTGTGGTTTATGCCAAGAGTCTTGCCCGGTAGAGGCAATAGTCCAAGGCCCTAACTTCGAATTTGCTACAGAAACTCGAGAGGAGCTTTATTACAACAAAGAAAAATTATTGGAAAACGGCGATAGATGGGAGTCAGTTCTAGCTAAAAATATTAAACTAGACAAGCCATACAGATAGATGATTGTACACTCAATTTTTTTTTATTTTTTTTCAGTTATAGCTATTTTTTCATCATTAATGGTAATTACATCAAGAAGCACAATTAACTCAGTCTTTTTTTTAATACTAGATTTTATTTCAGTTGGTTGTTTATTTATCATGGTTGGTGCTGAATTTTTGGGAATGATACTTTTAATTGTTTATGTCGGTGCAGTAGCAGTTTTATTTTTATTTGTTGTTATGATGCTCAATGTTGCAGAGCAAAAACAATCTTGGTTTATTGGTAAAAAATCTACTCATATACCTACCGGTTTAATTGTAAGTGTTTTAATTTTATTAGAATTATTAGTTGTTGTTGGCGGTTGGAAATACAAGGAAGATTTAATGTCAAGTAGTACGCTATTGCTTTCTGATATTTCTAATACTCATCAAATAGGAATGGTGATGTACACAGATTATATTTTATATTTTCAAATAGCTGGAATAGTCCTACTTTTAGCAATGATTGGTGCTATTCTTCTAACATTTAGAGAGAGAGTAGGAGTAAAAAAACAAAGCTATATAAATCAAATTTCAAGAAATCCGTCTAATTCAATCGAACTTAAAGAAGTGAAATCTAATGTGGGGGTCAAGATAGATGATTGAAATTGGTTTAGGGCATTATTTATCTCTTGGAGCAATAATTTTTTTCTTAGGAGTAATAGGAATATTTCTAAATAGAAAAAATGTAATAGTAATATTAATGTCAATAGAATTAATTTTACTGGCAGTAAATATTAATTTGATATCATTCTCAATTTTTACTGGAGATATTGTAGGACAAATTTTTACTATGCTTATACTAACAGTTGCAGCCGCAGAGGCAGCCATAGGGCTTGCAATTATTGTTGTTTATTACAGGAACAAGGGTTCAATAAGAGTGGAAGATATTCACGGCATGAAGGGGTAAATGGAATACGCAATATTATTTTTGCCATTAATTGGTTCCTTGATTGGTTATATAGGAAGATCTGTCTCAAAATATTTTTCTGAAATTACTACTTGTTTATTTGTTTCAATTTCTGCAATTCTATCAGTTATAGTGTTTTGGAATGGTATTCAAAATGGTATTTATGGAAATTATAAAATTTTTGAATGGATATCTTCTGGTAGCTTCACTGCCAATTGGTCAATTAATATAGACCCATTAAGCTCAATAATGCTAGTAGTTGTAACCTTTGTTTCTGCGCTAGTTCACATTTATTCAATTGGCTACATGAGTCATGATCCCCATAAGCCAAGATTTATGTCTTATTTGTCATTATTCACTTTTTCAATGTTGGCTTTAGTAGTTTCAGATAATTTTTTACAACTATTTTTTGGATGGGAAGGGGTAGGTTTGTGTTCTTATCTTTTAATAGGTTTTTGGTATAAAAAGGAGACAGCAAACAATGCTGCTATAAAGGCATTTATTGTAAACAGAATTGGTGATTTTGGTCTCGCTATCGCTATATTTTTAATATTTTTCTTCTTTGGCACTATTAACTTTGGGGAGGTTTTCCAATCTAGTAGTCAGTTTGTTGATAAAAAATTGATATTTTTTGGCCTCGAGACGGGTTTAATAACTTTAATTTGTATATTTTTATTTGTTGGTGCAATGGGAAAATCAGCTCAATTTTTGCTTCATACTTGGCTGCCTGATGCTATGGAGGGCCCAACGCCAGTATCAGCTTTAATTCATGCAGCGACTATGGTCACTGCGGGAGTTTTTTTAATTGTACGATGTTCCCCTATGTTTGAGTACTCTCAGGTTGCTTTAAATTTAGTCACTGTGATTGGAATGATAACAGCAATATTTGCGGCTTCAGTTGCATTGGTTCAAAACGACATAAAAAAAATAGTTGCCTATTCAACTTGTAGTCAATTGGGTTACATGTTTTTTGCTGCGGGGATTGGAGCTTATCACGTGGCTATGTTTCATTTATTTACTCATGCTTTTTTTAAAGCGTTACTGTTTTTAGGTGCAGGTTCTGTAATACATGCATTTAAAGATGAACAAGATATTAGAAAAATGGGAGGAATTGTAAAAAAACTACCCTACACTTATTTTTTCATGTTAATTGGGACTTTAGCATTAACAGGGTTTCCTTTATTATCTGGTTTTTATTCTAAAGACGCAATAATCGAATTTGCATATCTTAAAAATTCTTCCTTAGGTAATTATGCAGCTTCAGTCGGTATAATCACAGCATTCATAACCTCAATTTATTCTTGGAGGTTATTTTTTAAAACTTTTCATGGCACTTACAATAACAAAAAAATTTCTTTTAGCGAAATACATGAATCTACTTTGGTGATGATAATTCCTTTGCTATTATTGGGTTTAGGAGCAATATTTTCAGGATATATTTTTAAAAGTACCTTTATTGGACATCATAGTAATGACTTTTGGCAAACATCAATATTTTTTTTAAATGAAATAAAACACGACGCTATACCGTTTTGGTTTTTATTAATTACTCCAATTTTAGTCTCAGTTGCTATACCTATTTCTTATTATTTATATGTTAAAAATCCAAAAATTCTTGAAGATTTTAAAATTACCAATAGTCCTTTATATAATTTTTTATTAAACAAATGGTACATAGACGAACTATATGAGAAAATATTTGTAACACCTGCAAAAAAAATTGGCTCATTTTTTTGGAAAAAAGGAGATATTGGCATTATCGACAAATTTGGTCCAGATGGGGTTTCAAAACTAATTAAAATTATTTCAAACAAGACAGGACGCTTACAAACAGGATTTATTTATGATTACGCTTTTGTAATGTTGTTAGGTTTATCAATACTTTTAACTTATTTAATTTTAAAGTAATATGAATTTTCCAATACTTTCGACTTTAATTTTTTTACCTCTTTTGAGCTCTACTTTTATTTTTTTATCTAGAGAGAAAGCAAATAATTATAGTGCAATTTATATCTCTTTATTTAGTAGTGTTGCTACCTTTTTACTTTCTCTATTTTTATGGTATTCCTTAGATCTAAATACTGCAGAGTTTCAATTCGTCGAAGAAAAAACTTGGGTAAATAATTTTATTAAGTTTAAATTAGGTATTGATGGAATATCAATGCTTTTTATTGTTTTAACAACTTTTATCACCCCTATTTGTATCATCTCTTGTATTAATAGTGTCAAGTCGCGAGTAAAAGAATTTTTAATTGCAATTTTAATATTAGAAACTTTTATGCTTGGGGTATTCTGTTCACTTGATTTAGTAATTTTCTATTTATTTTTTGAGGCTGGCTTAATACCTATGTTTTTAATAATTGGTGTGTGGGGTGGACCGAGAAGAGTTTACTCGGCATTTAAATTTTTTCTATTTACTCTATTAGGCTCAGTTTTAATGTTAGTAGCAATTATTGTTATATATTGGTTAACAGGCACAACGGATATTACTCAGATCTACGATATAAAGATACCAAAAGAGTATCAAAATTTGTTATGGCTTGCCTTTTTAAGTTCATTTGCTGTTAAAATGCCAATGTGGCCTGTACATACATGGTTACCTGATGCTCATGTAGAAGCACCGACAGCAGGATCGGTTATCTTAGCAGCAATCTTATTAAAAATGGCTGGTTATGGCTTTCTAAGATTTTCAATACCAATGTTTCCGTTTGCTTCAGAATATTTTACACCGCTTATTTATACTTTAAGTATTGTCGCAATTATTTATACGTCACTGATTGCTTTAATGCAGGAAGATATGAAAAAATTAATCGCATATTCATCTGTTGCACACATGGGCTATGTTACATTGGGAATTTTTACATTAACTAAACAAGGTATTGAAGGAAGTATTTATCAAATGATAAGTCACGGACTAATTTCTGCTGCACTATTTTTATGTGTAGGAGTAGTTTATGACAGACTACATTCAAGAATGATTAATTCTTATGGGGGATTAGTTAATTATTTACCTAAATACTCTTTCTTGTTTTTAATATTTGCTCTGGCAGCCCTTGGCTTACCTGGAACTTCAGGGTTTTTAGGTGAGTTTCTTGTTTTAGTTGGTGCATTTCAAAAAAATTATTTAGTAGCAATGTTAGCGACATTCGGCGTAGTTTTGGGAGCAGCTTATATGTTATGGCTAACCAAAAGAGTTATTTTTGGTACAACTAATAACTCAGAAATTAAAAGTTTAAACGATGTAAACAAATCAGAAATTATAATGTTGGTGACCTTAGCTTTTTTTATAATTTTTTTTGGTTTTTACCCACTTCCTTTAATGGAGACTTTTAATGTTTCAGTTAATAGTTTAATTGATAATTATCAGATAGCTCTAACTTCAAATTAAATATGATGTATAATTTAAATATAATGCTACCTGAAATTTTTTTATCTCTATCAATTTTTACAATTTTAATGCTAGGTGTATTTTTGAAAAACAGCTTTAATATTGTATTTAATCTTACTTTATTAATAATAATTATAACCATAGTAATAATTTTAAATAATCCTTATAATACGACCAAAATATTTTTAGAAAGTTTTATTCGCGATACATATTCAAATTACTTTAAGATATTAATTCTTTTGTCATCTCTATTTGTTTTAATCTCGTCAAAAAAATTTATAACAGACAGTAGCCTAGATAAATTTGAGTACCCAATTATAATTTTGCTTTCAATTCTTGGTATGTTTTTTATGGTAAGTGCTAACGATTTAATACTTTTTTATTTAGGTTTGGAACTTCAATCTCTCTCACTTTATATCTTAGCTTCAATTGATAGAGACAACCTACGTTCAACAGAATCTGGAATAAAATATTTTGTTTTAAGCGCTTTATCATCAGGTTTATTATTATATGGCTGTTCTTTGTTATACGGATTTACTGGTTCTACAAATTTTGAGTTAATAGCCAATCAATTGAACAAAGAGAACACCGGTGCAGTATTTGCTATGGTATTTATATTAGTAGGACTTGCATTTAAGGTTTCAGCAGTACCATTTCATATGTGGACTCCTGATGTTTACGAAGGAGCTCCAACTTCAATTACAAGCTATTTTGCAGTAGTTCCAAAAGTAGCTGGACTAGCTTTACTTATCAAATTTATGTTTATTCCTTTTGCAAATATTTTACTTGAATGGCAAACAATTATAATTTTTATCTCAATTGCTTCGATGATTTTAGGTGCAGTAGCAGCAATGGTTCAAACAAATTTTAAAAGATTACTAGCATACAGTTCGATTGGTCATATTGGTTATGCATTAGCTGGCGTCGCAACAGGAGTGATCTCAGGTTATCAAAGTGCAATAATTTATATTTCAATTTATGTTATAATGAATATTGGTGCTTTTTCATGCTTATATTTATTAAAAAAGGATGGGCAATATAAAGAAAATATTTCTGACTTATCTGGTATTTCAAAGAAACATCCTATTTTAGCAATATCTTTATTAATAATTTTGTTTTCTTTAGCTGGAGTTCCTCCCTTAGGAGGATTTTTTGCAAAATTTTACGTTTTTGTAGCTGTCTTGGAACAAAAGATGTATGCGTTAGCGATTATTGGATTGCTTACAACTGTAATGTCAGCATTTTACTATTTAAAAATTATAAAAACTATTTATTTCGATGATAGTATAATTACCTTTGAGACAACGAAAAATAGAACAGCACAGTTTTCAGTTCTAGCTAGCTGTGTAATTTTATTAACATTCTTTATGTATCCATCAATTCTGAATAATTTAGTGAGCACCTTATTTATAAGTTAATGAGAATAAAGCTTAAAAAATTCAAAACAGTAAAAAGCACGAATGATATAGCTATCAAATGCATAAAAAAAAATCTTTCGCAACCAACACTAATCACGTCTACAAAACAAACAAACGGTAGAGGAAGAGCTGGAAAAAAGTGGGTTTCAAAGAAAGGAAATTTGTTTATAACTATCTACTTTAAACTTGATCAAAAAAGATTAAATTTTAAACATTTTGCAATATTAAACGCACTTTTAATTAAAAATTTAATAGAAAAGAAAATCTCAAAAAATATCAAAATTAAATGGCCTAATGATTTATTATTTAAAGAGAAAAAGTTTTGTGGAATTCTACAAGAAATAGTTAATTTTGATAAATATAATTATTTAATTGTTGGGATCGGTTTGAACACTAATATAACCCCTCAAAACAAAAGCTTTAAATCAACTTGTTTAAAAAATATACTTAAAGAAAAAATTGATAATAAAATAATTTTGAAAAATATATTAATAGCATATGAAAAATTTTTAAGTCTAGCCAAAACAATGTCTTTTTCTGAACTTAAAAGGAAATATAAATAATTATCATGTATTATATTGTTGGAGATATTGGAAATACATCAACAAGAATATGTTTATTAAATGAGAAATATAAGATTGCTAAATCAATTATCTTTGATACGAAAAATATTTTTATAAAGAAATATATTAATTACATATTCAAAAATCTTTTGAAGCGAACTATCAATAATAAAATTTTATTTTCTAGTGTCGTTCCAAAGGCTTTCAAAATGATTAAAAATTATTTTAGAAACACGAATTATAAAATTACTGAAATTAAGACACTTAATTTAAAAAGGTTAATTCAAATTAATATTAATGACATTAATCAACTTGGATCTGATAGAATAGTTAATTCAATTGAGGGAAAAAAATATAAAAATTGTTTAATAATTGATTTTGGTACCGCAACTACTTTTGATATAGTTAAAAATGGTATTTATCAAGGAGGTGTGATTGCTCCAGGAATCAAACTATCTATTAAAAATTTAAGCCAATCTACAGCTCTTTTACCTATGTTTAAATTAAAAAAAAAACAAAAGAGTTATGGGAAAAATACAAAAGATGCTCTTAATGCAGGATTTATCTGGGGTTACGATGGTTTGATAAATAATATAATAAAAAAAATAACAACGAAATGGAAAAAAAACTATAAAATAATACTAACAGGTGGTTACGCAAATTTTTTTAAAAATAGTATTAAAAAAAAAACCATTGTCGACCAAGATATTACAATTAAGGGAGTGTCAAGAGTTTATAAAGAATTATTATGATTAAAGAAGAATTAATTTTCTGTCCACTAGGAGGATCAGGCGAAATAGGTGGAAATATGAATTTATATGCTTATGGAAAAGAAGATCAACAAAAATGGATAATTGTTGATATGGGTGTTTCCTTCGCAGATGACTCAGTTCCAGGTGTTGATTTAATAATGCCTGATGCAGGATTTATAATTGATAAAAAAGATGATTTGCTAGGCATTGTTTTAACACACGCTCATGAAGATCACATTGGAGCTGTTGCACATATATGGCCAAATTTAAAATGTAAGATGTATGCAACTCCTTTTACTGCAGCACTTATTTTTGAAAAGTTTAAAGAGAAAAAAATTGACGTTACATCTTTTTTAGAAATAGTTCCGTTAAATAGCAAAATAAAACTTGGTGATTTTGAAATAGATTTTATAACCTTAACTCATTCAATCTTGGAGCCAAATGGCCTGAGTATTAAAACTCCTTTGGGAACCATTTTACATACTGGGGATTGGAAAATTGATCCTAATCCATTAATTGGAAGCCAAATAGATGAACAAAAATTAAAATCAATTGGAAATAGCGGTGTTTCAGCAATGATATGCGACTCAACAAATATTTTCAGTCCTGGGCGAGCAGGTTCTGAGTCTGAGGTTAGAGATAGCCTATTAAGAATTATGGAAATAAAAACTAATAGAATTCTTGTTACTTCTTTTGCTTCCAATGTAGCAAGGATGGAGTCTATTTTTTATTGTGCAAAAAAAACAGGAAGAAATATTTGTTTAGTTGGAAGGTCCATGCAGAGAATATATAAAGCTGCAAAAAAATGTGGCTATTTGCAAGGTTTAATTGAGCCTTTGGAGCCAAGGGATGCAAAAAAAGTTTCAAAAAATAAAATTTTATATTTGGTTACTGGAAGCCAGGGTGAACCTATGGGAGCTATGAATAGAATCGTTAATGGTATTCATCCCGATGTTAATTTAGAGAGTGATGATTGTGTAATCTTTTCTTCAAAAATAATTCCTGGTAATGAAAAAAAATTATATCACTTGCAAAACTTAATTGTAAAAAATAAAATAGAGATGATAAGTGAGGAAAATGCGTTTGTGCATGTGTCTGGACACCCAAACCGGGATGATCTTAAAGATATGTATAAATGGGTAAAACCACAGTGCGTGATACCTGTACACGGCGAACATCGTCATATGGCTGAACATGTTTCATTTGCAAAAGAGATGCAAGTACCCAAAACTTTATTAATTGAAAATGGAGATATCATAAGGATTTTACCTGGCAATAAACCAGAAATAATTGATAAAGCCCCTTCAGGTAAAGTTTATTTAGACGGAAATATAAATGTTGAAACTGACTCAAAGTCTATTAAAGATAGGAAAAATCTATCTATAAATGGCTATTTAGAAATTACATTAATTGTTTCTAAGAATGGAAACATTAAAAAACCAGTTATTTCTTACAGAGGTATACCCGAAAAAGAAGAAAACGATACAATTATATTTGATATGGAAGATGAAATACTAAATATCTGCAGAACATTTTCAATGGATAATAGAAAGCAACAACAAAACTTAATAGAGACTATTAAGCAAAATTGTAGAAGAATTATTAGAGAAAAAACTGGAAAAAAACCATTTACTAATATCAATATTGCTAGGATATAATGGGGATAACAGGTTCAATTATCGTTTATGTATTAATATGGTGGATAATTTTTTTTTCTGTTCTTCCAGTTGGTATACAGTCAAATAAAGAAGTTTTTAAAGAAAAAATTGAGGGTATAGATCCAGGAGCGCCGAAAAATCCAAAAATAGTAAAAAAATTTTTAATAACTACTATTATTACCTCTGTAATTTTTATTGTGATATATTATCTTGTTAAGATTAATTTATTAAATTTAAGAGAATTTTTACAATAATGAACCTTTCTAGATTATTTATACCCATAACAAAAGATTTACCTACAGAAGCGAAAATTAAATCACATCAATTAATGTTAAGGATAGGCATGATAAAACAATCATCTGCAGGTATCTATTCTTGGCTACCACTAGGCTTTAAGGTGATGAAAAAGATTGAACAAATTGTCAGAGAGGAACAAAATGCCATTGGTGCTCAAGAAATGCTTATGCCAACAATACAATCATCTGAAATTTGGAGAGAAAGCGGGAGATATGATGATTATGGTGAGGAGATGTTACGAATTAAAGATCGTCAAGGGCGAGAAATGCTTTATGGTCCAACAAACGAAGAATTAATAACTGATGTTTTTAGGACAAGCATCAAGTCTTACAAATCACTTCCACAAATCCTTTATCATATTCAGTGGAAATTTAGAGATGAAGTGAGACCAAGATTTGGTGTAATGAGATGCAAAGAATTTTATATGAAAGATGCTTATTCATTCGATTTATCAGATGAAGAAGCAAAAAAATCCTACAATAAAATGTTTTATTCCTATTTAAAGACATTCAAAAGATTAGGTCTAAAAGCTATACCTATGGCAGCAGATACTGGACCGATTGGTGGAGATTTGTCTCATGAATTTGTTATTTTGGCTGAAACAGGGGAGAGTCAAATTTATGCAGATAAAGATATTTTTGAAATTAATCTTGATAAATATAAATTAAATGAAACATCACTCGCAAAAATGCGCGAAGATTTTACAAAAATATATGCTGTCACGGATGAAAAATATAAAGCTGATGATTTTAATCGAAGAGTAAAAAAGGAAAAACAAATCATTACTAAAGGCATTGAAGTAGGTCATATTTTTTATTTTAGCGACAAATATTCAAAACCAATGAACTGCGCAATAGACGATAAAGAAGGAAAAAAAACTTCAGTTAAGATGGGATCATACGGAATTGGTGTCTCAAGATTAGTTGGGGCCATTATTGAGGCCAATTATAATAACAATGTTATGAAGTGGCCAAAATCAATATCTCCTTTTGATGTCGTGATTATACCTAGTGTAAATAAAAACAATAGAGAAAACCTTGAAAAAGCAGAGAAAATTTATAATGAATTAAAAAATCAAAATATTGACGTATTGTTAGATGATGTTGATGAGAATATGTCTAACAAGTTTAAAAAACATGACTTAATTGGAGTTCCTTTTCAAATAATAATTGGCTCAAAATCTGAGGGAGAGAGTCTAGAATTCAAGGAATTGAATTCGAAGACTCAAATATTAAATCTTAACCAAATCAAATTAAAATTAAAAAGTTAATAAATTGTTTACTAAAGCAGAGAGATTCATTTCTTTAAGAAATTTAAGGCCCAAAAAGAAAGAGGGTTTTTTAAAAATTATTTCGATATTCTCATTTTTAGGCATTATGCTTGGAGTTGCAATTTTAATAATTGTGATGTCGGTTATGAATGGTTTTAAAACTGATCTTACAAATAAAATTTTAGGATTAAATCCTCATTTAGTTATTGAGCCAAACGGTTTCAAAATCGATGATAAATTTATTTCAAAACTTAAAAAAGACTTCAAAGACATAAGTTTAAGTAAATCGTATGCAGGTGAGGGTATTATTATAATAAATGAGAGTGCCAAAGGTGTAATTTTAAAAGGTGTAAATAAAAATGAAAAAAATATAAATGATTTTTTCAATAGATATGCATCCCAAGGAAATCTCAAAAACTTTGATACAAATAAAGTATTTATTGGTTCTGAACTCGCTTTTAACTTAAATTTGAAAGAGGGGGACACTTTAAGCTTAATGTCATCAGCTTTTGTTGCCACACCGTTAGGAAGCTTACCAAAGCAAGAGAATTTTAGAGTAGCAGGTATATTCAATACAGGTTTTGTAGAATTTGATCAAAATGTCATTTTTTTAAAAATTGAGGATGCTCTATCAATTTTTGATAAAGAATATAAAGATCAAAATTTAGAGATATTTTTGAAAGAGCCAATTAAAGCAAACTTGTATAAAAAAAAAATTCAAAGAATAAATCAAAATTATTTTATTTATACCTGGTCAGACTTAAATAAATCTCTTTTCAGCGCACTTAAAGTCGAAAGAAATGTTATGTTTATCATACTCTCATTGATAGTGATTGTTGCCGCTTTTAATATAATTTCTGGATTAACAATATTAATCAAAAATAAAACTAAAGAAATAGCAATCCTAAAGACATTAGGATTAAGCAATAAATCTATAAAAAAAACCTTTTTTTTGACTGGGCTAACCATAGGTTTTTTTGCTACTGTTAGTGGAGTAATTTTAGGAATTTTATTTTCTATTAATATTGAGAAATTAAGAATTTTTTTATCTACTGTATTTAATTTAGAAATCTTTCCATCAGATATTTATTTTTTAGACGAGTTACCTAGTGAAGTAAATTTCAATTCAATTTTAATTATTTTCATTATCTCTTTAATGATTTCAGTTATTGCCTCTTACATACCAGCAATGAAAATTTCTAAAATGAACACATTTAGAGCCTTAAGATATGACTAAAATATTTTTGAAAATAAATAATTTAAAAAAAAATTTTGAGCATTCTAGTGGTTCCATTACTATTTTTAATAATTTTAGTCTTAAAATAAAAGAAGGAGAACTTGTAGCACTTGTGGGTCCATCGGGTTCGGGAAAATCATCCTTGTTACATTTATTGGCATTACTAGATGAACCATCTAAAGGAGAAATTGTAATTAACAACCAAAAAACCAAAAATTTATCTTACTACAATAAAGATGAGTTAAGGAGAAAAAATATTTCTATCATATTTCAAGATAATAATTTATTAAATGATTTCACTGCAATTGAAAATGTTATGATGCCATTGATAATTAAAGGTGATAATGGGAATACGATAAGAAAAAAAGCAGAAAAAATTTTAAAAGATGTAAAAATTTTAAACAGATCAAATCATTTTCCAAGCGAACTTTCAGGTGGTGAACAACAAAGAGTAGCTATTGCAAGAGCTTTAATAGCTGAGACTAAACTAATTTTAGCTGATGAACCTACTGGTAACTTAGACTACAAAACCTCAAAAGAAATATTCTCTCTTTTTTTAAAATTAAAAAAATTGAATAAAACAATTATTTTTGCAACCCATAATAGAGAACTTGCTAACATGGCTGATTACAAGTTGTTAATTTCTGACGGTAATATAAAACGTGTGAATGCTAGATAGTGAGAAAAATTTTAACAATATCAAAATCCATACTCAATATTCCATTTGTGAAGGTGCTATAAAAATAGATGATTTAGCTGAGTACTGCAAAACAAATAAAATTAGATCAATTGGTTTAACTGATAGTTTTAACTTATGTGGTGCATTAGAATTTTCTGAAAAACTCTCAAAGGCAGGAACGCAGCCAATTATCGGTACACAAATTAATCTTAAAGCTAAAAATATAATTGGGAAAGTCACATTGTATGCAAAAACTATTGAGGGTTATAAGAATCTAACCAAACTATCTTCACTAAGTTATTTAAATTGCGGTCAAAATGAGGAACCTTCATGCAGGATTGAGGACTTAATTGTTAACAATAAAGATCTAATTTTTCTTACAGGTAACTATAGAGATTTTTTTGGAAAATTGTTCAAAGCAAATAAATCTAAAAATTTAATAGAAATATTAACTTTAATTAAAGAAAATTTTAATAATAGGCTTTATCTTGAAGTTCAAAGACATAATGAAAATGAAGAAAAAAATTATGAAAATTTCATTCTAAATAATTCTAAAAATTTAAATATTCCTTTAATAGCAACACAAGAAGTCTTTTATATAGATGCGGAAATGTACGAGGCTCATGACGTGTTAAGATGTATAGGTGAAAAAAATTTTGTTGACGATAAAAATAGATTTAAATTAAGTGATCAGCATTACTTAAAAAAAAATAGTGATTTAAAAAAATTATATAAGGACATACCAGAAGCTTTAGAAAATAATTATAATTTTCATTTAAGATTCAACTTTAAACTTAAAAAATCAAAACCAATTTTACCATCAGTAGCAAACTCAAAAAGCCATTCTCCAGAGGATGAACTTTCAAAACAAGCTATCGATGGTCTTAAAAATAGAATAAAAAATTTCATAATTAAAAAAAATAATATTAAAGATGAAGAAAAGATTAGTAAAATTTATATGAAAAGATTAAAGCATGAGATAAGTATTATCAATTCAATGGATTATGCGAGTTATTTCTTGATTGTTTCTGATTATATCAAGTGGGCAAAAAGAAATTCAATACCTGTCGGTCCTGGAAGAGGTTCAGGAGCGGGCTCTCTTGTTGCTTACTCTTTGGATATAACTGATCTTGATCCTATTGAGTATGATTTAATTTTTGAGAGATTTCTTAATCCAGACAGAATCTCAATGCCTGATTTTGATATCGATTTTTGTGAGGAAAAAAGAGATCAAGTTTTTGAGTATTT
>MDTA01133816.1_pt1 | contig 19139 bp, 17 predicted proteins | sample 811151 | NCBI WGS metagenome assembly MDTA01 (sample SAMN05326648, study PRJNA326480) | marine metagenome | isolation source: seawater | place: Indian Ocean: South | collected 2010 | reverse complement strand
GCCCTAATCGAGCAATTCCCTGAAGGAAACGAAACCTTTACTGCAAATGCACAAGAATTCATGCTTGAATTAGATAGAATCCATATAGGCTATACTAATGCCTTTGGAGAATCTAGTACCTGTACCACAAACACTGTTGCTGCCAATCACAATGCTTACTCATATCTAACTGTAAGATACGGAATTGAGTTCGTTACTGTACATGGACTAGACCCTGAAGGTGAGCCTTCAGTTGCTGATATCGCTGAAGTAATTGAAAAGATCAATGAAGATGAGATAAATGTCCTTTACATCGAAGAATATACTCAGCGAAGTGCTGTCGACAGTATAGTTGAGGCGACAAATGTTGAAGTTCTATACCTCTACACTATGGAGATGTCTCCTACAGATTCAAGTGATACTTACCTAACTATGATGAATAAGAATCTTGAAAATCTGAAAACTGGTATGGGATGTACTGCTTGAGATTATAATAATCACAAGACATTTATGTCAACCTTTGCGAGGTTGTATGATGGATACCCTGCATCTCATGGCTAGTGGGAACTGCGGAGAGGAAATCCTCAGTGTCTCTGATTTGTCGGTATTCCGTTCTGGAACTAAGGTCATTGAAGACATTAATTTATCAATCAATTGCGGCGAGTTTGTAGGAATAGTTGGACCCAATGGTGGTGGAAAAAGTACTCTCATAATGACAATTCTCGGGATTCTAAAACCAAAATCTGGAACGGTTAAAATTTACAACCAGTTACCTCTGTCAAGGAATGTTATTGGAAAAGTTGGCTGGGTTCCGCAAACCGCATCAAAACTTCCGACCAATGTACATATAACGGTAAAGGAATTTATTACACTAGGAACGCTTGAAAGAAAGTCTCTTTTCCAAGTTTTGAAAAAAAATAGGATGAATGTCGAAAAAATTATTGAAATTGTGGGATTAAAAGAATACACCAATACTAAAATTACTAATTTATCTGGAGGACAAAGACAACGTGCTGCCATTGGAAAAGCACTAGCTTCTGAGTCAGATCTGATTTTGATGGATGAACCGATGGTCGGAGTAGATCGTAAATCGAGAAACTCAATAATGAAATTACTTGATGGCTTATGCCATCAACAAAATAAAACAATTGTAATGATTTCTCATGATTTAGCAACTATAAAACAAACCGTTCATAGAATGATTTACCTTGAAGAAAATATTCAATTTGATGGACCAACCACAGAATTCCCAGAACTTTCTAGTCTCGCCCGACTAAGAGGTATTGAACCTACGCACGACGATAACTATTTCTCTACTAAAGATAAGTCTGAAAGTGATTCCTTCATTACTATAGTTCCTGGTAAGGAGAGTGAAAAATAATGTGGATTGGCGATTGGCTAATAGATTGGCTGAGTCCGATTTTAAATGGTATTGGCCCTCATATACCTGGTGAATTCTTCCCTGCATATTTCTTTCTAGAGTATTTTCACCGACCTTTGGTCGCATCATTCATTGTCGCGATTTTGGCGGGTTTTCTTGGTACCTTTTTATTGATTAGAAATCTTGCATTAATAGGTGATGGATTAGCGCATGTATCATTTGGCGGAATTGCTATTGGACTGGCCTTTGGTGGCATCGGTCCTTTGTGGTATGCATTGATTTTCTGCGTCATCACGGCTATTCTAATAGATACTTTGCAGACTTATGGAATAATAACAGGAGATGCTGCAATTGCTATTTTCATGACAGGTATGCTAGGCCTAGGATTAGTAATTATGCGTATATGGGGAGGGGCTTCAAACTCTAGTGTCGATGCATGGCTGTATGGAAATATATTGATTGTTGATGCCCTAAGTTTCAATATCATAACAACTGTTGGAATTGTAGGGTATATTTCATTACTAATTTTATATCACAGTTTACTGTCAATATCTATTGATCCAATCGCTGCTAAAGTTCAAGGGTTACCTGTTCGCTTTTTCAGTCTTTATTTCAGCGTGCTTACTGCTGCAATTGTGGTTAGTATGGTACAAATTGTTGGAGCGCTACTAGTTACTGCATTATTGGTTGCACCTGCTGCTACCGCTCAATTAGTGGGTAGAAGTTTTCGCTCATGCGTGATTCTATCACAACTAATTGGAATTTTAACAGTATTTTTAGGACTATATTTCTCAGCAGAATATGATACTGGTAGTGGCTCAATGATAGCCTTGGTCGCAGCTTGTATTTTTGGGATTACTCTAATATTACAAACCATGAAAAAACTAATTTTCAAGCCTAACGAAAATTAATCAAGTTTTAGAGTTTGATTGACTTTTCTCCACAAATCATTTAATTCAATCTCCTCATAGTCACTATCATCTTTATGAACAACAATTAATTCAATTGATTCAGAAATTGGAAAATATAAATTTACACTTTGACTATACAAATTTTGGCAAGATTCCATCAATTGTTTTAGGCAAGCATTTCCATGTGAGATTGTGATAATTTTTCTGCATTTGAAGGGTTTCATTTTAGGAAATAAATCCATGTATGGTTGTTTAGTGGATTGTTCAATTAATAGTTTAGCTAAATCGGGTGTTGAGTTTTCTCCTGACCAAATTAGTCCTTTTACTTGGCTATAATCCCAATAATTTCCTGATTGAAGAACTGTTGCCTGATTTTTCCACCAAGAACATCTAGAAATTATTCTTTGTTGAAGGTTATTTCTGACAGCAATTGCTGCATCTTCGCTGTAAAGACTTGGAGCTAATTCGATTATATCGCCATGAATAAGTGTCAATTTGAAATTATTACTTTTCATAACATAACTTCTTTTTTCAAAATCTTGAAACAGTAAATTCGGATTTTTTTCTAGCCATTTTAGATAATCCAAGTAGGAATCGCTGGGCCATGCCTTAATCGGGGGAATGGGTTCTAAGTATGGTTCATCTAAATCCATGTAAACATCACTCCATGTTTTATGCCATTCATCCCAAGTAACTGCTAAATGATGTATCGATTCTTGTTGCTTTTTTTCAATCATAGTTTTAATTTGAGTTTTAGTTAATGCCATTTCTGGAATCGAATTCCAGAACCATTGTTTTATTTCTTCAAACCAGTTTTTATCACCTAATTCCCCATTGGAATCATGAAAAACCTTGATTACATTTGCACTAAATGTTTTTGACTCGTCGTTAAAATCATATCCTAACCATTCAATCTGACTCTGAAATTCGATTTCTGAATTTTCAGTGATTCTTGTTCTTTGTTTAGGAAAATTAAACCACTGCTCTATATTTTCATGTTTATTATCGATTATGATTAATCCGCCATCCCTAATCTTGTGGACATATTGAGACATCATATCGCAAAAAGAATTCTCACCTTTTTCGATAAACCTCTCTAACCAAGAAAACCAATCAACATATAGTATATCAATTGGGGGAGAACTACTGAGATAATCATATGCTTCTCCAATTACATGCATTTGCCAATGAGGATTGGATAAAGACGCCTTCCTAAAGATTGCATGTCCATTTGAGGAATCTGGCAATCTGTGATATTTTGAAAAGTTGGCAGCATCGACAGCAAATGGAAAGGAACTGGGATAATAGTCCCCAAAGTCAACCAATATTTGCATAAATGGATGATTAATATCCTCAAATAAACTCATGCTAGAATGATAATATCTTCCTGCAGCTGGATGACAAAATACCAATGGCCTGTTTATGTCTACTTCAATCGGCAACCCAATACCGATCTCTGTACCATAGTTAATACAATTCCCTAAACCAAAATAGGTTTGTTTTTTCTTGATACTAGCAGACATCATAAACACCTCGGATGGCCTAATGGAACTACTCTAAATATCCTCTTAGTTTGTCTTTCCAATCTTGAATAATTATGTGCTTTTACTAACCCTCCAAAATTAATTGATTTGGCTGTGTCATATATTTTATCTCTATGCATTGTTACAATATGAGCAGTACACAACTTTCCATTTCTATCTGGGTCACTTGGTGGATTTGTAGAATAAAAGGATATAAGGAATAAATCATCATGAGATATTAAATCATCAATGTAGTATTCAATTCTCCTCAAATCAACATTACAATAAGCAAGTTGCATTCCAAAAGGTTTGAGTGAATCAGACCATGTTTGGGGTGACTGAGAATTTGTTCTTCTCTTGAAATAATCAACTGTTACTTCAGCGCCTGTACTTCTTGCAATCATTGTCAATGTTGTAGCAACACATGATGGTCCAATTTGCTGAATATGATTTAGTTTCAAATTCTTGAAGAAATTTTCATTATCGCTATTCTGGCCACCCCAAATCGGAGCATTTGAATCTGGTTTCCAATTCACAATCATGCCCACTCCTCCTCAAATTTTTTTGAAAAAGATGCTTTATCAGCAACAGAAACTACATCTTCATCACTATCTAAATTCTCTTCAAATTCTTGAAAATGTTTAATTCTAAACTTATTGACTTCGATTTGTGTTTCTACAAATTGCTTTATCATTTCATACATTTCATTCATTCTTTTTTCTTCTTTCTTGTTTTTCTTATCTTGTTCTCTTTTTTTCATTTTTTCACCTCACAGGTAATAATAATCTTCAGGCCTCCCCGAAGGATATTCTCTTTCTATTCTTTGAATATATTCAGCAGTTGATTCGGCTTCCTCGTACTGAATTATCCAAATTTTGAAGTCATCAATACACAGATTAATTGCTGAAAGCATAGCTAAAGGAAAAGTCTCACCAGTTCCTGTTACGCAAAAACTACTATCTGGTGTATGAATTGTTCTCTTACCACCATGAATAGGGATATATTCTGGACAAATCCACCAAGGTCCTAGAGAATGTCCAATTTGGTGTTCAAACGCATACAAGTCTCTTTTTCTAACATTAGGATTAAGTTTTATTTTACTAGATTCTATCCTTGACTTATGCTCAGCAAAGGTCCCTGGTGTTCCCCAACAGGTATTTTCTAAACAAAAGTCAAACGCAAATTTATTGCCATTCCTTCCATTGATAGAAATTGTGTAATCCTCAATTGAAATTTCCTTATTTTCATAAATAAATTGAGCAAGTGCTAGCCAATGCTCTCTTTCAGCAATCACTGCTGGTTTGTCGCTATCTAAGTCTTCAAAATGTAATGAATCCTTCATCGAAGTCAAACAAAATTCCCATTCTGGCCACTTATCCCATGGCTTTTTATCGGCGATATTATGTTGATTGTAGGCAGCGAAAATCCCAAAGAATTCCTTAGGTTTATCTAAATCACTATCATAATCAATCAAATCTTCAGGTAATTTATATCCATTGTTTTCAAACCACTCTGAATTTATTTCTTCATTATTTTCTATTTTTTTATTTTCTTTTTTATTTTTCATGTATATTCCTCCCTAATATGGCAGGGGCGCCGGGAATCGAACCCGGATCAGCAGAGTCGCATTCTGCTATGCTATCCATTACACCACGCCCCTATTTCTGAAGACGAAGGTACTCGGATTCGAACCGAGGTCCAAGGATTCGAAATCCCTGATGCTATCCGCTACACCATACCTCCATGCTTCAGTATGCAATGCAAATTCAACATCTATGAAAATCAAAGATGCATTATTTACAATGCAAAACGTACCGATCACGTCATCTGCGATGACGGAGGGCCCGAATCAACGAAATAGAAATGTCAAATCTTGTTGCCCTCATAATGCTCACCTTTCCGGTACAGGCCACCATATTGTGGCCACCGTAAAAAAACTTTCGGTCAAAACGCCCAAAATTAGGGGTTTTTTTCTAAATCCACAGTAATCCTAAGGAAAATATAACAATATTTAGATTATTTTACTTCAATCATAGGCCTACTTGACCCACAAGATGGACATAACTGATCATCACTTTCGCCGTAATCATGTTTGCATGCGGGGCAAGTTGAAGCGAGTTCTAACTTGCCCATACTTTCTACCCCTTCACCTTGTAATGAAATATACCCACTATCCATATTTCCAATCATGTATTTACCTGCTCCGCCAATTCTAAGTAAAACATCTGGAGGTAAAGTAACAGTACCTGTATCATCAATAATCAGTTCTCTACCTTCAGAGAGATCTTCAACATCAACACCTACTCCATGTTCAGCGACAAATCTTCCATCTCTAAGTTCAAGAGAACGATTGGCAAAAGCTGCAACTTCTTTTGAGTGAGTCACTATCAAGAAAGAAACACCATCATTTTCATGCAGGTCTTTGAACAAAGCAAGAACCTCTCTACTAGTTATCGGATCTAAGGCACCTGTAGGCTCATCTGCAAGAATTAATCTTGGATTTGTGATCAATGCTCTAGCAATTGCAACTCTTTGTTGTTCTCCGCCGCTTAATTTCATTGGTAAAGCCCTTGCACGGTGTAAAATCCCGAGCTTGTCTAACATTTCATCGGCTAATTTCAATGCCTTTCTTGATGAAATCCCCTGATGTCTAAGTGGCTGGGCTACATTGTCTCTAGCATTCATATTGGGTAGTAAATTTCCATCTTGGAAGATAAATGATACTGTTTTCTGTCTAAGATGAACTAATTCAGGACCACTCAATCTAGTCATATTTTTCCCAGCAAGGAAAACTGATCCTGCACTCGCTTTCATCAAACCACCAAGACATTTCATCAGCGTTGATTTACCTGAACCTGAAGGCCCAACAACGGCTATTGCTTCACCTTCTTTAACATCGATATGAAGGCCTCTAAGAGCGACTACGTTTCCATCTTCAGCCTTAGATTCATAAACATGATACAATGCTTGCGCTTTTAGAATACTATCAACCATTCTTACTCCCCCTTCAAGACTATTGCTAGGTCTGACTTTAAGGCTCTACGAGTAGTAACAAGTAGCGCCATTACTACTGCTGCAAATACAGATAATGAGACAAATCCAAGTTGTAACCAAGGATAAACTAATTCTCTTCGAATACTGGTGGATGTACCTCCAAATATTCCAAAGATAAATCCAAACACATCAAAGAAACCGTTGAAAGAGAATGCGAGACCAATTCCAAGAATCAAACCTAGAACCATTGATACCATCACAATTGATAAAATCTCAAACAATACTAACCGTAAAATTTGATTTGGACTTGCTCCTATTGCTTGAAGAACTGCTAGTTCTTTCTTTCTCTGGTTGAGCACTAATGACAAGAATACGAAACTAGATGCAACTGCTGCAATACTAGCAACTACGAATTGTAGAGATAGAAGACCGGGGGTTCCAAAAATCAAACCTCCATTTCTTTCTACGGTTTTATGTTCACTCGCCCAATCTGTTACTCCTGCAACTCTTGAGTCTGCTTCAATATTAGATCCTAGAGTCTCCAAATCTTCACCTTCTACTCCATCAACCTTGAATATCCATGTTGTAGAATTGTGATTTAGAGTTCTATTCTCTCCAACTAAAGTTCTCCATGAGGATTCACCAATAATCAACTCACTATCGATAGTGGTTGTTGAAATTCCTGGAATATACTTGTGAAGACCCATGTATTCTAATGTGATATTGTGAGGAATAACGATGAACTCAACTTGTACTCCAGAAGCAAAAATCGGAGCTGCTAGTGGAGTTGGAATAAACGATGCACCTGATTCGCATCCAGTCATATTTGCCATACTTCCATCAGGGCAAGTTGCGTTTCCAAGAATTGTTTGTGAGAAATCGACATCGCCAAATAAACCGGCCATATTAGCGCCTGTAAGGTTCGCTTGAGACATAGAACCATCTGTAAGTTCGACTATTACTGTGTTGATTAAATTAGTATCTTGAAGGTTAGCATTATCTAAATTAGTACCAACCAAAATCGATTCACTAAGATTTGAACCTTGAAGATTTGCTCCAGAAAGATTTGCTCCACTAAAGTCTAGCCGACTTAGGTTTCGGTAACTCAAATCCTGTCCAGAAAAATCGACATCGCTTAGATCTAAATTCATCAATTCTGTATATTCTAAAAATAGTTCAAAGGGATCGATGTCATCTGTACTGTTAATGAATCTAAATGATACTTCGTCCCATGTAAATTCTAATTTCTCGAATTGTTCATCGCCTTCTTTCAAGAGCACATCATCTAAATTACCACCTTTGCCGCTATCAGAACCAGCAAGTTTCAGAGTATAGGCTGAGTCTTCACCTGCAGTAAAACCAAGTTTAGAGTATGCATCTAAAGCATCTGAAACATCAGTTCCGGGAATAGATTGTTCGTTCCATTTCAAGACTTCATTACTATCATCGAGAATAACCCAAGTGCGTAGTGTATCACCGCCTTCAGTTGGTTTCAACAGAATACTTGGAACGGTGGTCGCAACTGCAGTGGCACTTCCATCGTATATCTCATTGAATATAGAAAGGGCCTGTGACTGATTTTGAGGATTTTCAAAAGTTACCTGTACATCAGAACCGACCGTGGCATCGACCGTTCTTTCATCGACAAGAGTGCCTGTATATCCTTGTACAGCCGCTAAAGTTACAATTGAAAGCGTCAAAAGCATAATTACTGCTAATCGATTTACTGATTCAGTTGAACCCGAACCTTTCAAGCCTCTTTTGACATCTTTCAATAGTCGGGAACGTCCAAACAATAACAGCATAATTTGAGGACCTTTTGCTCCGATTCTTCCTAGTAGCAATGCCCCACCAATCCAAAGTAAAAATGGTCCGAAAATTCCGAGAAGACCTTCAAAGAAGAAGTTTGAAACTATTCCATCTTCGCTACCATTCATTTCTAGCCAAGTATCTATTACAGAAATTAAGCCAAAGATGAAACATAACCAGTGGAGCCATCTCTTTGGTTCCGCTTCCTGTAATGTACTTTTGACACCCTCCTCAATTTCTAATTCGATGAATTTCTGGGAACGCTTCCTTCCGAAAAGAATAGCTAGACCAAGTGTAGAAAGAGCAGTGAATAATGTAGACCCGAAACTCAGTGCAGGATCTATATCATATTCACCGGTCCTAAATTCCATAAAACCAACTGCTGAAAGAACAACTGGTACAGAAAACATTGCCAAAAGATATCCAGCAATCCAAGCGACAGAAGAAAACACGGCTAACTCCAATAAAACCATTCCTTGAAGTCCAGCGCTATCAGCACCAATTACTCGATGGATACTTATTTCCTTGCGGCGTTGTTCAAGTGAAAGTATTAGTCCATAAACAAGAACAGCCAAAGACATTACAACAATCGGCACCATGATAATATAGTCAAAGGTCTGAATTAGACCAAGGAATATATTGAGGAAAGTAATCGTTCCTCCAACAATATCAGTGTAAAATAATTCTACACCTTCTGATGTATAATTATCAGCCATAATATCGCTCTTCAATACATTGAGCCAATCTTGAGCATCTGCAGTTGATGAGGTTGGCAACTGACTTCTATCGATGGTAACTCCGAGATACATGTGGTCGTAATCCATTAGAGTCGCCCTTTGACTTTCATCTAGAGCAGTCCAAGTAGTAAAAATTGGATTAGGTGCAAGAGTAGGGTTTCCTAAATCCCATGGCTGATAGATCCCTACAACTGTCATATTTGTCATGATTATTGATTGACGACAGTATATTTTCCCATTTGGCGATGCAGAAGCCACTCCTGGGCAGGATTCAACTAATTCCACACCACCTGAATCAAAGAATTCACTATCAACAACGTAAACAAACTCTACTGTTTCTAGTACATCTCCAACTTCTGCTTTAGCTTGTGAAGCGATATTGGATGGAATAATTACTCCTCTTTGAGAAGACATGTTTGCAGGATCTGGCCATTCCCCTTGACCTTGGATTATTCTTTCTCCATACCTACTGGCTAATTCTCCGTCAAAAGCCTCTGGTCCCATTAATCGAATCGAACGCATGTCGGAGATTGGTGGACCGCCGTCATCTAATTCAGGATATTTGAATGTAACATTTAGCCAGTATGGATTTTGTTCGTCGGTTATAGACCTCATTTCAAGGGGTTGAGCAAAGACAAAATCTTCATTGAAAAATCCTCCACTATGGATTCCTTGACGTCCAAAAATTAGAGCGCAGTCACTCAACTCCTCAGAATACTTTTCCATTAATTCTGTACAGACATTCTGCATCGTTGTAGTATTATTTGACCAACCACTCGCTCCTTCGGCTGGTTCCCGTGCATATTCAATCTTAGCATCAATTGGCTCGCCACTCAATGATTCATCAAAGAAAATTTGAGAAAGTCCAACACCGTATGAAAAAACGGTTGTGATAACTAGAGATGCAAGGAAAACTCCTGCCACAACTGCTAATCCTCTCTCTCTTCCTCGCCAAGCACTCTGTGAAGCAAGTCTGATATTTTCTGGAGCGTCGCGAACTCTTCTTCGCCATTTTTCGATGAAATTAATTTTAGGGACCTCATCAACACTGAAGGCATCAAAATTTTCCTCTTCAGATTTAGAACTCATTCTTCTTCACCTTCAGATTCCTCAATTCCCCAAGCGCTCCTAATATCAGAAGCCTTTGTTTTACCATCTGTCAAAAGTAACATTCGATCAGCATTAGAGGCAAGTTCAGGATCATGCGTTACCATTAGAATAGATATCGGATTTTCTTTGTCATGACACAGGTCTTTGAAAAGTTGCAATACCTCTTTCCCGCTAGCTATATCTAAGTTGCCTGTAGGTTCATCGGCAAGAAGTAGTGGGCGATTTCCAGCGATAGCTCTAGCAATTGCAACTCTTTGTTGCTGACCACCAGATAACTGCTCAGGGATATGGTGCATTCTATCGCCTAGGCCAACTTTATCCAGTGCCTCTGCTGCTCTAGTCTCGGCTTCTTTAGATTCTATTCCCGATAATTCGAGAGCCATTGCTACATTATCTAAGGCGGAAAGATGATTCAGTAAATGGAAATCTTGGAATATCCAGCCAACAAGTTCACGACGGACATCAACAACATTTGAAGGGCCTTTTAGTCCGTAATCTCTAGCCTTAAGGGTAATTCTCCCCCCGTCACCGGGCAATAAGCCACCTATTATGTTGAGGAGTGTCGATTTACCACAACCCGATGGACCCATCAAGGCGACCAGTTCGCCGGTCTTCATTTCCATATCAATTCCTTTTAGAACTTGAAGTTTATTTGACCCCATCCCAAATGACTTAGTTAGTTGTTCAATTTCTAGCATGATATCCACTAATAAGCAGCATCATTAGGTTTTCATATATATATGAATGTTTCAATTTGTTACCTAAGTGCTTTTTTCATTCGCCTATGAAATAATGGTGGAATGAGAGCAGTCCAGAACATAATATAGTAACCATTCGGCAGTTGCGGAGACTCATCGTGTACGGATAAGTCTTGATAGGGGGTACTCGATTTTAGATGATGTGAAGGATGCAATGGCAATTCCATTAAAGTCCACCTAGACCAACGATGCCTACTTTCCCAAGCATGAGATGCATTTGCCCTTTCATCCATTCCACGTGACAAACCATAATGTTGTAAATAATTGACAAATTCTAACAAGAAAACTGCGATAACTGCCTGGCCGATAAAGGCTAATAGAATAATTTCAGAAATCAAAAACAATGACATCAACAATACCGCTTCAACAAGGAATGATATCCTCACATCTTTTGGTCGAGCTTTGTATGCTCCCTTTATCTGAAGCGGGATTGTACGTAAAAAATGAAAATATACATTTCTGCCAATTGGAGCAGAGGTTGGATCGATAGGACGTGCCCAGTGTTTGTGATGAGTATGATTATGTTCGACTGTGAAATGTAAGTAATTTACACATAATAAATCAAGTCTAGCGAGCCACCAGCTGAAAGATTTGGGCTTCCTATGCCCTAACTCATGAGCGGTAATAATACCTGATGCGCCTGAACTAAAACCAACAGATATTACTCCTAGAATAAAAAATGAATCTAAAGGAGATGTCAAAATTTTCCAAAATAAAACAAGTATTACCACTGGAACCAGAAAACCATGAATGTGTACAATAACATCAAATGGACGACGACTATCAAAAGATGGAACTTCTGAACTTGTTCCAGAGATATAATCTAAAATTGGATACAATCCCAGTGCAAGATAGATTGTTGATCCCATCCACCATCCACCGAGATAAATTCCCAGTATAGTAACCAACGGCGTTAATAATCCAAGAAGATGATACATCCACCGAACCATGCTTTACGATAGACTGGTCAGTTAAGGAACTTAGTATTACAAAATCAGTTTTTGCGACTAAAAATTCTTGAGAACCAGGAAGGTGCAAATCTAATTCCGCTACGGAATTGTTGTGACTCAAGGACTATCTCAACGTATTGATCTAAATATTCATCCATCAGTTGCCACCTCTAATTCCATACATTCCACGGGTATCAGGAGCTGCACGAAAATCGACAACTGCCTGAATCACTTTGTCAACCCAACTGGAAAAAATACCATTTCGGTAAACTTGTTTATCCATTATTTCTTCTACATAAGTATCTAATTCTTTATCCATATTATCCGCCTCAGTTATTATTGTTGCTTCAGTGTAAATTAGGAACCCGCCCTATATTAATAAGCGGTAACAAAGCCAACACATAGGTGTAAAAAATAAATCAAGTGTAGTACAAACAACCTACCTAAATTATCTTTTTAGTCAAAGATACAAGATTCATCACGCTGAGTTTCCCAGATTTCTTCATAATTTTCAGGCGCGCCATTGATAAAAAGATTACTGGTGGCTAGTTTATCCGAGCCTAACCCGACACCATTAATGGGACCGAGGATGACGGCTTAGGAGAGTGTACCAAATGGGTATGGACCTAGCATTGAAAGCAAAGTTGCAGAAGCAAAGATACCACATTGTGGGAGAACATGGCGGCGTTAAAACCTGCCACTGGACCAAAGAATCTCTACTTAGAGACAGACAATGCTACAAGGGAAAATTCTACGGCGTCCAAAGTCATAATTGTATGCAGACATCTCCAGTCGTTGATCAGTGCAACCTTGCCTGTACATACTGCTGGAGAGAACCGCACATGGATACCTTAGAATTGACAGACCAAGACCCGATGGAACTATTGTATGAATCAGTTAGAGCACAGCGAAGACTCCTTTCAGGATTTGGAGGAAATCCTAAAGTTCCGAGAGAAAAATGGTTAGACGCTCAAAACCCTAAGCATGTGGCTATTTCTTTGAATGGAGAACCTACACTGTACACAAGATTGGCTGAGTACATGGACTTATGTCACAAGCATGGCATGACTACTATGCTTGTAACCAATGGAACTTTTCCCAAAGTACTGGAAAATCTAGATACTTTACCAACTCAACTATATGTTTCTGTAGATGCTCCAAACAAGGAAGTTTTTGATAATGTTTGTAAACCAAAATGGAATTCTAGAGCATGGGATCAATTTGAGAAAACAATCGACCTACTACCGTCTCTAGATACTAGAATTGTCTGCCGGCATACGTTGATGAAAGGAATCAATATGAGCGATAAGCACATCGAACAGTTCGCTGCCTTAGACAATAGAGCTGATCCTGATTTTATTGAAAACAAGGGCTATGTTTTTGTCGGGCATAGTAGAGAAAACCTTAGTGCCGAAAATATGCCAAGTCATGATGACATTATGGATTTCTCTGCTAAAATTGCCCCGCTAACCGGAAGAAAAATTCTATCTGATTCTAAACCTAGTAGAGTTGCGCTAGTGGGTCATGAGATTACACCGATTCCAATTCCAGAACCTACAATGTTTTTCCCTGAAGACCTTGGTATTGCGCCGCCTGTAAAGCATCTCCCAATTATTCAATGAGTGGGAAAATAGCTGGTTTATCTCCTTGATGCCATTGTTTGTATTTCTTCATACAAATTCCAAACTCTAAACTATCTAAATTACTGGAAAGCCATGCGTGTACATTATTCCAGTCTTGTGAATCGAACCATTCTCTATCATGGTTGGCAAATTGGCGTACAAAGGGGAAAAGAGCATCGCTTAGAGGAATTGTTAATTCACCGATCTCTAGAAAATTATCTAAATCATTAAGATAGTTTGAGGCTTTTTGTCGGTGTTCAATGCTATCGACATTATCGTATCGATTGGGATACTTGTATCTGTCAAGGTGGTATTTGAATTCACCATCATTTCTCGAGATCCAGTCACTTTCAGTTTCATTAAGTTTCCAATCAAGAACGTGCTGCATTATCTCAAGGCTTTCTTCAATAACGCTATCATCTGATAACTGAAGCACTGGGACTGTTCCTTTAGGAGAGATCTCCATCATGTGGGAAGGTCTGTCGCGAAGTACTACCTCTCTATGTTCAACTCGATAGTAGGTTCTAACTATTGACATCCTTGCTCTCATTGCATATGGGCATCTTCGAAAACTGTACAAAATTGGATATTTTGACATTTGCATTTCTCCATCACTCTGGAGGTGTAGGGGGAGCATATCCTCCATCTACTGCTTCTTGAACTATGTTCATGTCGGAATCAACCATCATTGCAACTAATTCCTCAAATGACGTTACAGGAACCCAGCCGAGTTCTTTCTGTGATAATGAGGCGTCTCCTATCAATAAATCAACCTCAGCAGGGCGGAAGAATTTCGGATTTGTTCTAACTCTTACTTTTCCGTCTTGGTCTGTTGCGATAGTATCAACGCCCTCTCCAGACCATGTCAAATTCATGCCGACATGTGAGAATGCAAGAGAAATCATATCTCTAACACTATGTGTTCTTCCTGTTGCAACTACATAGTCTCCTGGCTTCTCTTGTTGAAGCATTCGCCATTGCATTTCAACATAATCTCCAGCAAATCCCCAATCTCTCTTCGCTTCTACATTTCCAATCCATAAGCATTCATCAAATCCATGAGCAATTCTTGCCGCAGTCATTGTAACTTTTCTAGTCACAAATTCAAGACCTCTTCTTGGACTTTCATGGTTGAAGAGAATTCCAGTACAAGCAAACATATCATATGATTCTCGATAATTTCTGGTAATCTCAAAGGCGAAAACTTTCGCACACCCATACGGTGACCTCGGATGGAAAGGTGTCTTCTCTGTTTGAGGGACATCCCTTACCTTGCCATATTGTTCCGAAGAACCTGCTTGGTAGAATTTACACTCTGGAGCATGCTTACGAATTGCCTCAAGACATCTTAGAGCGCCTAGTCCTGTAATATCTGCTGTCATCATTGGAGACCTCCAAGATTCAGGAACAAAAGACATCGCACCTAAATTATAAAATTCATCGGGCTGAGTGGTTGAAACTGCATTGTCGATAGAGTTTTGATCTGCTAAATCGCCATTCATTAAATGAAAATTATCATTATCGATTAAATGATTGATTAGACTTCTCCCTAATGCTGGCTGAGATACTCGCCTAACCAAGCCATAAACTGTATATCCCTTTGAAAGCAATAATTCTGCAAGATAGGAACCATCTTGGCCAGTTACACCAGTAATCATCGCCACCTTGCCGGACATGAACCTGCGTAGGCATTCACCTTTTCAAATGTCGGCGAAGATTTTCGGTGTTAATTGTTTAAATGCTGTAGAATTGATGTACTTGCATGACTAGTGATAATAATCGCCCGATTCTAACCATTATTGGTGCAGGAGGCATCGGCAGTCATACATTGGACCTCCTAGTTCCAGCACTTAAGAGAATTAAGCAGAGATGTGAAATTATAATGATGGATGGTGATATTGTTGAAAGTACCAATTTAGGACATCAGAAATATACAGAATCTGACATAGGAATTCCAAAAGTAAAATGCTTGGAAGAAAAATATTCCTCTGCTAAAGATAATGGCGTAGTTGTAAAAGGTGTTACAGAGAACTTTCGCCAACTCGAACAATTAAGAAATTCTGATTTCGTGATTATTTGCGTTGATAGGCCTGAGCCGAGAAGACTTGTTCATTCACTAGAGATTCCTTGGATTGATTTGAGATGTGGTGGTGATGGTTATCTTGTCATGTCTTCTAAATCTGAAAAAGAGCTTGTTGCGCAGATGACGCCAGACCACGAGCCAAAAAGTTGTCAACACGACGGTGCACTCGAAATTGGAAATCTCGAATTTGGTTTTGCCATAGCTGCTTCATACGGAGCACAATGGGCATTACAGCAACTTAGAAATTGTCCGGCACCGGTACAAAGCATGGGTTCAATGAATTTTGGACAATTGGATTTTCCTAAAGTAAACAGAATGGAGAAGGTGATGCAATGATAGAAATACCGTATTTAGAACAATTAGAAATAACCCAGAATGAATGGTTTGATATTTGTGAACTAGCAAAAAGAAGGGAGATTGAAAATCCGATATTACTCGATGTCCAAAGAACTGCTTCATCACTAGGTAGATGGGATGTTGTATATTCATTATCACTTCTGGCTGGCCTTGAAACCTCTGTTCTAATAGATAGTGAAGATAATATTTCAATCGACTGGGGCGATCCTGGAAGAGTTATTCTCAAAGCACCGCACGGATTCATGGCACCATTCAAACTATGGGTTCACACCCACCCAGGTTTCATGGCATACTGGAGTTCCACAGACACTAACAGCCTAGCACTAGGCTCTACTATTATTGAAACAGCACTAGTACTTGGAGCACCTGGAGTAAAAACCAGTAGGAACTCTGCTTTTTGCGCGTTAAAAGAAAATGAATCAAAAATTTCACAGTCTGGTCCACTAAATCAGTGGACCGATGAAGAAGTAGTTGATTGGAAACAATGGTATGATTCTTTGCAAGAAGACAACTTGATGGAGAAGATCGTATGAGTGGAGTAAGAGAACCAAAAGATGAAGAAGAATTGGCCAGAGCAAGATTGGCAATTCTGAACGGTAAAGGACAAACAATAGAACAAGTAATCACAGATATGATTGATGAAAAGCCAAATCGTGAATTAGTTGATGCTGTTAGAAATGGTATAAAACTGGCACAAGAAAATAAAGAACAATTGAACTTGGAAGAATTGGTGCAAAGTATAGTTTCGATGCAGAATAAGTGGGTATAATCAAGAATTATTGTATGTAGGGCGACGTCCTTCAATCAATGCAGATAAGCCTTCTAAAGCATCATTTGTTGCAAATATATCGTGTAGTTTAGACAACTCCATATCTAATCCATCAGCAAGTGAATTACTTGCAGTGGCATCAATCAAATCACTAGCCATATTCAGAGCAATTGGGGCTGCAAATTTAAGATTCTTCAATTGTCTAGATATCAATTTATCTTCACTATCAAAACCTTCTGGGCATTGCCCTTGAAGCAGTAATTTCATGTTTTCATCACTGTAAAATTTTGTTGCAAAACTCGCAATTTTACTATCTTTTTTCGCTGGCACACCTGGATATTTATTCTCTGGCTTGCCGATTTTAGAACAACTAGACACACAAGATTCTACGCCAGATATTTCTACAAGATGTGTAAGTAAGCCTAATTCAAAGGCAGTATCCGCTGTCATGAAATTACCTGCTAAAACCGCCCATCTCGCCGCAGGAATGCCACAAATCTTAGCAGGCCTTTGTGATCCGCCTAAACCCGGATAAATTCCTATCGATGTTTCAGGGAATCTAAATTGAGTTCTTCTAGTTCCGATTCTATAGTCACAACTCAAGGCCAATTCAAGACCTCCACCTAATGCTAGTCCAGTAGTCAGTGCAATTGTGGTCTTAGGCGAATTTTCAATTGAATTCAACATCTTGTGGCCGTTCGCCGTAAATTCATAGATATCGTCGATTGAGTCTTCCCTAATCTTGTCGACAAAGAATTTTACATCTGCACCAGCGACAAATGCTTTCCCAGCACCATCTAGTACTATTGTATCAACTGAGTCATCATTATTGACTTTATCAATTGCATTTGTGAGCTGATTCACTACTATTTCATTCAAAGCATTCATGGCTTCTGGTCTATTTATCGTTAAAGTTGCAATTCCATCAGAAATATCTGTATCTACATAAGTGAAATTCCATGGCTGATTTAAGGATGCTTGTCGCTTGAAAAACTCTGGAACTTTCCAGGAATTACTACCCTCTGAAAGTTTACACAATTCAGCATATGATTCAGCCATATCAAAAGCATTACTTACACCTATTCTATTCATTAATTCGAAAGGTCCTTTAGCCCATCGAAGACCAACCTTGGCACCTCTGTCTACATCTTCCATCGAGCATACTCCCTCTTCTACAATTTGTGAAGCAACCCCAAATACTACGCCATAAAGACGTTTTGAGATTATATCATATTGTTCACTTGAATATTCATTTTCTTGTGAAATTTCCCATTGCTGATTGGATTCAATTAAGTCTCTAAGATTCTTAGCACCTGTATATCTTGAAGTCTCAAGCTGCTCGGCTAAATAGTCGGTAGAATGTAAAGCGATAGGAGGTCCTGTTAGATTCATCAGTCCAAATGGGCCAAGTCCAATTCGGAATGCTTTACATGCAGCAGCATCTATTTGAGCAGCACTAGCAACACCTTCCTGAAGTAATAAACACGCTTCATTAAGCCACGGTACAAAAAACCTGTTGACAACAAAGCCAGGCCTGTCAGCACAAACAATCACTACTTTACCTAACATCTTACAATATTGAACCACTTTGTCAACAGTTTCCTGGCTTGTTGATTTTGCTGGAATTACTTCAATCAATCGATTTTTTGCTGGATGATAAAAGAAATGTAACCCAACAAACCTATCTGGCCTTCCAGTTGCTTCAGCCAATTCATTAACAGAAAGTGATGACGTGTTTGATGCTAGAATTGTTTCAGGCCCACATACATGGTCGAGCGTATTGAAAACTGCGGTTTTGATATCGAAATCTTCGAAAACTGCTTCAATGACTAAATCGGTATCTGGTGCTGTATTTTCAACTCCAATAACTCCAGAAATTCGATTCTTAATATCTTCAACTTGCTGTGGAGAAAAGATTCTTCTTTCTACTGCCTCTGATAAGAAATCGGAAATTATTCCTTGTCCTCTGTCTACCCATTGTTGTTCTCTATCAACCATTTGGACATCAAATTCTTCTTGTGCAGATTTTTGAGCTATACCCGAGCCCATGTTTCCAGCGCCGACAATTGCTACACTCTGTATAGGTTGCATAAACTGCCGAAATGAAACCCGCACATGAATAATGCGGAAACTTGACACGGATTTGAGCAACGCTT
>MDTA01109267.1_pt1 | contig 19139 bp, 10 predicted proteins | sample 811151 | NCBI WGS metagenome assembly MDTA01 (sample SAMN05326648, study PRJNA326480) | marine metagenome | isolation source: seawater | place: Indian Ocean: South | collected 2010 | reverse complement strand
GACGAGATGCTCGGCTTTAGCCTTAAAGAGGCCTGTTTTGAAGGGCCTGAAGAGGTTTTGACCGAGACAAGTGTCTGCCAGCCAGCTCTTTACACGCATGGTTATGCCATTTATACGCTCCTTCGTAAGCAAGGCAAGCTTAAGGGCTTGCGTGCAGCTCTCGGCCTGAGCCTAGGGGAATTGACGGCCCTGGCTGTCGCTGAAGTTTTTGATTTTGAAACAGGTCTGCGTGTTGTTGCAGAGCGTGGGAGGCTGATGCAAGAGGCGTGTGAAGCTTCAAACGGAGGCATGGCGAGCTTTATTGGGGGAAGCTTTGAGGGTGTCCAAGCGGTGTGTGAGACCTTTGACTTGGATATGGCCAATATCAATAGCCCCGGGCAGATTGTTGTTTCTGGGGATAAGGATCGCGTCCTTCAGTCTGTTGAAACGGCCAAGGAGCTTGGCTTTAAGATGGCCGTGCCCCTGAAAGTTGCCGGGGCCTACCACTCGCGTTTGATGGAGCCAGCACGCGCAGCTTTTGAACGCTTCTTAGCAGATATTCCTTTTTCAGCGCCTAAAATGAATGTCTTCACCAACACAACGGGGAAGACCGTTTCTGAGCCCGATGCTATCAAAGAGGCACTCGTCAAGCAAGTCGTCTCTCCGGTGCGCTGGGTAGAGTGTATGGAGGGCGCACGAGACCTCGGCATTGCTACCTTCTTTGAGTGCGGTCCCGGGTCTGTGCTCTCAGGCCTCGCTCGCAGGATCGATAAAAACCTCGCTGTAACTTCGCTCAGTGAGTATGCTGATCTAGAGAAGCTCGCTTAACTAAGCGGCTTGACGTATAAAAAGACCTCTATGGGGACATTATCGACAGATAAAACACGGAATTTTTGCATTATTGCTCACGTTGATCACGGAAAGACGACGCTTTCGGACCGTTTGCTTGAGTCAACCAAGACCGTTGAAGAGCGTTCGATGAAAGAGCAATTGCTTGACTCGATGGACCTTGAGCGTGAGCGGGGGATTACGATTAAGTCGCATCCGGTGTCCATGATCTACAAAGCTAAGGATGGCCAGGAGTATCTCTTTAACTTAATTGATACACCCGGGCATGTGGACTTCTCCTATGAAGTATCCCGAAGCCTTGCAGCTTGCGAGGGAGCTATTTTGCTGATTGATGCAGCCCAGGGAGTCGAGGCGCAGACTGTCGCCAATGCAAACCTTGCGATGGACCAAGGGCTGACGATTATTCCTGTTATCAACAAGGTTGACTTGCCCAGCGCCCGCCCCGAAGAGATTCGCCAGCAAGTCGAAGATGTTCTTGCGATCCCCGCTGATGAGGCGGTGCTGACGAGCGGAAAGTCAGGAATTGGTGTGCCAGAGCTGCTAGAGGCGGTTGTTGGGCGTTTGCCTGCACCGCGCTGGACAGAGTACGCCTCCATGCGTTGCTTGATTTTTGATTCTGTCTTTGACACTTACAAGGGTGTGATCGCCTATGTGCGCGTTTTCTCCGGTGAGGTAAAAGCGGGGGACTCGATCTTGCTCATGAGCCACTCGCTCAAGGCGGTTGTTAAAGAAGTGGGTGTTTTTTCGCCTCAGATGAAGCCAGAGCCGGTGCTTCGTGAAGGGCAGGTAGGGTACATTGTCACGAACATTAAGTCTGTCGATGATATCAAGACCGGGGATACGATTACCCATCTTGATAAGCCCGCACAAGAGATGCTCCCAGGGTATAAAGAAGTGCGGCCCATGGTCTTTAGTGGCATTTACCCAATTGATACTTCCGACTATGAGAAGCTCAAGGCAAGCCTCGCTCGCCTGAAGCTCAACGATGCGGCGCTCACGTTTCAATCGGAGAATTCTGTGGCTCTTGGTTTTGGGTTTCGATGCGGGTTCTTGGGGCTCCTGCATATGGAGATCGTCCAAGAGCGTTTGCGCAGAGAGTATGATCTGGATATTATCTCAACGTATCCGAGTGTGGTCTACAACGTAACGCTTACCAGTGGTGAAGTGACTGAAGTGGACAATCCTGTCCATATGCCTGATCCCTCCGAGATCGATGAAATTAGTGAGCCTACCATCCGCGCGAATATTCACATCCCCAATACGTGCATCGGCGATGTGCTCGCGCTCGTCAGCGAAAAGCGTGGTTTTTGTGACCACACCGAGACGATTGATGCTACGCGGGTGATGGTTGTTTGCGTGTTGCCACTCAATGAAATCTTGGTCGACTTTAATGATCGACTCAAGAGCATCACGCGCGGTTATGGATCCATGGACTATGAAATGGGCGAGTATGTGGTGAGTGATCTCGTCAAAATGGATATCCTTGTGAATACAGATCCCGTCGATGCATTTTCCTCCATTGTGCACCGGACTAAGGCTGAGCAGCGAGGCCGCGCGATGTGTGAGCGCTTAAAGGATATTTTGCCAAGCCAGCTGTTTAAAGTGGCTATCCAAGCTGCCATTGGCGGGCGCATTGTTGCACGGGAGACGCTTAGTGCTATGCGCAAAGATGTAACCGCAAAGTGCTACGGTGGGGATATTACTCGGAAAAAGAAACTCCTCGAAAAACAAAAAGAGGGGAAGAAGCGCATGAAGCAGATCGGAAAAGTCTCGATTCCGCAGGATGCCTTCATTAAGATTTTGAAGACCACTCAATAAAAGGCTCTCTATGTTTTGGACGCGTGACTCAAAGCGGCATTGGCGCAAAAATGGTAAAAATCTGCTGCATATGGCAAAAAAAGTTTTGGCCTACCGTGGTGATGTGTTGCCTAAGTTTGATAAGGAAAAGCTAGTTACTGAGCGTGATACTCTGCGGGCTTTGATTGCAGATCGTTCCAGTGATGTCGCTGCGCTTAAAGAAGCCTGTAATCGCACGCATATCGCGCTGCGCCTTTGTGGAGGCAAGATTTACCCGGTTAAGTTTTTCCCCGAAAATATTGAAATGCTGCTCGTTGCGGCGATCTTGGCTATTGGGGTACGGAGCTTTTTTATTCAGCCCTTTAAAATACCGACGAACTCGATGTATCCTACTTATTATGGGATGACACCGGAAGTCTATAAGAAGCCTGCAGATGCGCCCAATCCTCTTGAACGTGTGCTTCGCTTTGCGACACTCGGGGCCGAGCACTATGAGGCTGCAGCCCCTGTGAGCGGGGAGATCGAAGTGCCTCTCTTTGTGCCGGGTATGCCGGGGAGCGCGATGGGGCGTGTTGCCTTTAAGCAGGTCATGGGACCCAAGTGGTTTGGGCTCATGCGGACTCCTGTTCGTGAGTATACGCTCTATGTCGGTGGTAAGCCCGTGCAGCTCACCGTGCCCTTTGAGTTCTCGCTGGATTCGGTCATTGCCAAGCAGTTTTATCCCGAGCTTGACTCGATGGGGGGTGTGATCAAGCAGGCTGCGGATGCGGGCAACATTATTGTTGGTGGTCCTGAGCGTTTGCGCATTAAAACGGGCAAGTACGTGAAACAGGGTGAGCCAGTTCTTAATTTTGACATCCTCACCGGGGATATGCTTTTTGTGGACCGCTTTACCTATAATTTTAAAGCACCTCAAGTGGGAGACCCTTTTGTTTTTCGCACGAAGCATATTCGTGGTTTGGATGGACCTCATGGGCAGCCGACCGACCAGTACTACATTAAGCGCCTTGTGGGAACCCCGGGTGATGTATTGAAAATCGTGCCTCCAGAGCTTTTCATTAATGGGAAGCCTGCAGAAGGGGCTTCGGCATTTCAGTATAATGCTGAGCATTTCGGGAAATATACAGGCTATGTGAACCGAGGAGCTCTCGGCCCTGGGGATACCGTGCAGGTTGCCCCGGATGCTTTCTATGCGCTTGGGGATAATTCACCAGGAAGCTGGGACAGTCGTAACTGGGGTATGGTGCCTGAGCGTGATGTCGTGGGCAAGGCGCTGTTTATTTTTTACCCCTTTACGAGTCGCTGGGGTAGGGCACAGTAGGCGAGGCAGTATCTTGTCTTGGGTTTAAGAAAGCTTCTCTATATACTTGAGGCTTTTTAGCTTGGCAAATTGAACCTTTGTGGTTTTACTACCACGAAATACCTCACTACAGGCTCCTTATATAGATCGAACACCCCATTTATGAATCTTCCCCGGTTAAGCGTAACATTGATAGCATGTTGTAGTTTACTTCTTGGAGGGTGTTCATTCTGGTCTGTAGACCAAGATGTTTCTAAAGATGCAGAAACCTCCTGGAAACCTCCAACCAAAGCATACCCTAAACATAATCAGAAAAATACCCAGGGTTATGAGGGGATGCCTATGGATCTCTACGGGTTGCTTGACTTGGCGGTGATTAATAGTCCATCGAATCGGCGGTCTTGGCAGTTGGCTAAAGAGTCAGCAGCTCTTTACGGGGAAGCGCGCACTTTATATCTGCCAAGTGGTGGCATTGTTGCTAATAGCACCGGGATACAGCGTAGTAAAAATAAGTATAAAGTCGGCAATCTTGATGGCTATCAGACGAGCTACGGCGTTATGCTTCAGCTCACTTGGCTCCTGTTTGATTTTGGTGGTCGTGCGGCTACGATTGCTGCTGCCAAAGAGGCCATGTACTCGGCTAATTTTGACTTTAATCAATCCCTCCAGGACTTGGCACTCAATGTTGAGATCTCGTATTTTGACTTAAATACTGCCCAAGCATCTGTCCAGGCAAACTGGTCGAGCTTGCGTGATGCTTACATGGCCCTTGTCGCTGCTGAAGAGAAAGAGCGTAGTGGCCTTGGTGACATTCAAGATGTTTTGCGCGCTCGTGCAAACTACCAAAATGCCATTTATAATTTAGAGCAAACCGGAGCTACGGTTGAGACGGCACGGGCTAATCTTGCTGCAACGGTAGGTCTGCGTATTAGTTCAACGGTAGACATCGTTCCTCCTGGTTCTCCAGAGGATATGCTTGTCGTCCAAGAGGATGTCGATACCTTGCTTGCTAAGTCGATGCAGGATCGTCCGTCACTTCTTGCTGCTTATGCTGCTCAGCGATCTAAGGCTGAAGAGGTCAAGGCGGCCAAGAGTGCTTTTTTCCCTGAGCTGGTCGTGGGCGCTTCGGCACAATATTTGGAGAAGGTCAACCAATCCATTGATCCAGAGGAGCATTATAGAATTGGGCTAGGACTGCAGTGGAATATTTTTGATGTCTTTACAGACCGCTTTAAGCTGCTCGCAGCTAAAGCAGAAGAAAGGCAAGCCCTTCAAAATATGCGCCAGGCTGAGCTCGATACGATGGCACAAGTCTGGTCTTATTATTATAGTTTTCGCTCTTCGATCCAGCAGATCCAATCAGCACGAGCTCTTGTGGAGTCTAGCCAAGAGGCTTTTTCTGCGGTGCGTATTGGTTATTCAACGGGCATCAACAACCTTTTAGACCTTCTCAATGCTCAAGACACTTTAGCCTCTGCACGGCTGACACTCGTCCAGGCAGAGAGCACATTTTATACCTCGCTTGCCAACTTAATTCACGCAACCGGTGAGCTGAATATTAAAACGCGACCAGAACCAAGGACTCAAGCCTCATGAATGCACATTGTTTAACCAAGTTCTTAAGGCGCCATTGTTACCGTTTGCTTCTATGCATATTGTTGATTGGCCTTGTTGGCTGCTCTAAAGATAAGTCAACTAAGCGAGAAATACCCCCTGTAAGGGTTAATGTGAGTACTGTGGGCTCGAAGGATGCTCCACTTTTTGTGAAGTCTTTCGGGACGCTTGTCGCTAATATGACGATTGATATTATTCCTCAGGTTACCGAGGTGCTGCGCCAGATACACGTCAACTCCGGAGATCCTGTTGAAGTCAATCAGCTCATGTATACCATTGATCAACGTCAATTTAAGGCCAACGTTGAAAAAGCGCGAGCCACTCTCTTGACAAATGAAGCCCAGGCTCAGGTGGCAAAAGACAAAATGCGCCGCAATTTAGAGCTCGTTAAGACTAACCTAATTTCTCCTCAGGATTTTGAGACACTCGTTGCAGAAGCTGAAGAGGCCGAGCAGGCGGTTTATTCCGCACGGGCTGAGCTGGAGCTTGCTGAGTTGGATCTCAGTTATACACAGATCAGGTCTCCTATTAAAGGGGTTTGTGGTCTTATTCTCGTCGATGCCGGGAACCTCGTTTTGCAAGGGCAAACGCTGCTCATGACAGTCAACCAGGTAGATCCGATTTTATGTAATTTTTATCTTCCCACAAAAGATTTTCCTGCAGTTCAAAAAGCGCTTCGTGAGAATAATAACCAAATTGGTGTCCGGATTGCTCCGGCTGATGACACGACTCAGTCCGTATACTATGATGGTGTCGTTAATGTAATGGATAATCAAATTGACCCTAATACGGGGACTATCCATCTGCAGGGCTCCATTCCCAATCCTGATTATGCATTGTGGCCTGGGCAGTTTATTTATGGCTGGATCAAGCTAAAAGAGCTACACGATGTTTCCATTGTTGAACAAAGCGCTATCGCAATCGGGGATAAAGGACCCTATGCCTACGTCGTGAAGTCCGACAATACGGTTGAGTTACGTGAGCTTGTTGTTGGAGAGACTTTCAAGGAAAAGATTATGGTTATGTCGGGACTTAAGCCTGGAGAAACCGTAGTGACACGAGGGCAGATGAATCTACAACCCGGAGCGAAGGTCCAAGTGGTTGCCAGCAATGACCCTAGTGGTGCGACAACTAAGACAGAGCTTCAAGAGGATACAGCATCGAAAAAGTCCTCCTCAAAGCCTAAAAAGTCTTCTTAACACATTAAGGTGCCGCTGTGAACATTTCTGAGACATTTATCCGAAAGCCCGTAATGACAGTGCTCGTCACTGTCTGCATGATATTGCTTGGGGTGAGCGCATACTTGAAGCTACCAGTCTCCAATATGCCCAATGTCCAGTATCCTGTGATCACCATTTCAGCTGCCTATCCAGGGGCAAGTGCCGATACTATTGCACGGCTTGTCGCAAGCCCTATTGAGCAAGAAGTGATGGCGATCCAGGGGATTGTCTCCTGTTATTCTACTAACTACGTTGGCCAGTCTACAATCATCGCAACGTTTTCGCTCAATCGCTCAATGGAGGGGATCGTTCAGGATATTCAAAATGCTCTTCAAGATGCACAGTCTAATTTGCCTAAGGACATGCCTACGTGGCCCACGTACACGAAGACAAACCCTTCTGAGCAGCCAATTATCTATATTTCACTTACCTCGGAGGTTTTGACGGCAGGTCAGCTCTATGTTGAAGGTGCTGAAGTTGTCCAACGCTATATGCAGATGGTTGAGGGCGTCGGCTTGGTGACGATTTACGGAAGCCCTCCAGCTGTGCGTGCTAAACTCAATGCTGATAAGCTTGCCTATCTGGGCATGAGCCTAGAGGAAGTTGCTCTAGCCATTGATCGGGGTAATCCGAACCTCCCCTCAGGTAAGCTCGATGGCCCCACAATTTCTTTTACTCTAGACCCGAACGGGAATCTTTATCACGCACGGCAGTTTGAGGAAATTATTGTTACCTATAAGAACGGAGCTCCTGTTTATTTAAAAGACTTAGGGGATGTCGTAGATGCACTTCAAGAGCGTGATATAGCGACCTATTACTGGAGTCGAGAGTCGGGGAAGACGACGAAAAATGCCATTATTATTGCCGTTCAAAAGGAAGCGAATGCCAATACCGTTAAGATTTCTCAGGCGATTCAGGATAAGATGAAAGAGCTCGAGACGATTTTGCCACGGTCAATCAATCTTGCCGTGTTGTACGATCAGTCTATCTCCATTATCGCCTCTATTAATGAAGTCCAAGAGACGTTGATGATCGCTTTTGTTCTGGTTGTCTTTGTCATCTTCCTCTTTTTAGCTCGTCCGATTGATACGATGGTGCCTGTAGTGGCGCTCCCCATGTCGATCTTGATCACCTATATATTGATGCAAGCTTTAGGCTTTAGCCTGGATAATCTATCCTTACTTGCGATTATACTGGCTATTGGGTTTGTTGTCGATGACGCCATTGTTGTCCTTGAAAATACAGTGCGCCACATAGAAGAAGGGCAAAAACCTTTAAATGCTGCTCTGAGCGGTGCCAAGGAGATTACGGGCACGGTTATCTCGATGAGCGTTTCTTTGATTGCTGTTTTTATCCCGCTTCTTTTTATGCCAGGAGTGCTCGGGAGGATGCTTCGAGAATTCTCAGTAACCATTGTTTTGGCCGTTGCAGCATCGGGTGTGGTTTCGCTGACTTTAAGCCCCCTTATGTGTAGCTTTTTCCTTAAGATGGAAAAGAAGGGAGGGCGTAATCGTTTAGAGGAATTTATCGACAATGCCATGAAGCGCTTGCTCCATTATTATGGGATTGTCCTTAAATGGTTCTTGAGGCATAAGCCCGTAGCCATATTGCTTTGGGTTGCTTGTTTGGCAGGTACTGGTTTTTGTGCTTATATTTTGCCCAAGACGTTTTTGCCACCGGGGGATAGTGGTGCGCTCATGGGAAGCTTTGTTGGTATGAATGGGTCTTCCCCCGATAAGATGAAGGCCATTCAGGTCGATATTGAAAAGATTATCCAAAGCAATCCATACGTTGAACGCACCTACACTCTGACGGGGGCGACAGCAGCGGTTGCAGGTAATCAAGGGCTTTTGGTTGCGGTTCTTGGCCCAAGAGATGAGCGCCCGGATATTGAGGAAATTGCTTGGGATATTAACTTAAAGCTGAGGCAATATATAGGCGCGCGTGCTGGAGTTGCCCCTATTCCAATGATTACTTTCAATACCGGCAGCAATAGTAACACCACTGGGGCTGCAGGGACGCAATACCAATTTGAATTAAGTGCCAATATGGACCTTAATCCTTTATACAAGCATACGATTGATGTCGTTGAAAAATTAAGAGAGATTCCTGGCCTTTTGAATCCAATGTCTGAGCTCGATAATACCAATGCCGAGCTCAAGGTGAACATCCTCCGTGATCAAGCATCAGCTCTAGGTGTCACTGCATACGATATTGAGAAAGCGCTCTACGAGGCCTATGCAAGCTATATTGCAAGCTATATTCGCACGAGTGACTACCAGTATAGGGCCATTGTTGAAACACGCGATGATGATAGACGATTTCCTGGAGACTTGAGCAAACTCTACATTCGGTCGTCTAATGCAGGCATAATTCCAATTACAGCCGTTGCAGAGCTTATACCCTCGATTGGTCCGTCTATCATTAAGCACAAAAACCAGCAAAATATGACGATGATCAATTTTGCCTTAAAGCCTGGCTTTGCTCTGGGTGATGCGACTAAAGCAATCCAAGCGGCAGCCTCGAAGATTTTACCTCAAAACATCATTGCTGAGTTCTCAGGAGATGCGGCAACCTTTCAGCAGACTACCGCAGATATGACATTACTCCTCGTTATTGCAATCATGGTTATGTATATGATTTTGGGAATCCTCTATGAGAGTTATATTCAGCCATTAACGGTCCTTTCAACTCTCCCTGTAGCTGGTTTTGGTGGGTTCTTAACACTAGTTCTCTTTAATTCTGAATTTTCTTTTTATGCTTTTGTAGGCTTCTTTTTGCTTTTAGGTATCATCAATAAAAATGGTATCATGCTTGTTGATTTTGCAAATATGCACCGAGAGAACGAAGGGTGTAGCCATGAAGTCGCCATTTTTGAGGCAGCTCAAGCGCGTCTTCGTCCTATATTGATGACGGGATTTGCCGCGATTATGGGTAGTTTGCCGATGGCCATGGGCTTTGGTGCCGATGGCAAGGGCCGTATGCCCATGGGCCTTATGATTGTTGGCGGGCTTGTCTTTGCCCAGTGTGTGACGCTTTTAGTGACGCCGGTTATTTATTTGTATTTTGAGTCCATGCGGGACTTTTTCGGAAAGTACATCAAGCGGGACTAGCCTGTCCTATGCTTCATCTTTGAGCGAAAATGTTGGGATATTTGAGATGTGCTTTAAGACATCCCGTTCGGCATCACGCATTTTTAGGCGGTCTTCATTGTTTATGTCGTTATAGCCACATAGGTGTAGCCACCCATGTACTAAATAAAGTGTAAGCTCTTGAGCAAAGGTACTGCCATGGTCGCTTGCAACGCGTTCAGCGCAGTCAACCGAGACACAGATTTCTCCAGCAAAATGCATACATTTATCTCCGGGGAAAGTAATGACATCTGTAGGCGATGGATCTTGCATGAAGTCATCGTGAAGTTTTGCCAGGGCTGAATCACTTAAGAAAACAATAGAGATATCTCCTTCGGGGAGTGTGTAGTGGTCTAAAGTGTCGAGATAGTGAAAAAGTTCTTCGAGTGCGGGAGCGCTATAGTTTAGCCTTGGATGCTGGCTTGTGGTTTCAATTATCCGCTTGTACTTCTTGTTCTCCTGATTGTTTGTCATTTTTCTTTTCTTTTTCAAGGCTAGGATATTCTACGCGAGAGTGGTGGATGTTGAGCAGCGATACGATGAGGCTTCGCTTGATTTCACTGATTTCTCGCATAGTGAGTGCGCATTCATCAAACTGACCATCTTCGATGCGGTCGTGGACAATATTTTCGACGAGTTCTTGAATGCTTTGTGAGGAGATCTTTCTTAGGCTTCTACTTGCAGCTTCAACACTGTCTGCAAGCATGATGATGGCGCTTTCTTTGAATTGAGGCTTTGGCCCATCGTAGCGAAACATATTTTCTTCGACTTGCTCTTCTTCAAATTCTTCACCTAGGGGGAGTAGGGTTTCACCGGAGCGTTGCATTGCTTTTGAGTAAAAGTATTGGATGAGGCCTGTTCCGTGGTGTTGTTCAATGACGTCAATCACCACTTTGGGGAGACGTGCTTCTTGGGCGATAGCAGCCCCTTCGCTGACGTGGCTTTTTATTACAAGGACACTCATCGAGGGGTTTTTTTCTTGGTGAGGGTTGATGTTTTCTTTTTGGTTTTCGACGAAGTACTCTGGCTTTACGGTCTTACCAATGTCGTGAAAGAGTGCACATGCTCGGCACATGAGGGCATTGGCTCCAATTTGCCGCGCCGCGCGCTCTGCGATGTTGGCTACCATGAGACTGTGGTGGTACGTCCCCGGGGCAACCATTTGAAGTTGGCGAAGGAGGCGGTGGTTAAAATCCGTCAGTTCGCGTAGGGAAATGTTCGTTGTGTACTTGAATAGGTGCTCTAAGAGGGGGACAATGCCAATGGCGAGGACTCCTGTGAGTATGCCTGTGGCTTCGGCTATGGTAGCCTGTAGAAGGATGGTGTTGGTGTCTAGTCTGTCAAAAAGGCCGATGAATGCAGCCCCTAGTGCGGTAACAAACCCCGTTAAGAGACCTGCCCTAACGAGTTGAATGCGTTTTTGGATCGTTCTGCTAAAGTAGATAGCAGCAAGGCCTGTGAGTAAGTAAAGTGCCACCATTTCAAGGCCTCGGCCGAGCATGAGTGTGGTGAATATGCTAACCAGTAGGGTGACGATGATGGCAGGGGGGCCTCCTAAGGTCACCATGATGGGAATGGGGGCAAGTGCAACGGGAGCGAGGTAGGGGAGTAGCGCTGCAAACATGGGGTTAAGGGGGATTAGATAGGCATCTCCACATTGCAGTAGGAGCCTGATGAAGATCATGTTGATCAGCAGCATGCTCGATGCTAAGATGAGGTTTTTGCGGGAGCTTTGGATTTCAGGTACGCCGAGCCTGATATAGATGAGGCTAGCAAGGAGAATAGCTAAGGTGAGTGTTATCCGCTCGAGGAGTAGGGCGCTAAACCCAATGCCATACTCTTGGTGAGTGCGTAGGGCTTTGCGGTAAGCGGTTAGCCGTTCGTGTTGTTCGGGAGTAATCGGTGTGCCTGGTTCGATAAGTGTTTCTCCTTCGTTGACTCGAATGATGATGGCGTCGATGGAGTTTGCGGCGTCTTTGATCGTGGCTTCTGTGCGAGCAGCATCATAAATGAGATTTTGGCGAATGCCTCCTTTAAGAATTCTAAAGAGTGCCATGGATACCTCAGGATCTACATCCATGATTTTAAGGTAGCGCCGTAGGGATAAAAGCGCCTCCTCGGTGGTTTGAACATTGCCTTCAACATCGCGCCCTTTGATTTCGATGGAGATAAACGAGGGATTCAGTGAGCTTGTTTTTAATTTGTTGCTAGATATGCCAGCCCTGTAAATTTCGTTTTCGTAGGCGAGCGCTTCTTCGATGTAGCGTGTTCGGGTTTTGGTATTGAGCTTGAGGAGTGTTTTGACGTCGTTTGGACTGATGTCCATCTTATATTTTGTATTAAACTCATCGGTAAAGGCTTCGATTTCGCTTAATGATTCTGCAGGTGGGCCGACTTGGGTCTTTAAGTGGCTCATTCCTTGGTTGAGGATTAAAATTTTTTCACGAAATGCATCGAAGGGCTCAAGATCTAGTTTGTAAATGGGGGCTACGCGTTGTTTGCGTTCTTCGGTGAGGCGCTCGCGTTCGATTTTACTTTCGTAGCTGAAGGGAAAGTCTGCAACGATACGAAACTTCGGCGTCTGGTTGGGCAGGAGTTGTGGCCCGGCAGGGGATTGGCCAAAAAAGCAGGTGATAAGAATCAGCCCCATGTAGGCCAGAAATATAGCCGCTGGAATGATGTTATTTTTCGACCATAGGGGTACTTCCCCTTGGGCCTCTAGATGGGAGCGTCGTTGCCTGCGGGCTTGAGCAGCTTGTTGCTTTTTTGTCTTTTTCTTGAATAATTTCATGGACTTAGCTTGATTTTGCCTAGGCTTCCTGGTTACCGTGTAAGTAATTTCGTTATCTTTGGTTTTCTCTGAGTGTGCTTGTTAAGCCAGTCAAAGTAGGTGTCTTTTATGCACAAATCCTTATTGTAAAGGGTATTATGATTAAGGGTAAAGTCATAGTAAAGGACAAACGAAGCTTGACAGTAGGGAGACCATTTTAATATTTTATTTTCCTTTTACGTAAACTTTTAATTCTTAAATTGCTATGAAAAAAGCTTTGGTGGTCTTACTCGGTTTACTTGGGTCTAAAATGGGTGCACTAGCTGCCGTAGAGGCTCAAGAGCCGCGTTTTAAATGCGGGTTTTATGGGGGTGGTTCGATTAATTTCGAGCGCATGAGCGGCGACCGTTCGGATGGTGTGTTTACTCCTGGTGCAGGCCCGGGGGATCCAGATGATACGTTTTTTTACGTGAATAATGATGGTTTAAGTGATAACACGGGAGGATTTGAATTTTTCTTGGGCTATTTGTATCGTTTCTCCAACTCTAACATTGTCTTAGGTTTAGAGCCTTATGGAGGATATAAGTGGAATGAAGATACAGCTTCTGGCTTAGAGCCTACTATTGGTTTTCGTGAAACCGCTAAAATTCAGCGTGAATGGGACTTTGGTGCTTTAGTGCGTTTGGGCTGCATTCTTCAAGAAGCTTACTTGCTCTACACCGTTGTAGGGCCTGATTGGGGCTATTTTAAATATAAACATGAGGAGTCAGGAACGCCAGGCACAAATTTTGATAATAAATGGATTGTCGGTATTCGTTATGGCGTTGGATTGGAGAAGCAGTTTGAGACCTTTAGGGTTGGCGTTCAGTTGACGATGACAAATTATAACAATACTACTTTTAACGCTCACGATTCAACTAGTAGTAATAATTTTGGGATTATTAAGGCTAATATTGCTACTGTTGGCTTTCGGGTAAGTTATCCTTTTTAATTAGATTTACTACATAACGCTGGCGCAGCTGACACAGTTGTGCCGTCGCTTTAGAGCCCTCCTTTTGGAGGGCCTTTTGTTATGAGGCAGGAGAGTCTCGTGTGTGGAATGAATTATCCGAGATCTATAGTTTGAATGGCGTTACTTGCCTTTTGCTGTTTTATAATTAGTCGCCTAGATTGCCGAGGTCTTTCTTTGAGCTTCTAGTGTTTATGAATCTTAATAATCAGGAATAGTCAGGGGGGGTGTAGCACTGTGGGCTATCTGTACTGATTGTGTGATAATATTAATCTCCGAGATACGAGATAACCGTAGGTCATTTTTAGATAATAGATGAATGACTTTTTATACTGTCCTTATCTCGTCCCCTTTAAATTACCTAGATTGGCCTAAATAACACAAAGGGCTTCGCTTTGATGGCGAAGCCCTTTTATTGTTAAGTGAAAAGAAGTACTTCTTCTTGTTCTTACTTTTGGTTGAGGATGTGGTAGAAGATATTGATGTACTTATTGATAGGACCGTCGCCATTTTCGTTGTAATTCCAGTCGAATTTCTTGGAATCATTGATAATGAACTTTTGAATATCTTCTTTAGCTTTATGGCTTAAGCGTTGGTTAACGATAAAGCATCGCTCAACCATCGCTTGGATATTCATTTGTGTCTGAGCGTCATCTTCAAATAGGAAGGCGTATTGAATGCAATTCTCATCCTCGTAAATAGCATCATCATCGTCAAACGGATGACAAATGCTTTTGAGCCCTTGAACGTTAGAAGAAGCTAAGAAGGAGCCCATGCAAAGGGCTTCAAGTGCTACAAGACCACAAGATTCAAGCTTTGATGGAATGACCGTATATTCCGCTGCAAAGCGTGCAAGCATGCCTGCCTTGGCGTCTGTTCCAGCAAGAATTTGAAGTTGGTCTTGAAGGTTTGTGTAGACCTTAATGGCCTGGGTTCCTTGCATACTTTGAAGTTTTTTAATGCTTTCTGGAAGCTCATAAGGCGTGAAGCCCATGACTAGCATTTGGCCGCCTTGCTTGTGAACTTCATTGGCAATAGCGGGAAGATAATCAATACCTTTTTCAGCTCCAAATCGACCAACGTAGAGAAAGAGAGGTTTACTTGGATCTGTAATGATACCTGCATGGTAGAGAGCGGCTTTTGCAGCCTTCTTTTGTGCAGCTAAGTTACTAAGATCTTCTTTAACTGCGTATTTGCCTAATACCTCTTGCTTTCTTGGGTCATAGCTAGATACCTTGAGCCCATTGAGAACTGCACCAAAATTGCCTCCCATGGCCTGGAATATCTCGTGAACTCCATAAGATAGATTCGGGTCTGTCATGTCAGCTTTTAAGCCATCAGAGACTGTGTTCATATAATCAGCGTGTTTCGATACTTCGATGAGCAGGTTGACAATCTCAAGTTCTTCACCATCTTCGTTAACGTAGATGGGGCCTTCTGTTGTATCAATATCTTGCAAGATGCCTAACACAACAGGGTCTCCGTAAAGATCGTAGTTAATAATAGAACGATCTTTGGTTTGAATGCTTCCGATAGCATTTTCGTAAACAGAGGTTGGGCGCTCATAGATATTATTCCGAAGAAGGTCGGTTGCATGCTGACGATCTTTTGGGAGCTCTAGGCCGACTCTGACAAAGATATTAGCGTCCATAATCCCTTGCTCAGGTCCATGCATGTGAATCGTGTTGAGGATAGAGATCTTATTAAGCCCAGACATTTCGCGCAGTGGGTTTAGCTTCTCGCTCATGAGTGCTGCAGCGAGTCCTGTATGCCATGAATGCGTGTGTAGAATGTCTACAGAGTTATTGCCATCTTCGCCTCGGAATGTTGCCGCTAGTGTTGCAAGTGCTGAGTTGAAATAGGCCATCTTAGGGTTGTATTCGGCATGACTAAAAGCCTTGTAAATGTTTTGTGGGCGGCCGACATCGAAAATACGAGCCATTTTAGGGTCAGGCTTGATGAGATATTGTTTGATTCCATTGCTGTTAATTTGGTAAATGCTACTGCGCATTATCTTGCCATAGACTTGATGGTCGACAAAGCCTTTGAATTCGGCGTTAGGATATTCTTTCTTTAAGAAATCAAAGAACTGAGTGATGAAGCGTAGATCAAAGTTGTCGTATTGGTTAAGAGCCTCAGAGAAGCTTTTTAGAAAGGCACCAAGGCCACCCATTCTTACATTGGGAGCTTCATAAGCAGCCTGGAAAATGACAATTTTCTCTCCAGTACCTTTATTCGCCGGCTTGGTTGCTGGGTCAAAGCTAATATGGTCCAGATGCTTCATTTCTTCACCTGTGCTCTTGTCTACAAGCGGGTAGAAGTCTAAGCGACCTTTGGGTAGGTTATTCAATATCGATTTTAAGTGGCGGTTACATTCCGTTGAGTTATCGATCGTTTTAAGGATTTTTTGACGCGATGCTTCATTGTCATAGGCGATTCGAACTAGCTTGTCCTTCATGTCGACGATAGAGGGTACTAACGCTTGGTTTCCTTTTTCTTTTTCAAGATTTTGAACCATCGTGAAGAGCTCTATAAGCTCAGAAAGTTCGAGATAGCTGTAGTTGAATTCCTCATGATCGACAAATCCTTCTTCTGTAAACTTTACCATATTTGCATGGGTGATCTGCCAGCCAATCGGCTTTGTCGAGGCACTATCGCGGTAATCGCTGACAATATCTTGAATGACACCTTCGCGTAGGGTACCATACATTTCAGCCTGAAGATTGTATGCGTCTGAGTACCGGCGATTGCATATCTTTTGATAGATAGCTTCGATGCGAGCCTTGGATTCCTCGTTTACAGTATGCTTTTTAGGGCGCTCGGCCTCCTTGATGTTTTTTTCGTGGATTCTGACTGTTTCTTTTAATACTTCATTGATTTCTTCTGTGCTCTTTGCATTAATCACTCGCTCGACAAGTTTTGCTGAATCTTGAGCATTATTGAGTGAATCAATCGCTCCCTTGCTGTCAGATTGCATTGCTTGCTGAGCAGCTTTTTCCGCTAGTCGCTGCGCTCTTCGTGCAGCACCAGCTCTTCCTGCCCAGGCCGGACTGGGTAGCATCGTGCCTACTGCAAGGAGGGCGAGAGTAAGTGCCTTCATGGTATTTTTTTGGTATGTTTTATTCATGGTAGATTAATTTTTGCTTTTTAAAATTTGTAATATTTTTAAATGATTTTCTCTAGAAAAGTACTGTATTTATGTATGTCAATAAGTAAATTATTGATTGGTAAGTACCCAAAAAAATGTATTAAATTTCTTATGCTGAAACAAAATATAGAAAACACTTGCTAACAATTAGTCATTGATGATGAATTTTAGTTCCCGAAATAATGGCTTTAATCGAAGTTTAGAAAAAATAATAAAAAACACTTTTTTATTATTTAACATATTGATAGTCATGTGATTATGTTTTTCTTGAGAAAGAGGGAACTAAATTTTTATTTTCCTGTCTATTTTGAGGTAGCCCAGTTTTCTGGGTAGCCGAAAAGAAAAATAGTTATTTTTATTTAAGAAAATGGTAAAAAATACTTATTTTTCTTGACACATAGGATAAGAAAGTACTTCATATGTGCCATCTTTCAAAAAATAATTAATCAAAAAATACACATAATATATAAACTAAAATACTAATAAATGACCATGAAGAATATAAAAAAGTTTACTGCCGAAACTCTTGAACCACGTACGCTCTTAGCAGCTGCTTTTGAAGCGGAATCATTCGATCATGATCCATGCGCTGACATGTACATGGTTAATGATGATGGAGATTCTATGGTTCCTTCTGAGTGCTATCAATCAGCGTCGACTAATGATTTTTCAGCGTATAGCGAAGAATATGGTGATGACGATGAGTTCTTTAATCCAGATTATTATTCAGATTATTATAATCAATCCGAGCAGCTTGACTCATCGAATTCTACTGATTCTTCTGAGGAGTCGCTTGTGACGTATTTGTGGAACAATTTGACCTGGGAGAATGTTTACACTAATGGCATAAAAGCAGCAGGGCTTACTTTGCTTCAGGGTACGGCCGACTTAACTTTAACGGAAGGTCTTCAGGTTGCTCATACATTGAAGGCTATTAAAGATTCTGGTGCATTTAGCGATGCTGAGTACAGTGATATTGAAGCCAAGCTGACTGCTCCTAGAATGGTTTCGAGAAAAGATGTCTATAACAATTTGATTACTGAAAAGTATGAGCCCGGCTCATTTATTAATGGGATCACTGCAGTAAGTGAGTTTACTCACAAGTTTAGCGCCTATGTACTTGATAATAATGGTAGCTGGGGTGAAGAAAGCTGGAGCCTTGAGCAAATTAAGTCTGCTCTTAGTACCGGTTATAAATTCAAAAAAGACGAAATAGCTGATATTTTAGAGCGCCTTGAACAAGCTGAAGCTGAAAAGGCAGTAGCAACTAGCACTGATGATACCGCTAATGAAGATGGTGAAACAGGTGATTTTCAGGTGAGTGCTACACCTTCACCTATAGCTACGCCTACACCTTCAGCGAAGATAGGGTTCACTCCAGTGACGCCTACAATGGAGCCGGTTGTTTCTAATAGCAGCAGCGTTACGCCTTCAGCTACACCTGTACCCGTCACTCCTACTAGCACTGTTTCTGCCTCAAGTATGCCATCAATGGATCAGCGTCAGGTTGTTTATTACCCAAATTGCTCAATTTGGGATGCGCCTGAAGTTCAAGCATTTGGATTTACTCCTGCGCCTGAATTCATTAGCAGTGAAGCCATTGACACCGAAGACGGTAACAGTAATGATAACATTGAGGTAGGTGAATTGGGTTCAGATCACGTTATCGAGTTTAACAATCCATTTGTTGCTCAGTCACCCATCGGCGGTGAATTCCAATCAACCATTTGGGATGCTCCTCAAGTAGAGTCTGTTGTTGTAGACGAGGTTGTTGAGCCTGTTGCTGAGGTACAGCTTTCAGCTGAAGAGATTCAGCTCCAAGAGGCACAAACTCTTATCGATATCAAGGTTGCAGGGGTTAATGCTTTGAGTGATGCTGAATCAAAGACTGAAGCAGGTCTTAATGCACGCTTAAGCCTTATTGAGTCTTTGGAGGAGTTAGTAGCTCTCCAAAGTGAAGCAGGTAATGCAGTAGAAGCACAAAAAACTCAATTCAATGTTGAGGCTCGTACCGCAGAATATGCTGCGCTGAGTGCAAAGGCTGCACTAGATGCGGGTAATGCTACTGAAGCTTTCGAGTTCGCAAGTAAGGCTGTTGAAGCTCGTGAAGCAGCTTCAAAAATCGCGGTTGACCTCGGTTGGGATAAAGCAGCATCGAAGCAACTTAAGAATGCTAGCTGGCCAACCAAAATGAAGACTCAAGCATTTGACTTAGTTAAGGATCAGTTCGATGCTAAAGCTCGTCAAGCAGAGCAAGCTGCAAAGAGTGCAAAGACTGCTCTTGACGCAGGCAATGCTACAGAAGCTTACGAGTTAGCAGAG
>MDTA01050765.1_pt1 | contig 19141 bp, 18 predicted proteins | sample 811151 | NCBI WGS metagenome assembly MDTA01 (sample SAMN05326648, study PRJNA326480) | marine metagenome | isolation source: seawater | place: Indian Ocean: South | collected 2010 | reverse complement strand
TGAGGAGGTCTTGGCTGCAAGGAGTCGGTCGGAGGATCTTGGGATTCAGGCTTGAGCACTCTGCATTTAACCTCCAAATTACTGATTTAGAGGGATTTGCGTCTACCAGTATCTAGATATACTCCGGAAACGTTTCCTCTTGAATAGTGGGGATCACCGACTATAATTGCCGCCCCTCTGTATTTGAGGGAAATTCCCATAACAACAACAATAAACATTTGCGGGTGCGTGGATCGGCTGAGAAGTGGTCGAGCGTGCCGTTAGGCGATAGTTGCCTGACTCAAGCGTGCACGCCCCGTGAGCAATAAATATATCCAATGGCAGATCTGATTGAAGAACTTGTCGAGGCTGGTGTCCACTTCGGTCACCAGAGTCGTAAATGGAACCCTAAAATGAAGCATTTCCTTCTCCAGAAGCGAAGTGGTGTCCATATCATTAATATTGAGGAGACGGTTCTCCGGCTTGAAGAAGCTTCCGAGTTTCTCAGCAAGTTGGCTCTGGACGGCGGCAAGATTCTCTTTGTTGGCTGCAAGCGTCAGGCACAGGATGCTGTGCGTCAGGCGGCAGAGGCCTGTAATCAGTATTACGTCAATCACCGTTGGCTTGGCGGAATGCTCACCAACATTGAAACCATTCGCAAGAGCATGGAACGCTTGGATTATCTTGAGGGACTGGAGAATTCCGTTGAGAAGAAGAAGATGAGCAAGAGTGAGCTCGCTTCATTGAATCGTGAACGTGAGAAGCTTCTGCGCAATCTACGCGGTGTGCGTACCATGGAAGGTCTGCCTGATGCTTTGGTGATCGTTGACTCAGCCCGTGAGCACATTGCCGTTAATGAAGCTCGCCGCCTGAAGATTCCTATTATCGCTATGGTGGATTCCAATGCAGATCCGACATTCATTGATTATCCGATTCCGGCAAATGATGATGCAATCCGCTCGATTCGCATTGTCTTGCAGAATCTTATCGACCCGGTCATTGCCGCCACTGATGGAGGAAAGTTAGTGAAGAAAAAGCGTCCGGACAAGGCAGTTTCCTGATTGTCGCAACGACGATAACTACAACCTTAGGGAAGCTTTTAAAGCGACCCGGATGATTTCCTAAAAAGCCTCCATTGAGGAACCTAAAAATACCTATAACCAATTGACCAAACATAAGCTGATACCATGGCTGAGATTACCGCTTCAATAGTAAAGGAACTGCGCGACAAGACCAATGCGGGCATGATGGAATGCAAGAATGCTCTTAAGGAAACCGATGGCGATATTGATGCTGCTATTAAGTTTTTGCGTGAGCGAGGTGCCATCAAGGCTGCAAAGAAGGCCGGTCGAGAGGCCAAGGAAGGCATTGTTCACGCTCAGATTGATGCTGCAGCTAAGTCCGGTGTGCTCGTTGAGGTGAATTGTGAGACGGACTTTGTCGCCAAGAACGAGAACTTTCAGGAATTTGTTGGCGAACTGGCCTCATCGGTTGCTTCTTCGGGAGCCACTGATCTGGATGCGGCAAACGCCACAGAAAAGGATGGAGGGACACTGGATGACTTTGTGAAGGCGAAGGTGATTGAACTTGGCGAGAACCTTCAGTTCCGCCGCATGGAACGTTATGATGTCGAGGGTTCCGGTGTTGTTGCCTCATACATTCATCTTGGAGGTAAGGTTGGGGTTTTGCTGGAAGTTGGCTGTGGCAAGGAAGAGACTGCTGGTGCCGATGCATTCCACGCGCTGGTCAAGGATCTCACTCTACAGATTGCTGCTGCCGCTCCAGCTGGAATCTCCCGCGAGGATGTTGCCCCTGAACTAGTTGAGACAGAGAAAGACCTATTTCGTAAGCAGTTGGCAGATAGTGGAAAGCCGCCGGAAATCCTCGAGAAGATTATTGAGGGGAAGCTTGGCAAATTCTACAGTAATATCTGTCTGCTTGAGCAGGGGTTCATTAAGGATCCTGACCAGAGTATCGGGGAGCTGCTTGCTTCCGGTGGCAAATCACTGGACGATGAGTTGACTGTTCGCCGATTCACCCGTTTCGGGGTCGGTGAGGAATAGGCTCTCCTTGATCCGATCATTGCGGAGCTTCTTTGGTCGGTCTAGACCTCGACTTCTCAATAATAGAAGCTGGGGAATTTGATTGGCTAAAAGAATCTCCGTGATGAGACAATCGGCCGTGGTGCGCAGATGCGGTTGACGCATTCCGTCCAAGTCTCCTCGTTGCTGAGAATGCCTATTTCCACCCGCAGGAAATAGATAGGGAGATCAGGGGAGTCGATTTCTGGAAATCGTACAAAATCTTTTTCCGTGGTGACAATCATGTCTAGGTCGCGGTAAAGACAGTGGTCAATAAAGTCACTAATTTCCTTTTTGGTATAACGGTGGTGGTCCGCATACCTGCGTACCAATTCAATATTGGCTCCCAATTTTTTCAAGCCGCCCTCAAAGCTTTCAGGGACTGCGATCCCGGAAATGGTACCGATATATTTCCCCTCGAGGTGTTCGAGTGGCAGTTGTTCGCCAGTCTCACTGTTTTCCAGATATTTCGGCTGGTGCGCACATTCGATGATTTCTGCAGTTCTGTTGTATTTGCGAATACGGGCAATGAGGTCCTCATTGGAACTGCCATCACATTTGGTGATGAAAATGTAGGTTGCTCTTTTTAGGTTTTTAGCCGGTTCTCTTAAGGTTCCCCTTGGCAGCAGCTTCTCGTTGCCAAACGGTGAGTGCTTGTCGATAAGCACAATGTCTAGGCGGTGTCGCAGCCGTAGGTATTGGAGCCCATCATCAAGGAGGAGGGTGTCCGCATTGAATTCCTTAATGGCGTGCATTCCTGCCTTGACGCGATCCTTATCGACAATGATCGCCACGTCCTTCAGGTTGTTGGCTAGCATGTAGGGTTCGTCGCCTGCTGTCTTTGAATCCAGTAGTACTTCTTTCCCGTCGGTGACTACCCTTGGCGGGTCATAGAACCTGTCATTGTGATTGACCTGCTGGCGCAACCGTTCCTTGATCGGTGGTTTGATGCTTTTGTAACCACGGCTGAGGATTGCCACTTTCCTTCCTCCGGCTGTCAAGGCACGCGCGAATTTCTCTACCACCGGAGTTTTTCCCGTTCCGCCGACAGTCAGGTTGCCAATGCTTACCACCAAACAACCTAGATTATGCTCGCGTTTTATACGGTTACGATAAAGCCAAAGCCGTATGCATACCAGACCTCGATAGATCACAGAAAGGCCGGATAGGAGCAGTCGCAGGATGTTGGCACGGAACCCCTTGCGTCGATTCAGGATGACATCGATTGCAAATTGTTCGAGTTCCTCAAGGTTCTCTTTCATCAGGTGATGGCTAATGGCCACACTCTTTACCCATAGCAGATGTCGCTACTGCTTGCCACCACGCCTTCTTTCCATTAATCAGTTTACATGGAACGACCTGAAGGCCGGCAAGCCGATCAACTGCGCCCTATTTCATTTGTGCCTGATATTGCACCTCATGCCACTGGCTCTGTGCTAGTGAGTTTTGGCAATACCAGGGTGATTTGTACTGCCATGGTGCAGTCCGGTGTTCCGCGCTGGATGAAGGAGCAAAACGTGCCGGGAGGCTGGCTTACCGCCGAGTATTCGATGTTGCCCTACTCAACGGGCGGCGGTCGCAAACCTCGTGATATTGCCAGGGGTAAACTTGACGGGAGAAGCTCGGAGATTCAGCGGCTCATCGGTCGATCCCTTCGCGCTGTCGTTGATTTGAAACTCCTTGAGGCCCATACTGCTTGGATTGATTGTGATGTTTTGCAGGCGGATGGTGGTACCCGTACGGCATCCATCACGGGAGCATCAGTTGCATGTGCCATCGCCTTTGAGCGCATGGTAGCTGAAGGAAGGTTGAAAACTTCCCCGTTGACCGGTCATGTCTCAGCGGTGAGCTGCGGGGTTTACAAGGAGGAAGCCATTCTTGATTTGTGTTACCTCGAGGATCGTGACGCCAGTGTGGATTTTAATATCGTGATGACTGAGGATTCCCAGTTTGTGGAACTACAGGGATCCGGTGAGGAGGCTACCTTTAGCAGTGAGGAGATGTCCACGATGCTGGAGCTGGGAAGGAAAGGAATTCGCGAGATTGCCGAGCTTCAAAGGCAGGCAGTCCACGCGGCACTTGGTGATGCCGATGGGGATGCGGCACAGAGATTAGCTGAGCATTTTAATTAACCCTGAGCGGATAATCTTCTTAATGGTCTTTGCATAGAGAATCACCGCATTATAGTTGCGCGCAAGATGGCTTCTATTGATCTGGATAAAATTGTTGCCGCTGCAAAGGATGCAGGTGAGGAGATTCTCAATGTCTACGCACGTGACTTTGATGTTGAATTCAAAGTTGATGATTCCCCGCTAACCGCAGCGGATCAGGCGGCCAACGCGGTAATCATGGATGCGTTAAGGACACATTATCCCGGCATACCGGTGATCTCTGAGGAAAACAGGGAAGTCCCTTATTCAGAACGTTCGGGGTGGGAAGAATTTTGGCTTGTTGATCCATTGGACGGCACAAAGGAGTTTGTGAAGAAGAATGGTGAATTTACCGTGAATATTGCTTTGGTAAAACACGGGGCGCCTGTGGCGGGTGTTGTCTATCGGCCGGTAGACCGCACATTATATTGTGCTGAGTCTGGTTCAGGTGCCTTCAAGTCATCCGGTCATGCAAGTCCGGAAAAGATTTTCAATAACTGCCATTACCTATCCCGTGAAGAGGTTACCGTGGTGGCAAGCCGTTCTCACCGGACACAGGAAACGGACGATTTTATCGAAGACCTGCGTGGAAAAGGAAAGTCGGTGGATTGTATTGCGACCGGCAGTTCCCTTAAGTTGTGCCTAGTGGCTGAGGGGGCTGCTAATGTTTATCCACGCTTTGGTCCCACTATGGAATGGGATACCGGTGCCGCTCAAAGTATTGTTCTTGAGTCCGGTAGGCAGGTTCTCGAGTATCCGGCAGGTGAGCCGCTTACTTACAATAAGCCGTCCCTCAAAAATCCCTGGTTTGTAGTAGAATAGTTATTGTAAGAACACCCATTATTATTGCCTCGACCCACGGCAATACCTTTTAACCTGAACGAATTCATCGACTGAGTAGCCTCTGTTGGCCAACTATCATGTTAGTTATTGTGTTTGGTGCCGGTTTCATCGGCAAACCGTTATGCGACCTCTTGAAGGAGCAAGGGCATGATGTGATTCCGGTGGTCAGGCACGCAACTGATGGTTATTTCGCATGTGACATAACCGATTGCCGGGCATTGGAGAATCTCCGGGCTGAAGTGGGATCGGTGGATGTGATAGTGCATTGTGCGTCCAGTTCAAGGCGTGGCAGTGAGGATCGAATTTCCCGTTACAGGGCAGTATACCTTGAAGGATGCCACAACATAGTCCGGGTCTTTTCTCCGGCCCGACTGGTTTTTGCCAGCAGTTCGAGCGTATATGGGCAGACTGATGGCTCCATTGTTAATGAGTCATCAAGAACTGATCCTTCGACGGAAACGAGCAGAATTCTACTTGAGGCTGAGCAGGTGGCGCTGGCATCTGAAGGGATGGTGGCGAGGTTGGCCGGAATATTTGGTCCCGGCAGATCATACCTGCTGAAACGTTATCTGGAAGGCAGTGCCAGCATTGACGGCGAAGAGTCGGATTCCCCCGGGAGATGGATCAACCAGATTCATCGTGATGATGCGGCTTCCGCTCTGGCACACCTTGCCCAGATGAGTGAAGGATCCGGTATTTATAACGTTTGTGATGAGACTCCCCTCAGTCAGCGTAGTTGCTATAATGCATTTAATGAAATGTTTGACCGGGGTATTCCTGAGGTTTTGCCACCCGATAAGGAAAGGGTTCGAGGGTGGTCCAATAAGCGAGTATCAGGAGCAAGGCTTCGAGCTACTGGATGGGTTCCCCGTTATTCATCCTATTTTGATGCTCTAGAACATGACCCAGAATTACTGCCGTCTATCATATCATAAAAAATCCTGCTCATTGGCAATGGTGTCATGGGCTTTATTATTCATGGAACCCAGATAACAATGATCTTTTACCTAAAATATTTCAGTGCCCTGACTATTGTGAGTGCGATTATCCTTCATGCTTTTAACGTGCATCCATGGAATGTGATGGTTCACCTCGTAGGCGCCTGTACCTGGACAGTTGTGGGATTTGCTTGGAAGGAAAAAAGCATTCTCCTTAATTTTTTCCCACAGGTATTCATCCTTGGGGCAGGTCTTATCTGGGAATTCTTTATCCAGAAATAAGCACAAGTATGCTGCCCGGCGCTGGAATTTTACCGGGGAAAAGGATTCACTAACGTGCTGTGCCTAGACAAGAATGGGTTTGACGACACTGGCTGGCTTAACTCCGGTCAATCGGTAATCCAGTCCTTGGAACTTGTGGCTAAACCTCTTGTAATCAATGCCAAAGAGATGCAGCAGCGTGGCATGCAGATCCCTTACGTTAACGATGTCTTGGACGGAGTTATAGCCGAGCTCATCCGTTGCTCCATGGCTGACCCCCCCCTTGATGCCTCCACCGGCCATCCACATTGAGAAGCCCTTGATGTGATGGTCTCGCCCGTTGCCTTGAGCCATCGGGGTGCGTCCGAATTCACCACCCCAGATAACGAGCGTGTCATCGAGCATTCCGCACTCCTTGAGATCTTTAATCAGGGCAGCACTTCCACGGTCTACTAGGCCTGCCGTGTTCTTTGAGGCATTCTTGATTCCACCGTGGTGATCCCATCCACGATGGTAAAGCTGGATGAATCTTACGCCGCGTTCGGCCAAGCGTCTTGCAAGGAGGCAGTTTGAAGCAAAGGATCCATCACCAGGCTTGGCACCATAAAGGTCAAGAATATGCTGAGGTTCATCAGAGACATCCATAAGGCCGGGCACAGAAGCCTGCATCTTGAATGCCATTTCATACTGGGCAATCCGGGCTGCTATTTCAGGATCCTCGGCTTGCTGATTATGAATACCGTTAAGGGCATTTACGGTATTGACTAATGCACGCTGGTCATCCTTGCTGACCCCTTTCGGGTTGGTTACATAAAGAACCGGGTCACCCTTGGAATGAAAGGGAACTCCCTGAAAGCGGCTTGGGAGAAATCCACTGTGCCACTGCCTAGCGGCAATTGGCTGGTTCTGTCCACCTCCGACAGAAGTGAGCACGACGTAGCCGGGAAGATTTTCTGTTTCTGCTCCCAACCCGTAGAGCAACCAGGATCCCATTGAAGGCCGGCCGGAGATTTGTGTGCCGGTATTCATGAAAGTATGAGCAGGATCATGGTTGATTTGCTCGGTTACCATGGATCGGACGATGGCGATTTCATCGGCGACAGAGCCGATTTCGGGCAGAATGGAGGAGATATGCTGGCCAGATTTACCGAAATGTTTGAATTCATGCTGCGGTCCAAGGACTTTTAAGTTGTTCCTCTGCCCTTGAAGTTGTGCAATGGGTTGTCCCTTGGTAAAGGACTGTGGCATTGGCTTGCCGTTCATTTTTGCCAGTTCGGGCTTGTAGTCTAGGGTCTCCAGATGTGAGGGGCCACCGGCCATGCAAAGGTGGATGACACGCTTAGCCTTTGGCGGATGGTGTGGTTTCTTAATCACACCAGTCCATTTTTCGGCAGAGTCGGCAGCTTCAAGATCGTTGTTTAAAAGTGAAGCCAAAGCAACGGAACCTATTCCTGCACTGGAGCGGTTCAGGAAGGATCGGCGGGTTATCTGGAGATCAGCAGGTGTCATTTTAGTATCGGGTGATTGTTTCGTGAAGGTTGAGAATCGTTCTGGCAATAGCTGTCCAGCTTGCGAGCTCTGCCGGCGGTATATCTTTTGGCGGAGTTTGCAGTCCAACGGTATTAAGCTCGACTGCTGATTTTTCATCGTCTGCGTAGCGTTTGAGTTGAGCTGTCTGCAGTTCAGCAAGGAGCTTGACTTCCTGTGGGGATCCATTGCGGGAGAGGGCCACATTCATGGCCCAGTCAATGCGCGACTTCTGATCTTTTCCGCCTTCATTGATGATGCGTATTGCAAAGGCTCGTGCCGCTTCGACGTAGGTGATGTCGTTTAGCAGGACAAGAGCCTGAAGGGGGGTGTTTGAACGTGGCCTTTCTGCTGTGCATTCCTCACGACTCGGGGCATCGAAGGCCAGCAGGCTAGGATGAAGGAAACTTCGCTGCCAGTGTGTGTAGAGTGCTCGGCGATACTGGTTTTCACCCGTGTCATGGGCATACCTTCGTGTTGGGAAATTCAGGTGTCGCCAGTAGCCGGCGGGTTGATAGGGCTTATTGCTGCGCCCACCCAGCCTTTCATTGAGCAGTAAGCCAAATGCCAGTGCATTGTCTCGAACCATTTCCGCATCGACTCGGAAACGGGATTGGCGAGCCAGCAGGGCATTAAAGGGATCTTGGTCAAGTTCCTTAGAGGAGGCAAAAGAGCTCTGGGAATATGCTTTTGAGGTGATGATTAGCTCAATGATGTGTTGTATATCCCAACCCTTTTCGACGAATTCAACGGCTAGCCAGTCGAGGAGTCCTGGGTGGCTTGGCCACTGTCCCTGTGAGCCTAGGTCATCAACGTTTTTGGCAAGGCCGTTACCAAAGAAGATTTTCCAAAGGCGGTTGACAAAGGTACGGGCGGTCATCGGGTTGTCCGGGGAAATCAGCCAGTTGGCCAAATCGAGTCGCGTGGCCCGTTTATCTCCCGTGTCAAGTTTCCCGAGGAACTGAGGGATGGCAGGTTGGACAATCTCACCGGAGTCATCCAGCCAGTTGCCACGCGGCAGGATACGCATTTCGCGCGGATTCATTGAGACGGTGACCAGTGAGCGGGGCAGGTTTTTCTGTAGCTGTTCTATTTCCTGCTCAAGGGCCTTGATTCCTGTTCTGGCCTGAGCAAGGGCAGGTGATATGCCCAGATAATACTGCTCTATTTCTTTTTTCTGTGCCTCATTGCGATCATTGGCAGGCAATTTCAGCGCAGTGAGCACGTTGATCGGCAGCTTATTACCAGCAGCCTTGAAATAAAATCCGGCGCCCGCGCCGTGGTTGACAATTTTCATCAGGAAGTGGTTGTGTCCGGGCCTGAGCTCCAGCGTGAGCTTTTCTTGGTCTGCAGCTGCACCACGGGCGGCATTGTTCTTGAGCTGCTCATGTCCGTTGAGCCAGACTCTAATGCCGTCGTCGGAGCCAAGAGAAACGGGGAGTTGTGTAGCCACCTTCGCGTTAATGGTGCGATAGAGATACCAAGATGAATTTCCGTTATTGCCGAGGGCGTTGACCGTTCCATCCGGGAAGTCGCGTTCCTGCCATTTCTTTCCGGCAATGACGGCGTTTGGGTTAATGCCTTTTTCCGGCCCATATTCGGTATTGAATGCGGTGTTGGCGTTGCCGCCGGGAATTGGCCCGAGGATCCGCCATTTGCCCAGCACGGGCTTGCCTGAGGCGATAACGGTTGTTTCCCATTCTTTTTGGGCCGCCTTTATTTCTGGCGATGAAACCAGAGTCTTTGCCTTCAAGTCAGCGATCTTTGTTTCGAGCTCGCTGATGCGTTTCTTGTGCTGGCCGGTTGCGGCCTGCAGCCCCGGGGCGCGTCTGCCGACCGCATTTTCTTTAATGTCGGCGAAGAATGCTGCCATAGAGTAGAAGTCCTTTGCCGTGTAGGGATCATATTTGTGGTCGTGACACTGGGCGCACCCCAGCGTTCCACCCATCCATGCGCCTGAGATGTTCCGCACCCTGTCCGCTGCATAAATTGCGATGTATTCCTTGGGCTGAGCGCCACCTTCTTCAGTGGTTTGCAGAAGCCTATTGTAACCGGAGGCAATTTTCTGCTCAACAGTGGCGTTCGGCAGAAGATCCCCAGCAATTTGTTCACGTGTGAACTGGTCAAACGGCTGATTTTTATTGAAGGCGTTAATCACCCACTCCCGATAGAGATAAACCTCCATATTGGTGTCAGAGTGGTAGCCGATAGAATCTGCATAGCGAACCAGGTCAAGCCAGAAAACGGCCATTCGCTCTCCATAACGTGGTGAGGCAAGCAGTCGCTTTGCAGCTGTCTTCAGCGCAGTTGTAGGATTCTTTTCATAGGACGCACGGAACTGGCTGACTTCTTCGGGAGTGGGAAGAATGCCGGTAAGGTCCAGGCTCAGCCTTCGAATTAATGTATGTGCCGGTGCAGGAACTGAGGGCTTCAGGTTCAGGGAAGCGAGCTTTTTGTCGATGAAGTGATCTATCGGGTGCTCACCAGTCTTCGCCTTTGGCTTAACCGGTTTGTCAAATGACCAGTGCCCCTGGAATTCGGCACCTTTTGCAATCCACTTTTTGATGAGTGCAATTTCAGCGGGCTTGAGTTTCTTCCCGGTCTCAGGGGGAGGCATGATGTCATCCTGATCTTCTGTGGTCAGACGAAAGATAAGTTCACTTTCGTCGGGGTTTCCCGGAACAATGGTTGTAACTCCGTTGCGCTCATCAAATGCACCACCCTCCTTGATATCCAATCTTAGCTTTGCCTTGCGCTCATGTTCGTCGGGTCCGTGGCATGAGAAGCAATGTTCGGAGAGTAGAGGGCGAATATCCCTGTTGAATAGCAGTTGGTCATCACCCCTGGTGACGCCAATGCTCACGAGCAAAGCAATTAGCAATGGAAAAGAAACGGATTTCATTATGAATAATTAACTTTATTTTGCCCCAAGATGAAAGCATTTGAATCAAATTCGCTCGGGCTTGTCGTGTATACCTAATTATTATAAAGGGAGTTATGCGAGAATCTCTATTTTTCCTCTTTTTTGCGGTTTGTTTTGGCAGTCTGGGCTCCGCAAAACCACCGAATTTTGTCCTGATTTTTACCGATGATCAAGGGTATCAGGATATCGGGTGTTTCGGGTCGCCCCTCATCAAAACACCCAATCTTGACGAGATGGCTGCCGAAGGTCGCCGATTTACCGACTTTTACTCGGCAAATTCCGTATGCTCGCCATCCCGTGCTGCCTTGATGACCGGCTGCTACCCTACTCGAGTGGGAATTCCGGGTGTCTTATTTCCAGGTCACAAAACAGGGTTAAATCCTGATGAGGTTACCATTGCAGAGATTCTCAAGTCCGAAGGATATGCGACTGCGTGCATCGGTAAGTGGCATCTTGGGCACAAGCCCAGTTTTTTGCCGACGAGGCAAGGTTTTGATTCCTATTACGGTATTCCATACAGCAATGACATGACGATCGATCCTGAGATGAGCTTGGCGGAGGATATCCTTTTCCGTGAGGGTTTTACCGCCGAGCGTGTGCGCAGCGAGAAGCCAAGAAAGAACCTGGTGCCTTTGATGCGTGATGAAAAAGTCATCGAGTATCCCTGTGACCAGACGACCCTGACGAGTCGTTATACAAAAGAGGCTGTCGAATTTATTGGTCGTAACATCGAAAGGCCTTTTTTCCTGTATCTGCCGCATACGATGCCGCACATTCCACTATTCGCTTCCGCGCACTTCAAGGGCAAGAGTAAGCGCGGTCTTTATGGTGATACCATTGAGGAGATTGACTGGTCTGTTGGGGAAATAATGAAGGCTTTAAAGGAATACGGAATTGATCACAATACGTTGGTTATTTTCACATCGGACAACGGGCCATGGAAACTTGGAAATGGTCGAGGGGGAAGTGCCCTTCCTCTGCGCGGCTTCAAGTTCCAAACTTATGAGGGCGGCATGCGTGTTCCCTGCATAATGCGTTGGCCCGGTAAGATTGTGAAGGGAAGCTATTGTGACAAAGTGGCTTCCACCATTGATCTGTTACCAACACTGGCCGGACTTGCCGGTGCTAAAGTGCCGGAAGACCGCGTTATTGATGGCTATGATATTTGGCCTCTTATTGCCGGTCAAAATGGGGCGAAGAGTCCGCATCGGATGTATTACTACTATCGTGGCCGGAGTCTTGAGTCTGCTCGCAGTGGAAAGTGGAAGCTTCGTCGCACCGGAAAAAAGAACGCTACGGTCGAACTGTATGATCTGGAAAATGATCTTTCAGAAACCAAGAATCTGAAGGCTGAAAACCCGAAATTGGTAACTGAGATGCTACAGCAAATGGAGGCTTTTCATCAGTCCCTAATCAAATCGCAGCGCCCCGCCGGAAAGCTTTAACGTTGAGAGAAAGCTGACGCCGGTCTTGCTACAGGCTGCCTTCCCGTTGCCAGCAGGTAAAGGTGTCTGAGGTTTGAGCTGACATGGAGTCAACGAATACGTCAGCATCAAATCCTGGTAATTCAAAGAGCCGTTCACTGAGTTCCTCTGCATTGGTAGCTCCTTCGGGAATGACCACTGTGGCACTTGGGCCGTGAAGGGTAAAGCATGTGAGCGGCAACGGATTGTCCTCGGTCACGACAACTTCAACGCGCAGCAGGTTTTTCCAGGAAATGGAGTCCATGGTGCCATCAGGGCGATGGCAGCGAATTTCGGTGTCATTGACTTCAAGGATGTATTGTTCTTCGTCGGTCACAAGGCCTCCATTATCAGCGCGTCTGAGCATCTAGGCAAGCGCATGCTTGCTGATGAATGTTTTCTTTTGATTCGCTGCTGATGTGCGGACCCTTATTGTACTATCTGCCGGTGAGGGTTTACTCGGAATTAATACTTGCAAATTTAACTTTGTGTCACAAAGTTAAAGAATGAGTGCCAATTGGGCTGAAGAAAACCTGAACACCATCCGTGCCTTGATGGAACGTGCCAGCATTTATAGGCGGGCACTGGCTCCAGTTTCCATCATAACCGGAATCCTTGGTATTATGGGGGCCGGTGCCGCCGAGTTTACGGGAATTGGAGTAGGAGGGAGCAGCTTTGCCGGTTACTGGATCAGCATTGCATTTGTGACGACGATCGTGGGTTTAATGGTCATGCGGGGACAGGCCACGAGGGCCGGTGAGCAGTTCTGGTCGCCACCCACCAGACGGGTGGCACAGGCCATGCTGCCACTTTTACTGGCAGGATTTTTAATGGGCCTCTTGGAGTTGCGCGATGTCTCTGGCACACATTTAGACAGCATCCGCCTGACTGCTTTGTGGATGATCCTTTATGGCGGGGCGTTGCACGCGGCTGGTTTTTTCATGCGCCGTGGACTGAAATTGTTGGGATGGATTTATCTCTTACTTGGTATTGCTTGTCTATTCTTGAATGAATTCGAGCTAATGTCCTGGTTCAATGAATCTCGGGTCCACTTTTTAATGGGTTGGGCTTTTGGGCTTAACCACCTTGCTTACGGCCTCTACCTAAGGATGACATCAGAACCCAAGGAGATGGAGTGAATCCTGATTCCTTCCAGCAACTGGATAAGCTGATCCATGAGAAAAGTCGCATGGCCATCATGTCGACACTGGCGTCAAGCACAGAACTCTCATTTACCGAGTTAAGGGACACCCTTGGAATGACCGATGGAAACCTTACCACCCATATTCGTACCCTGCAGAAAGCCGGTTACGTTTCCGTTTCCAAGCGTTTCAGTGAAAACCGTCCTTTAACTACTTGTACCCTTACCGTCGAAGGGCGAGAAGCCTTCGGGGGATATGTCGATCTCCTTGAAGAGATCATCGAGCAGGCACGCGGATCAAAATAAACGGAAAGAAAACAGAAAGGAACCCATGAAAAATAACACTTTGCCACACAAAGTTAATATTACGATTATACGCGCTGATCATATGGGCATGTGCTTTGGCGTGCGTGATGCGATTGCGCTGGCCAAGCGCGTGGTCAAGCAGAAGCCACTTACGGTGCTGGGGGAACTGGTGCACAATACTAGTGTCCTGACCGATCTCAAACAGCGGGGAGTGCATTTTGAGGATAATCCGCATGAGATCGATACAAAAACCGTGATGATTACCGCACATGGAGCTTCAGAACGTACGAGGAAAAAAGTGCACGGAGCGACACTGCAACTGGAGGACGCGACCTGTCCTCTGGTTCATTTTGCCCACAACAAGGTCAGACAACTTGTTTGTGCAGGATATCATCCGGTCATTATAGGTCGGCATGGGCACGTGGAGGTTCGTGGTCTCACGGAGGATCTGGAAGAATATGATGTTATCCTGAGTGTCGAGGATATTGACCGTCTTGCATTTCATTGTCGCCTTGGAATTGTCGCCCAAACTACCCAGCCCATTAACAGAGTTCTGGAACTGGTTGAATATCTGAAGCAAAAGTTTCAGCATTCAGAGGTAAAGTTCGTCGATACCGTTTGCCGGCCGACCAAGCAGCGGCAGGAGGCTGCCGAGGAGCTGGCTCTCAATGCAGACGTCGTTCTGGTGATTGGTGGACAGAACAGTAATAACACGGGTGAACTCGCAAGCACCTGCCGACAATTCTGTCGCCGGGTGCATCATGTCCAAGGACCTGGGGATGTGAAAACAGATTGGATAAAGGATGGCGATATCGTGGGTATTACTGCGGGAACATCCACTCCGGATGAATTGATCAACTCCGTCGAGAGCAAAGTGAGGAGCTTCTGCCATTGATTTGAAAAGAAGCACATGTCCAGCAAGGGAATGTCATATTTTCACTCACTTTTCCATAACGCCGGATCATTGTGCCGTGGGGACAAGCAGTTGTTAGTGCTTTGGGTCACTAAGACGCGCAGTGATTCATTTCTATTATCCCTGATTTTCATCACGATTGGATGTGCTGTCTATGGCGCAGTCATTGGATGCAGGCAGGGATGGGAGATGACCTGTTATGTGGCACTAAAACTACCTGCTATTATTTTCCTGACATTATTAGTCAATGGATTGCTGAACGGTTTTCTTGGGCTTGTCCTTGGCAGTGAGATCGGGATTCGTCACAGCTTCCGGTTTCTGCTGACAGGATTTTCTGTCATGGGCGTGATCCTTCTTGTGCTTAGCCCGGTTGTCATTTTTATCAGTTTTAATTTACCCGCCCCTGGATCAGAAGAAGCCGTTTCGGGGCATGCAGCAACACTGCTTTTGCATATCACCGTGATCGCCGTTGCGGGCATACTGGCGCATTTCCGTTTGCTGTCCTGTTTGCGACAATTTTCCGCAACACCGCGTGCGGGCACACACACTTTTCTGGCATGGTTGTTGGGGAACCTTTTTGTTGGAGCCCAGATTTCATGGAACCTAAGACCTTTCTTCGTTTCTCCCGGCCTTGAGATCGAATTCCTCCGTCTCGATTCATTTGATGGGAATTTTTATGAAGCTGCCTTCCGGGCTTTGCAAAACCTCTCTCTTTTCTAATTACCTGAATCTATATCACCACTGCCATCATGACTGACGAAAATAAAACTCAAATACAAAGTGCTCCCCTTGCCAGCAGGCAAGAAACCGTAAGTAATACAGGGAAAGGCTACCAACCGCTGGAGGGGGGGTGTAATTTACCCAACCTGATTGGCTTCCTTCTCAAGAATCCTCTCTCGATCATCCATGATATTGAAGCGCAAAAGAACCCTGGGAAGATTATTAGCCGCCTTGTCCTGATATCATTAGCCTGCCTCTGCGTGTTTGGGTTTGTGGTGGGCACTTTTTCCTGGAAAGACCAGCTTTGGGCTGCTCCTCTCAAGATTGTTCTCGGACTTTTCTTTAGTGGAATGATTTGCCTTCCCAGTCTCTACATATTTTCCTGTCTGGGGGGAGTAAATGCCAGATTCCAGACAATTACCGGTGTGCTTTGTGCGTTTATCGCCCTGTCGGGACTGTTGCTAATCGGGTTTACCCCGGTGATTTGGCTTTTTAGTGTATCCAGCACCTCAGCGAGTTTCCTTGGGACTTTGCTCATTTTATTATGGGGCATCAGTGTTGGATTCGGATTCGTGTTGGCACTGCGGGCAGGGCGTGCCCTTGGGATGACAAACGCCATGCATATTATCCTTTGGGGCCTTGTTTTCCTCGTTGTTACGCTGCAAATGACAACCACAATGCGCCCGATCGTGGGAGATGATGAGAATCTTTTCAATTTCGGGGAAAAGAAGTTTTTCCTAAGGTATTGGGGTGAGCAGGTAATGCATGATGTGCGCCCAAGAAATAAACGTGAACTTATAGAATAAAATTTTCGGTTTAAACGCGTATATCCCGGCAGACATGACCGATAGAAATGCAAAACCAATCCTGCTATTCAGAAAGAAACTGATAATCTCAATATGCGCAGTTTGCTTACGTTTTGGATGCAGTTGCTGGGCGCAATAAAGTCGACCATCAGGATTGACACCGCCGTCTCGGGAAAGGTGGACGTTTTTGTCAACGGAAAGCAAGTCCTCGACGAGTGACCGTGATTGCTCCTGATTGTATAAGCCTTGGTATGGGGTTCTCCATTTTGAAGCGTTGATGTGAGAATATTGGGCCATTTATTGGGAAGCTTCATCAAAATCAATTTCTTGTGCGGATATAGAATGTAGTAATAATATGATAGCTCTTGAGCCTTTTAAGCTGGAGGTAGTCTTGAAACTTGCATTTTGCCATGAAGAAAAAACCGTTTATCGCCATTGTCATCGCAGCCTGTGTGGCAGTCATCGTGACCCAGTTCATCAGGAACGCCGACCTAGTTGACCAGGTGGAGCAACTCAACAGGGGAGTTGCGGGATTGACCGGGGATGCCCGTGTGAATTCACCGGAACTTTCCGGGATGCGGACGGTCAGGAAAAACAGTAATGACAAGGAAGGTGCTCCTAATGCAGACAACAATCTGGAAGGGGGCGGGGGAGCATCCCTGCGGGAAATCCTTGCCAATCCCGATCCACTGGCTCGCATCGAATTGTTGCTCGCATACGTGAAAGGTATCGATAAGGAAGAAATTCCCGATGCGCTATTTGCTCTGCAGGAAAGTGCTCCGGAATGGGATCCCCACATGCGGATGGCTGTGGATTTACTTTTGACCCGCTGGGGAACCTTGGATGCCGAGGGGGCTCTGGCATACACCCAAAGCATGAAGAACCGTAAGAGGGCAGGTCAGGCGTCCATGCAGGTATTGAGGGTTTTGGCTTCTCAGGACCCGCAAAAGGCAAGGGAGTGGCTAGCCACCTTAACGGATAATCCGGAGGCCAAAAATGGCTGGATGGGTCACTTTTATGCAGGAACCGTTGCCACGGAGTGGGTTCGTCAGGATCCTGAGGCAGCCATTGCCTGGGCGAAAAGTCTGCCCGACAGCCAGCGGCGTGGTGCCCTGGGTGGAGCTCTTGAGACCATTGCGGCGACCAATCCGGTAGAGGCTGCCGGATTAGCGATGGATCTAGAAGCCGGGAAGGAACGCTCAGATGTGGTGGGTAAGATCGCCGAGTCCTGGGCGGAAACTGCTCCAAAGGACGCTCTGGCTTGGGCCATGACCCTGCCGGGGGAGGATGGGGAATCCGCCATGAACCGGGCTATTTCCGGCTGGGCTGAAGTGGATGCTCCCGCTGCCGCTGCCTTTGTGGATGAAATACCTGCCGACGAGCGAAGCGACAGCCAAATTCGTGAGGTTGCCAACCGCTGGGCCAATCAGGAACCCGCTGCCGCGGCACAATGGCTGGATAGCCAGCCTGATGGTCGGGGTAAGACCGATGCCATGGGGCATGTGGTTTGGAACTGGACCAATGCCGATCCGCAGGCCGCTTCTGCCTGGTTGATTGAGCAGCCGGCTGGTGAAGCCCGTGATCGTGGGATCGGTGCCCTTTCCAAGGCAACCTTTGACAGTGATCCTGCCGCTGCAGTAATCTGGGCCGCAGAGATTTCCAATGAGAGGACTCGCACGGCAAGCCTTGAGCGTGGTGTGCGAGGCTGGATTGAGCGTGACCCTGAGGCAGCTCAACAATGGTTGAATACCACGGATGCTATCAGTGCGGAGGAAGTTCAGAAGTTCCAGGAATCTGCACAGCCGGACCGGGGCAAGTAAACAGTTCGTGGGGAGAACGGTTTACCTGCCTCGCATTGGTGTCGTTCGGGCGGTGAGGATGAGGAGCATTTTACAGCAAGCAGCCTCTTTGGTAATTACGATTTGGATTACTCAGTGACTCGGATAATGCGTTTTCCCAAGTGCATCTTGCCGTAAGCATCGGTAGCATTGATTTCGATTAGGTGTGAGCCAGGCGCGATGCCTTCAGGGAGATTGGCTTTCCATAGGTGATCCGACTTGATTGGACCGCTCAGGTGACTGCGGGGGGAAAGCTTTCCGCTGATCTCACGTTGCCTAGTGGCACTGTAAAACGGGTCAGTCTCCATGACTTTTTTCAGCGTGATCCATTGGTCACTCTTGCTTAATCTCATTTTCACAGTGGAGTTAATCGATCCATTGAACACATTCACATATACCTGGGTTTTTCCGGTATCGGTTGCCTTGACCTGATCTGGGGCGAATACGTTCATTTGGTAGGTTGCTGGCTGGCGGGCAGCCTTGAATTCAAGGACATGTTCGGTGTCCTTAAAGGTAATAATGGAGTAGCCATTCGGAGCACCATCGCGCATTGTGGTGTGTGGGATACCGACCTCATCCTTCCGTCCTTTCCACCATGTGCCAGATACTGTTACATTAACGATGTGGTGATGAGGCTTGTCACCCCGCCAGTCATCCTCGGCACCGATGTATTTGTGGGCATGCCAGTGTTCATGCCCGGAGATGGACAAGGTATGCGGACGTTTTTCTATCAATCGGTAGAGTTCCCGACGATTGCCAACTTTGGGTAACGGGATATGCATCATGAGGCAAACCAGTTTTTTTTCCGGAACAAGAGCCAGATCATTTTTCACGAAAGCCATTTGCTCCTCGTCAATTCCTCCGTGGTAGCCCCGTTTGCCGTTACGTTTTGCCCAGTCGACGTCGTCCAGGACGATGAAATGAACCGGGCCATAGTCAAAGCTGTAATAGGAAGGTCCAAACAAGCGGTGAAAGGTTTCATCAGAGTCTGAATCCCTGTCAGCATCCATGTTAAGGTCGTGATTACCGATTACGTTGAACCAAGGGATACCAATCAGGGCAATGTCGGCATTTGATTGCGGAAAAAGTTCCAGTTTATCGAACATGATGTCGCCAAGCGTGACTCCGAATCTGGCATCTGTGCCGATCAGCTCCTCGATAATGTCGTGCTTGATGTAATCAACCTGTTCAATGTTTGATGGTTGCGGGTCGCCAAAGAAGATCGCCTTGAACTCAGTCGGTTCGTCCGTTT
>MDTA01043494.1_pt1 | contig 19146 bp, 25 predicted proteins | sample 811151 | NCBI WGS metagenome assembly MDTA01 (sample SAMN05326648, study PRJNA326480) | marine metagenome | isolation source: seawater | place: Indian Ocean: South | collected 2010 | reverse complement strand
CGATCTTCCTTGCAACTGGCCCTTGTGAGGAAGCGCCTGACTTTTTACAATCAAAGTAAAACGAGAGATAAAAATGCCAGATGAGAATGGATGCGTAGATGGTTTCTGCCCTATTAGCAAGCCAGGGCCAGCGAAGGCTCCTGAGGGCGGTATCTTCTTTGCTCCAATCGAGGAATCAAAGCCGGAACCTTCCTCTGTGACAGAGGATTCAAGACTCCGCCAGAAGTTTCTTCAGTTCTGCGAAGATAATCCTTCGGATCCTGAGTGCAAAATCCACGAAGTATAAGGACGATAAGTTTTTCCTTAGACTGCACTCATAAACAAGCTGCAGCAGAATGGCTGTCTTTAATAAACTGAATGGCTTTGTTGAGCACCTCAGCGAAGGCGTTCACAATCTTGGCAGCGATCAGCTAGTTCTTGCACTGAGCAACGTCGCGCCAACTGCCGAAACCACTCCTCCTACGTCGACCACGAATGACTGCATTCTGGCCAACGTCACTCAAATCACTTACACCGGGCTTAGCACCCGCAACCTCACAACCAGCAGCTCTGCACAATCATCGGGCACCTATCGTCTTGTTCTGGACGATTTGACCTTGAGCTCGACTGGAACGGTTGGTCCTTTCAGATATATCTACCTGTACAACGACACCCCAACCAGTCCCGCCGACCCTCTGATTGGTTATTTCGATTACGGAGCAAACCTCACCCTCAACAACGGTGAGAGTCTGACCATCGACTTCGACCAGGCATCAGGCGCATTGACTGTGGGCTAATCCACCGCTTGAGGTATGCATGGTAGCTGAGCTATACCTGCCACCGCTGCAAGCGGGTAGTGGCTCGTTCTCTCTTGGCACATCACCTATAAACCTGACTTACCGGCGGCTGTCGGTAAGCAGTTCCTCTTACGAAACCAAGGTCTACGGAGTTCCTCGCCTGCAGGCGGGTGAGGTCCAGTTCGTGTCTGCGGCTGTTGACGACTCCGCATCAGTCGTCATGCCTACTCATCAGGCCAACGACCTTCTTCTCGTTCTTGCGGTCAATGCCTCTGGCAGCACGTTTACCCCTAACACCGTGTCCGGGTGGACCACACTCAAGCAGGCAGGTGGCGGATCCCTGCCCTATCGACTTGCCTATAAGTGGGCAACGTCCAGCACAGAAATCGCTGGCATCTGGGCTGGCTCGACCAGGACGACAGCGATCGTCTACAGGAATGTTCGCAAGATTTCGGCGCCCAGCAGCGTCCTCTTCGGCGGCAATACTTTAATCCGCTACCCCTCTCCGACTCAGACCTCAAACGCAGGGTCTAGAGGTGTTCTGATTGGCGCGACGGTCAGCAACAACGGCGCTGAAATACTGCCAGGCACTGATGCGACGACACCCATTACGGGGGTCACAACCAGGCTGACATCATCATCGGCAGGTATTGCGATCCCGGCGATCGGTGTTCATGATTTTGTGCTGGATCCGGGCCAGCTCGCCTGGTCATTCTCTGACACCGATGTCACAGTCCCAAGCCTTACTGTCGCTCGGACCTGGGGCATCATCCTTGAGCAAGGTGTCCATGACCTGACGGCAGAGACAGCCAGCTTTGATACGACGCTGAATGGCGACGTCTTCGCCAACACCCTGCGGGTCGTTAGTCGCAGGTACGCGCTGGAGCTGACTCCGGCCATCACCACATATCTGACCTTTTACGACGCCGATCCGGTTTCGTACACCACATCTGGTGGGTCAATCAACACGCCCTTTGGTTATGGCCTGCTTGCTGAGACGGCGAGCTTTGCCTTAAACCTGCTCGATGTAGACCTGAAGCGTGACCTGAAGGTTGTCATCCAGACCGAAACCTTCACTCTCGCCGGTGGTGCGGTTGACCTTCCCAAGGGCTTTTTCACGACGCCTCAAACCGGGATTTTCCCCGCAAGCTTCAGCAATGTTGGCCAGTTTCACGCTGCGTTCCTGGATGCTCAGAAGCAAGACTTCTTGGTTGACACCAAGTTTGAGCTGATCCGCTCAATCATTGAGTCGTTCGGAACAACCAACTTCCCTGACCACTATGGTCAGATTGGCATCAGAAATGATGTCTCCACTCCATTTCCTGGTGGTCTGTTCAAACCGGCAACCAGTAAGTATGGCGGCAGTAATAAGACGAATCCTCAGGGCCTCAGACCTGAGACTGTCAAATTCAACTCAGTCAGCAAGTCCAGGGATCTCGGAGTCGTCAACAACTTCCTGGGCGAGTTCAACGGCGAAATCGGCTCACAGTCCGGTACGCAGACTTTATTCTTCAAAATCCGAACACTTGGTGATGCCGATCTAAGGATCCTCAAAAAGACAGCGAACAGATTTACCGATAAGCAGATTGGTGTTGGCGTACTCAACGCTGAACGACAACCCATTCCTGTCAATGATTTCGGGTTCGCCTATCAGAACGAAATAGAAAGCACCGAAGTAAGTGAATTCGAGAATGCTTTACCGGCTGGTACTTACTATTTCACAGTCAGCTCAAGCCTTTGGCAGACAGTACCATTCAGTATCACTATTCAGGCCATTAGATTCGTTGGCCTAGAAGGCTCTGCCCGTCTCACTGCAGCGCTTTCCGCACGATTTGCTATCGCAAAGCTGAACGGACCTGCGCTGCTTACCGGTCCCTTCGTTTCCACGATTCCTACACAGACAAACCTGAAGCGTCCTACAGGTACTGCTCTGCTGACTTCTGCGACCCAAGGTACATTCACCACTCCTGCCGGTATTGCGGTTGGTCGCATGTTGCCTACCGGAAGACTGAAGCTAACGCACAAAATCAGAGGCGCAGCATTAGGAACCGGAGCCAATGTAGCTACGCTGGTTGCATTCCCTCCATACGGGTACGGCGGCCCTTAAGGGTGGTTATTCAAACTTACTGATAAGAGAATTCCATGGCATTCTCGCAATACTTTGCGACGCAAGTCCTGAGCTGGGTGAAAGGATCTCCGTTTCCTACTGCGCTCACGAATGTCTACATCACTCTGCATTCATCCGATCCCGGTGATGCCGGTTCTAACGGGGATGTGACAAGCACGATCACAGGTACTACCAACCGCACCCAAATCAGTAGCGCCGCTCTTGGCTCGGTTGCTGGGGCATCAGGTGGCGGTTTCGAGATCACCAATACCGGCGTCGTCCAGCTGACCACCTCGGCAAACAACACGTCACCTATCACCGTGACGCACTTCGGTGTCTGGGATGCTGCCAGTGGCGGTAACTTCCTCGCCTCCGGTCAGTTGACATCCAGCGTCGACGTCGAGGTTGGCGACACAGTCCAGTTCAATATCGGCGCTATGGCCGTGCGGGTGGTCTGATGGCAAGGATCAAGAAGAGCGTTATGGGAGGGGTTCATGTCGACCCCACCAAAAAGAAAACAACGCAAGGGCAAGGGCAGCACAGCCGTCCGAAAAAAGGCAGAAAGATGTCTCGCGGCCAGGGTCGTTAATCATGCTGTCGACCCAATACCGCCTAAGGCTTGAGTTCATTTGCAAGCGAATTGCTGCGGGAGAGGAGGTCAAGCTCGAAGACATGATCTGGGCAGGGAAGCTCGCCAAAGCGAATCGAAGCGCCAGCGAAATGCTTCGCAAGGCTCGACGACATGCCAACAATCCCGAGATGCCGCCAGGCGGGCTCGATGATTTCCTCAATGCGATGGATATCGGCGACCCTGATCCGACCCATCAAATTGGATTGGGCTCAGACGAGGAGATCGCCGCTTGGTTCCGCCAGGACAAGCCTGAGGACTGGCGACAGCGAGACTAATCTCCGCCCCTGTGAAAAGAGACTTCCATCATCAGCATCCGCAGGATCATGCGGAGGTGAAGGAGTCTGACCTGTTCATCTTTGTCTGACGCGGGATAGCCAGGCCATTTGAGGATGTGAAATTCAACGCTTTCCGCAATCTGCTTGATCTCATCCGCCGTGAGTTCAACCATGAATTTGATTTCATCCTCCTTGCCTCCCATCTCAGTAAGACCAGACGCAGCACGGGCGAGCGTCCGCGCGTGGCGCAAAACGGCCTTCGTCCCGTGTATCGATGTGGACGAAACCCCGGCTGCAGCCATCTCCCAGGCCTCCTGTCCAGCGCCTGCTGAGCCACTTGTGAAAAGCCTTACAGCTTTCGCCCACTGGATAGACATCCAAAGCCATACCGCGAATGTGATAGCTAGCAGCGACACCACCAACTTCCCGATTAACAGCATCTGGCCTGTACCCACTAACGACTCCTATGGGGCCTCCCCATGCCTCTCTGATGAGGTCGAACTGCTTGGCTAGGGAGATGATCTCCTCTTCTTCTTTTGATCCGTTGCTAGGCCTTCTGCGTGAGTCCCACTGAAGTACTTCGCCAACGGTCAAATACTTGGTGATTCGTTGATTGAAATTGGACCAATCAATTGGCCCACCTTCTACTGGTTCGACTTCTTCTCCTTCCGCCTTGACGAGCCAGTGAGGCTGATAGACAGTCCACCGTTCCCCCGAGCCTTTGATCGTTATCCATTGATAGGGGCTTGCGGGGAGAGAGTCAGCTGCAACAACTTCGATTGTCTCCCCAGGTTCAATTCCTTGACGACCTTCGCTCGAAAGGTATCGACTGCTAATCGGTGCTTTCTGCAAAAAGGTGGCGATGCTACAGCTGAAAATCATTTCTCCGTCATCTTCCCTAGACCACACGCGCCCCTCTTCGGCGCGACGAATTTTTAGACCCTCAAGTTCTACACCTTTTGCCTTGGTGTACAGACCGAGTACTTCGGGCATTCTCCTATACTCCTCGGGATTTTTAGCCCCAGCTCGAAGAACTTCCGAGATCGACTCGAAGCCGTCTCTTCCATAAAAATTAGGGCCAAGGTTCCAAGCGAAAGAAACCAGCGCCGCTCTCCTGCATTTGCCCAGACGTTCCCAGCCGGGGATGTTCATCAGCTTTGGAATATATTTCTCTTCGATCATTGTCTGCAGGTATGCCCTGCATACAGGGCGACTGCATTTATCCCCTATCCGCACAGGGCTCCCGTCCGGGTATCTCGTCATCCCGGCGCAAATAGTGGGCACCCCGACGTTATCTACATAAGCATTAGTCTCTACTCCCTCAAACCCCTCAATCAGAGGTATCGCCAGGGCTATTGTTGCCTGGAGGGCTAACTGGTACATCACCATAAATCGCTGCGAATCGCGGATTGGCTGATACCGCTTCTTCGTTGCCAGCCCAAATGTTCAAGCCATGCTGAATAGCGGCTTGATCACCCATGCCCCTGGCACGTAAAATCTCTATCTGCTCAATCACGTTCTCTACGTGTTGAACATCACTATTCTGTGCCGATGCTGACAGCTGATCAAATACTTCGTCGCTGCCAGCAAGCCGCACAAATTGATATCAGCTCGGCTTAAATCCTAACGACGAGATCAGCCGAAGAGTCTCTTGGCGATTTCCATCGCACCGCCACGTTCTTGCACTGCAAGTGCGCCTGCACCTCCAGAAGGTGACGCTGCTTTGATGCCATTAGCGACGTAATGCATCAATGCTTCGCCTTTATGTTCTGCCGAATCCTGACGACGCATCGCCCTACGCCCTTCTTCCATAATGGCGTTGATTTTCTGCGTATCCATTGTCTCGGATAGCATTTCCTGGTTTTGAGCAACCTGCTGAATAGCTTGCTCTTTCTGCATCATTGCAGGGTTGATGTCCTGATTCTCAGGCAGAGATCCGGGATAATTCATAGGAAAAGGCCCCGGTAATCGGGGCCATAAACAGTTGAGTTACGAGCGATTACCAAATGCCAGGGATGATCTGGCCGGTAACTGCATATGCACCGAGTGCTGCGACAACGCCGAGCATTGCGACGCGACCGTTCAGCAGTTCAGCTGCTTTAGTCATGAAGTCAGACATGATCAACCCTCAGAAACCAGGATTTTGCTGCGCAGTGCGTCGGGGCCTGCCTGGGCCAGCATCTGCCAAGCGGCGGATGGATTCCGATCACTCATCTGGGAGAAGGTGGACCAGAAGTCGTCACCACCCTGTGGTGCTTGCACACCAGGCTGGGGCATGTCGATCTCTGGACGCTGATAGGCGGGAGCCGGTGCCTGGAACTGCTGAGTGTTAGCGGCAACTTCTGCAGCCAGGCGATCTTCGGGAGTCTCCTGGGGGTAGGGACCTTCAGGACCGAAGAAGTCGTTCACGTATGCAGCCAACATGTCAGGGTTGGTCAGCATGACGTGGTATGCAGCGTTGTCTTCTGCTGCAGCCTCGATCACTGCTTTTGCGGAATCGAGGGAGACTCCAAGCTCTTCGAGTTTTTGCATGGTCTCAGCGGTCTGCTGAGCCTGAGCCAACAGAGCGTCTTCGACTACACAGGAGTAGCGATTAAGGAGAGCCGGGGCTTCAGCACCGAAGTGCTCAAGAACCTCAAGACTTTCGTTGCTTACGCTGGCGAGATACTCGTCGCTCGCGGGTGCGATCTGCTCGTTGCTGTAGCTGGGCGCCTGTGTCTGTGGGGAGAACGCCTGCGTTGCTTGGGGAATTGAGGTCTGCAGCCCCGAAGTTGAAGGCGCTGCCTGGTACTGCGCCGGAGCCGAAGCCTGCCATGCCTGGGCGTGAGATTGGGCTTGCTGTGGGGTCGGCGTTGAGTAGGCTGCCTGCGGTTGGGAGTTCCGCGTCGCGCTCAAGCTGTCGCTGAGACGCTCGAACGCCTGCTGCCATGGGTTGGCCTGGGGCGCCGCCGGTGCCTGTTGGTAAGGCGTCGGGTCCACCTGCTGCGGCACCGAAGGAGTCTGGTACGAAGCTGGGGCGCTCTGGACCGGCGCTGATTGGTAAGCCTGCGTCGGCGCGGGCGCGCTCGATGGGATCGAGGCCTGCGGGATCGCCGCCGCCTGTGACATCGTTGTACTGTCCTGCATAAGTCAGCTCACGCTTAAGGAAATCAAGCGCGCGATAAATGTACGGAGTGAGATCCAGTTTTGGATCCGCGAGCATCGGTAAGTCGGGTGCTTGCGGATGCGGGATCTGACGCATGTTTTCAACGAGCGTCAGGAATGTCCCAATACTTTGCTGGGTGGCTTGGGCCATTCGGAATGGATAGCCACTGAGCATTGCGCTTCTCTCTTCATCAGTTTTATCTGGGAAGAGGTAACGCAGAGCTTCGATCGAATTAACGCCGAGCTCTTGGAGGTTACGAACGACAATACTTGAATTAAGTATATCCTCTGTACCATCCTCGAAGACAGGACCTTTCCATCTCCACTCAACCCTTCTGTCTCCATCGGGTATAAGTCCGACAGTTCCAGGTGGAAGCTGTCGTTGTTGTACTGCTTGGCCGATCTCTTGAGAAAGAGTTCCCTCGTACTCTTTCATAATCGAATCAAATTCAGCTGCCGCTGCTCCGTAATCCTCAGAAACTGGGAAGTCTTCCCGCATTGGAGCTCTAGGCCTATCAAGCCCAATTGCAGCTGCAAATGACTCTTTGAAGATCTTTTCTTCGTTGTAAATAATCAGTGCAAATAACTTGCACAGGCCATAGGTCAACAATCCTCGGCAACGCCTTGATGCAGTCGTCGCAGCTCGCCCGTACAAGCTCTTGATCTCGTAGGCAGTGGCGCCTGCGGTGATGCCCAGCTCGTCAACGCCGCCAAGTGCTGTGCGGATCTCTTCTCGATACTGCCTCGCATACAGATTTTGGTCACCGGAGACCGCATCAGGCGTGATGTACGCAGCACGGTCAGTTGCCTCGATATTGGCAATGATTCGCGGCACCTTGAATCCGCCGCTGCCCGTGCCTCCCAGCGGCGAGCTGACACGAGTCGATGGGCGATTTGCCGCATAGAAACCAGCCTGAGAGCTGATCGTGGGGCGCATGCTGTCGCCGTCATCGCCGGTTTCGACCAGGTCGTGCTTCGGTCGGCTCGACAGCAGAGTCGGGTTGCCGAAGAAGTGAATATTGGTGCGGATATTTTTGACCAGATCGTCGTGGGTCACGATCTGTTCTGCCAGCCAGTTGAACTCGCCGGTTGCGTCCATGCCGGTGGAACGCATGTTGTTGAAGCACTCAACAGCAGGGATGAATCCCAGACTGTTCGTCAGCGTTCTGGTCTTGTTGACTGCGAACGCCATCGTTGGCGCGCTCTGGTCGAACGAAGGCTTTTCGCTGGTGATCGTTTCCTTGATCTCGTCCTTGCGAACACGCAGCTTGACGTAACGCAGTGAGCCTTCGCCCTCGCTTGGCCCAACCGGTGCGGCAGAGTTTTGCCTGACGGAGAAAGAGTAGATCAGCTCAATCTCTTCCAGTTCTCCGATTGAGTCATAGAACGCGCGATAGTTATCTGCGCTGAACCACATGATCCGGTATGTATCCCGGACAGGCCTGAAGTAAAAGAGCCCTTTTCCGTCAATCAGAAAATCATCGACGATTCCCTCAAGACGGGTGTCAATTTCGTTCTCCTCAATAACTTGAGTGAGGAATTGCTTGCGGAATCCGAATGTATCCTGCCCTGGATAAAACTCCAGCCCCTGGCGCAACATGAACAATTTCATCTGCGACAGATGACTGTTCACGATCATCGTGTCGGTATTTGCGCCGCCATCTCGCTTGCGAGCTGCTTCGAGAATGCGACGGAAACGGTCTTGAGTTGACTGGCTCATAATTCTATTTTAGTTCCACTCAATCTGAGGACTTCCACGACGCATAAGGCCTTGTACCACGATATTCAATGAGTCGGCACAGTCATCGTGAGGCGAGTGTCCGAAGTTGACGATCTCATCGACCATGCAACTAAAATCACGGTATTTATTGAAGATAATTTTCTTGTGCTCAAAGAGCCCCATAATTCCTCTCAACCTAGCCAGCTTGTCGCCACGGAAACCCTTTACAGGGCTAATGGAGAGGTTGTAGAGCTGCCATTCATTGAAGAGGATCCGCTTCATGTCGCCCTCAAAGCTTTTCTGATAGGCGACGACTTCTGGCCAAATGACGACCGGTGACATCGACTTGAAGTAATGACCCTCGTCATTGACCTCAAGCAGGTTCCATTCGACCAGTAACTCGCAAAGCGCCTCGATCTTGTCGATGTTTCCCATCGAGCGCATGCGCCTGTAGTCGATGACATAAACCTTGTCGTCAACGCGCCCAGCCAGGGTGAAAACGGTCCAGTCATTGCGCTCTGTCATTCCAGCTGACAGATCAATGCCCACTCCGACCGTGTCATACACATCTGGCACCTCACCTTTGACAAACAGCTCTGGCGAGATGCCCAGCTCTGTCGACCTGACTGGTTGGTTCAGGTATTGGTAGCTGAATGCCACGCGATCATCTGCCTGGAGCTTCAACAGGTATTTCGCTGACCACATGTCAGGCCAATAAGACTTGGGCCTGCCGTCATCGTCGTAGTGCAGCGCTGACTGAGTGATGCACTTCCAACCCTTCTTCTCGGTGAAGATCGTGGCGAACAGATCATCGAAGTGGAACCGGGTTCCCAGCGCAATGGCGCGAGCCCCCTGGAACATGGTTGGCACGATGACGTTCGTCCAGTTCGTCTCCATCTCCCGGCGAATATCCGGGTTGGCAATGCTTGCTGCACTCTTGATGGCGTCATCCACCACGATCAAACTGGATCGCTTTGAGGTGATCGTTCCTTTCAGTCCAGCGCAGGCCACGGTGAATGCGTCCTCGCCTCGGACATCGACTTCAGCAAAGTCCCAGTCAATGCTCCACAGTTCATCCGAGGTACGCATCTTGGAAAGGCGCACACAGGGAAAAATCTCCTGATACTCCTTGGAGCAGATCAGATTCTTGATTGCTGCGCTTTTGTTCCGTGCAACGTCGACGTTGTATGAAACATAGAGAATCCGAAGCAGCTTCTTTTCAAGAGCATGCCTACCTATCAGCCAGCCAAGCAGTAATCCCAGCACAGTGGACTTGGCTGAGCCTCGCGGACTGAGCAGGCAGGTGTTCGGTCCTGCAATGTCGAGCAAGTGTTCGTTGCTCTGCCCAGTCAGAAATACTTTGTGCCATTCCCTCATGTGACGGGCTGGCTTCTTGCCCATCAGCTCGCAGAAGTAACCGAAGTTCTTTCGTGCCTTAATGACGTGATCAGGCAGCTCGACCTCTACCTGTTTTTTAACGATGGCCTTTGCTGCGTTCTTGGCAGACCGCAACTTTGCCTGAGAGATCGAGCTTCCTGCCATATCGCGAATCTATCCAGTTTTAATAGGCGGCCCCCTAGGGCTAAGTCGTTTTTAGTTGTCGGAAAATTTTCGCCCTATTACTTCTCTTCGCAGAGATCAGCCCAGATGGATTCAAACGCCAACTCCAAAGCAGGCATGACTTCCTCTGAGGTTTTGAAGATCATGCGCAAGTCACGCATCACCTTGTCAGCGCCAGACATCACCAGCCCCCTGCGATCAAGGCTTTTGGTCAGCTTGTCGACGTCCATGACATGACCACGCAGCTCTTTCGACAGGTGAGCAATACGAGTCGCCGCTGCATCAGCTTTGATCAGATCTGCCTGGACTTGCTGCCGTAGATAGTCGATATCTCCTTCGAGCTTGACGATCTCAGCGAGCATGATTTCTCGCCGATTTAATTTCGGGAAGGTGCTCTGAATCCATTTCTCCAGCGCCGGGAATGTGCCCTGGTAGCCGAGGACGCAGGCATAGAGCCAGACCTCGTAGACCGAGTAGGTGTTTTCGGCGTAGGCCAAAAAGCCCTCGCGATGAGCGTTGTCGAGCGCAGCCAGGAAATCCTGAATCTGGCCCTCAGCGGGTTTTGCCATTAACCGAAGAAGCGAGCGCCGAGCGAGCGGATTGCTCCACGGGCGTCAGCTCGCATGCCACGCTCTTCCTGGTAGCGCTTGCCAATGTTGAGCCTTTCTTGCTCACCAGCGGTGCGGATTCCCTTGCGATCCTCGGTGCCCTTCACCCTCAGGTTCATGCGGGTTTGATCGCCCTGTGCGCCAATGTTGAGGCGATCCTGAACACCCTGTGCGCCAATGTTCTGACGCTGCTGTGCGCCAGTTTCTCTAATGCCAAGGACCTGCTGCTGTCCCTGAGCAGCGATGAGGTCTTTCGCGATACGACCCTCGATGCCCATGAGCTGGGCCTGGTTGGCTGTTCTGGTTCCTTCCAGCTGCGTCTGAATGTTCCCCAGAGTGCTGGCCATTGCCTGGTTGTACAACAGCTCCGAACCCATGTTCGCACGGGTCGTATAGCTGTCGATCATCGACCCTGCGATGAGTCCACCAATCGCTTCGTTGTCTTTCCACTTATTAGCGGCCTGGCTAAGACCGCTCATCCCTGAGGTGTATAAATCACCCGCAAGGGTGGCCGGTGTCCATGCTGCGCTACTCATAGTTTTAACTGAAGAGAATTGCTGCTCCGAGCGCAAGGCTCCTGGCTAGGTCCATGACCTGGCCTCTGCCGACTAGGTCCAGCCCTCGACCCTGAAGGGACCGCGCTGCTGCTTCATCTTTGGCGCGATTGTCAATCAGCTTGTTGAAATTACCGCTGTCTTGCATTCGCCTGGCTGCCGATTCCTTCAGGAAAGGGTCTGACAGTCTCAGTGAATTGTCGACGTATTCGCTTTCAGACCGTGAGCGAGAGCGATCGCGAATGTCTTGTTTTTGGCTGAAATCTTCTACTCCCCTCTGCTGGAGGCTGTTGTTTAATTGGTCGATCAGAGGGAGTGTCTTTTTGGCACCCTCGATCTCAATGTCCTGATTTATTCTCCGCTCCTCAGGCGTGGTCTGAGACCTTGATTTGGCATCGTCAGCCATTTTCTGGATCTGCGCCATCGACTGAGCGAAGCGCTCTTGCTGCTCCTTTTCGTCTTTCCCGCCCAGGACGTAATCACTAAAAAACTGAGAAAATTCGTTCATTTTGTCTCCCCTAAGAACTTCTTGTACTGCTCCTGGAAAAATGTGTTCAGCGCTGCCGCATTTGCAGGGCTTGGAGCGACTGTGGCTGACTCAAGTTTAGCTGGTTGCTGCACCTGAACCTGGCTTCCTGGCAGGGTTACTTGCCCTGAGCTGCTTGGCCCCCTACCGGCGTTGAGGGTCTTCTGGGCTTCCTTGTACATGACATCAGGAACCAGCAACGATTGACTGTCCTGCCTGGATTTATTGGCAATCTGGAAGTTCTGCTGATCGATCATCTCGTCCCGAGGATCTCGGCCCTTGGAACCAAAGTCAGGGAGCCTCATCCCGCCGCCAGCCAGCAGGCTCAGCAGTGCTGCCGTCTTATTTGTCTTCTTATTTGCCTCCCTGTTTTTATCGTCGCGCTCTGCGTAATAGTCCAGCAGCATTTGATCGCGAGTTGTAGCACCCAGCTCATTCAAAGCCTGCTTGGCTATTGATGATTTCATCGCAAAATCTGCCATTAAAGCTTGCTGCAGTCCTGTTGTTGCAGCGGTGCTTTTGACATTGCGGAAATCCACATTGTCCATGAAGTCCATGGTTCCGCTGAAGTTTGGACTTGCAGCGGCAGATCGGTAAAGAGCGTATGCCATCAGTACAGAGTCTGTTGATTCATCAGAAGCTGGTTGGCGAAGTTCTGCTGGCCAAGCAGCGTTGCAGCATCCAGAGTGTTGCCGAAGTTGTAATCGCGTTGATTAATCATGTTCTGGCGCGCCATATTGATGGCACGGGCATCAGCCATCTCTGCAAACTTCTCCTGCAACGGAAGCACCTGACTCAACCGTTCCATCGCTAATTGTGTTTTTAACCTCTCGTCTTTGGCGTAATTCTTTCTTGCCCTATCCCCTTCAGTGCCAGTAATCGCGTTATAAATACCTTCACCGATATTTGCGCCTGCGTCACCCACACCTCTTTGCACACCCACCAGGGATGCAAGTGCAGGAAGAGCGACTGTGCCGACACCAGGAGCGATGACAGTGCCAAGGGCTGCCAATCCACCAGTTGTCGCCAGGTCCGCGAGGAAACGTCCGGTTGCCTGCGAGGCGTCGGTGCCTAATCCTTCTCCATCGAATTCGCCCGCCGCGCCCAATGCAGATGCCAGTAGAGCCGCGCCTGCTAGAGGCACCTTGGATCTGCCAGCCAGAGCAGCTGCCCTATTCAGAACGCCTGGGCTTCCTGCTTTGCCTGTCCTAACGGCTTGACCCATCTGCTTCCGATCGAAGCCACCTATCGAGGCCATTAATGCTTCGAGCATGCCCGGATCATCGGCAGCGGCTTTTCTCGTGAAGACATTGCCAGTGGGCTTAACTGATTGAATGTTTCTCACTGACTACAAAAAGACCTTTGGTTTTATTCTAAGAGTTCAAATATTCAAAAACCTAAGCCTTTAATGATGCCGCCAACAGCTGGTCCAACACCCGGAATAAACGAAGCAGCCGTGCCCAGAATTCCGCTGAATAAACCTCCGCTGCCTGACTTTTTCTTGGGCTGACTCTTCCTTGCCATTCTCTCGTACATCTCTGCTCTTTCTCTTGCAGCTTTGCGGCTGGCGATTGCTCCTAGCGCGCCTGTAGCAGCTCCAATTTCGGCGGCTTGCTGCGCTCCCATTGACCCAAGAATGGAGTCTCTTGCGCTTGTGCTCATCGAAAAGTCATTGCTGCCAAAATTCATTGGCTTTCCAATACTGGCTCCATAGCTTCGAGCCGCGCCAAACATATCCTCAGTTGGCGACGTAAAAGAACTTTCCTGGAAAAAGCCTCCTCCGTTACGCTCTTTCCTACCAAGGCCGCTAGAGGCGTAGAAGTAATCAAGCGGATCCATCCTGTATGGCATTGGTCTAACTAAAGAATGTGAATGAACCTGGGTTAAACGAATATCCGGGCATATCAATTCTCGTATCGATTCCCTTAGGCGCCTGGGCAAAGCTGCCGTAATCGATGTCTCCGCCTCCGCCTCCGAACATGCCTCCGAGGCCGCCCAACACCTCAAGGCCTAGACCCAAGAAATCAGGGCCTGATTTCTTTTGACCACCCTGGCGAGCTTTCAGCCCTGCTTTTTCCATCTCTAAATTTGCTCGCGCATTTTCGAGATAAGTTCTGCCCCGTAAATAGGCTTCGCCCAGTTTTGAGTCAGCTCGATAATTAGCAGCCGAAAGCCCACCAAGCAGATTTTGTCCTTGTGTCGTTCCGAATGGCATTTCTTACGACTCTTCTTCAGTTGCTGGAACGCGCCCTTTCAGTGCCCGTCTTAGCGATTCTAAAACGTATCCAGACAACGCAGCTCCACCTGTATAAGCGCTGGTGTTGGCAATGATTGATTTGGCAACGGTGTTTTCATTGTTGGACATCATGTCCCGCAAAAGTTTTTCCTCCCTTGCCAGATCTGCATCTGAGATGACTGAGTCGACATTGTCTCTGCGGTCAGCAACCATTGCTTCGATCGCTTGGCGCTGATCGAATTCATCCTTGTAGCTTCCAGATTTTTGTTCCTTATTCAACTTTTTCGACGCGACCTTGGTCATGCCACGCTTCACTCCACGCCGAGCGCCAACAACGGCTGCAGCCATTGGCAGGAGGCCGGTTGCCAGGGGGATGCTCTTACCCATGAACGTGACCTCTGGCCCTTGAGGCCCTTCGACCGTCGCCTTCAGTGGTGACTTGCCGGAGAACAGGTAATTCTTGTAGGCGTTGTATTCCTGTTGGCTCACGTCAGGTCGTTCCTTGCGGAACTCCTCGTAAGGGAGCAATGCCCCAGATCGTCCCAGGAAGTACCGGCTTGCAAGTTCCCCTGCTGGATTCGAGGTTTGCGTCGGATCGTCTTCGCTGGGCAGCACTGCTTTATACCCAGGCTGTCGCATGAAGTTTCCAACGCCCATCGACGCCGCAATCCAGGCAGGCGCCGCTGCTGCCATGCGCAGGTTTCTATTTCTGATAACCGGCGTCTGCTGCCCCATGAATTTGCCCTGGCCCAGCCCATCTGGTGCTTCTAGCTGCTGCCTTCGCGTTGCCTGGTTGATCCCCTGGAACATTGCCACCTGAGCGATGGCTTGAGGCGCATTCAGGAACCACCAGATATTGCGCATGCCGTCGCTGGCTAAATCCGCTGCGACAACACCTGCTGCTTGAGCCGCTTTTGCTCGGTAATTACCTGCGCCTGCTGGAGCTTCAACTCCATCAGGTCCTATTGGAATTTTGCCGACTTCAACGGATCTCTCTCGCAGCTCTGGGTTTTGAGCACGCTCCGCAGAAAACTCAGCCAACGCCTCGGCTGGATAGCCGCCTAAGCCAACACCCTCGACTTTCTGCCTGTATCTCTCGGGCACGAGATCGGCGATGAGCTTGCCTAGCCGCGTATCCCCGGCCTTTTCCGGGAGAATTTGCCTGGTTGCGGCAGCAATCGGCGATGCCGCGAACATCTGTGCAACTGGAGGCCTATCGGCCTGATAATTATATTGTCGCTGCTTAAAGTCTTCGTAGCTCTTGCCAGATGCCTTGAAGGCTTGCGTGAATATTCTTCCTAGCTCTTCGAGAGTCGGATTGTCGGGTAGCTGAGCCATTACAGAATTTTTCCTCCGAAGGCTCCTGCGCCGAGCAGTAGCGAAATCAACTCTTGCTGTGCCTGCGCTTCAGACATCTCTTGGGTGGCTTGGACTTGAGCTGCCTCTTGGGCCTGGGCTTGCTTGTACTGGTCTTCAGTGATCCGATTCAGAGCACCCTCAAAGACTGGGCGGGGCGCAAACATGTTCACCGGTGCGCCGACGAGCAAGTCGCCCATCGTTGCTGCCATGCCAGCGCCTTGAGGGCCAAGCCTCTTGCCTGCCATCCGAGCAGCGCCACCACCCAATGCTTGACCAAGGACTGAAGCGGCTAGTCCGATCCCAAGATCCTCCGCTGCCACTCCAGCCCGTTCACCAGCGGTTGCTCCTTCAGGAAGCATTGTTGCGCTCAGGCCTGAATACAACACGTCAGGCGCATAACGAGCAGCGAGCTGGACTTTGTCCAGACCGCCTGCCGCTGTGCGAGGAATCAGAATTCCTTTCAAGGCCTTTAGTGCTGGGCCTGCAAAACGAAGCGCTTGTCCTGCCATTTTTAAGCGTTCATGGGTGGTTGTTCGCCTTCAGGTGGCGGGCCTCCTGGGACACCCAACCCGAATGGACCGCTGGACCACTGCCCTGCCCACATCATCAATGATTCTTGAGCTGGCTTGTTATTTCGATCATTCGTAATCGATCCGAATTCGCCTTCTGTCAGAAAGACATCGCCACCGAATCGCCGTGACTTTGCTTTCTGAGGCGATCCCTCTTCATAACCAAATGCACCAGCAGATGTTTCTTCGCGATCATTTTTACTCTGAATGGCCATGTCAAGAACACGAGCCAATGAGTCTGCACCTCGATCCATGATCTTGAAGCCAGGAGTTCGATCCTGCCAAGTTCTCCAAGAACTCGCCGCCACACGACTATCCGCTAATTACATCAATGTTAGCTATTGCTATTTCGAGATTATGTTTTTGTAGAAGTTCGCCTTCTTGACCATTTTGTCTGAATAGTCATCTTTATTAGCGAGCACTTCGTTCGCAAACTTCTTGCGCTCTGCAGGTGAATCGCCATATCCAGCCTTGGTCGCCGCTGCGGTGAAAGTGCCACCAGTCCCGCCTTTGCTGGCGGGTTTGCTCATCTTCTTGAACGCCTGGGCCAGGCCTTTGGCCTTCTCTCGTTTCTTGCTCATGGTTAGTGAATCACTGAATAAGGGAACGTGCAATTCGCATGGCTCGCTGCCTGACGCTTTCCATCTGAGGAGGCTGCGTAGTGGTCTGGGTCTGTGGCGCGTTCAGGTATTCGCCCATCTCGGGAGGTTGCTGTTTGCGCTCGACTTGGCGTCCTCTCATCACGCCTTGCATGTCCTGCATGGCCTGCTCTTGAATCGCAGGATCAGCGGAGCCCAGGTTTGCAGCGACATCTGAATATGTGACTTGATCGCTGCCCAGGCTTTCGTCGTATGGGAGTCCAGGTGCTTGCCTCTGGTAGTAGTCGCGAAGCGCTCTCGCAAAACTGGCTTGCTGGCCAGTGACCTTATTACCGATTCGGCCACCCATTTCGCCCGTGACCTCTCCACCCAAAAGTCCGCCGAGATCCTTACGCATGGCGAGCCTTCTGCCCTGAGCCCTGGCGCTGGATCCGGGTTCATCTCCTACATTTCGCAGAACAACGTCAGCCAGGTAGCGAGCTTGGTCGGCATTGGTTCCAGCAGCGACTGACCCTTCCCTCCTGGGGCCTGTGCCACCGCGACCCAGGATGACCTCGGAATCATCGAGTCCGCCCTGAAGCCTTTGGCGGATCATCTCAGTTACGCGCCGATAGCGATCAGGATCGGCAATGCCTTCGAGCTCTGGATTGCTGATGTAGCTGTAGCCGGTTTCCCTGCGATCACGCCTTGCCTCATCAAAAGTCGCTTCATCGCGAATATCAGCATCACTGAAGTCATCAACGTCGACTCCGTAGCTCTCGCCCGTTCCGATGTAATCCGAGCCGCCGCCAATCACTTCACGAGGAGCGCTTTGGTTGGCCACCTCTTGCACTGCTTGGTCGATGAGCTGGCGCGCATAGCTTTCTCGTGGGGCAATTTCATCGACTTGCTCCTGACTAAGTCGTCCCGTCAGGATCATTGGCGCAATCACATCCCGGTATGCATTCCTGGTGACTGGCTCTGTTGTGCTGGCCATCGCAGCTAGATCACTGATCAACTGCGAGGTTGAAGTCGCATTGGCGTCGCCCAGTGTTCCGAGATATCGATTGCGGTTGTCGATGTAAGTGTCTGGATTGCCCGCCCCTTTCGCGACTCCGACGCTCGAACTTGCAGCGCCAGGACCGATATCAGTTCTTTCGGTGTACTTGCCAGTCGAGATATAGGAACCAGTTGGTACGCCTTGCTCGTCTAGACGAGGAATCAAAGCGTCAACCTTGCCCGACTCGCGCTGGAAATACAGCGGCCTTGAACCATCGACCTGCTCGGGGGTGACTGGACTCGCCAGGATGGTTTGCCCTGACTCGTCCATTACCTTGTCAGCGAATAGCTGGATGCCAGACCCTGCAACGGTTTCCTTGCGCACGACAGCGCCACGGCCATCCGGTGTTTTGCGGATTGTCTGGCGACCCAACTCAGTGCCGAGCTCTTCCATCACCGCACTGCTATCAAAAGCAAACGGATTGCCGAGTCGATACAGCGGTTCTGCTACCTGTTTGGAGGAGTAATACCCATCAGGCACGTCTTGCATCGTGACCTTCGGGTCGCCGGTTTCCCTGTCAATTACTCGATAGACCGGCACATACATTTTCTTGGTTGCGGTGCTCGAAAAAACACCTTTCTCTCGCTGCGGACGCCCCCCGGCGGAAGGGGATACCTCGTAGATCCCGACAAAATTACCGGGACCAGACTCCTTGCCAAATGCTTCCACCATTGATTCCGCTACATCAATTGGCATCTGCTCCAGGGACCGGAAGCGACGTCGCTCTGTCCCTGATAAGCGGTTGTTGACCAGGGCTGTTTCTCCAATAACAGGTGTCTTGGCTTCACTTTTGAGCTCTTTGGCCAGCCTGCCCAGGCTCAATTCATCGGTTTGGCTGCTTGCGTAAGGACTATCAAGATCTCCTTCGCGAGTCAGCGCTGGCCGCTGTGGATCAACGGTTTTCAGGACCAAGCCCCGGCGCTGATCCTCACCACCTCGACGCCGTTCGCTTGGTCTGCGCGTGTATTGACCAGATATCTGCCGCTCAGGCACCTGCATCGTGCCGTAGATAGCAAGATCGTCGGTGAATTCGTCGGTTTTACGTGCGAATGACGGGTCTGGGTCGGAGTTTGCCGCCCTGAGGTCTCTTGTGTCAGTTTCTCTGGGCAACCCACCCATGAAACTGCCATAAATTGCCGGGGAACTGGGGTATTCAGTGCGCTCGCCGAGCAATTCTGCAGCTGATATGACCGGTTTTTGGGCACCTTTGTTGGCAATTCGCGGATCTCGAACGACTGCTTCATCGAGTTCGCCGGATATCACCTTCGCAAGGTTTGATGTGTACTGGCGAGGGTCATCATTTTGCTCAACCGGCAAGCCAGGCACGATTCGAGGCACGGGCATTGCGCCACGACGACGACGTGGGTCAAAGGGGTCGCCTGGGTCACGAAAGTTGCCAATCCCACCAGCTGCCGCAACCATTGCCTGCTAAATCTTACATCT